>OFMX01000085.1_pt1 | contig 90084 bp, 88 predicted proteins | sample 1541901 | NCBI WGS metagenome assembly OFMX01 (sample SAMN04209222, study PRJEB22552) | human gut metagenome | biome: gut; material: feces | host: Homo sapiens | place: USA: Oklahoma | reverse complement strand
GAGCATCGAGATAAAGAAGAATAAGAGCATCGAGATAAAGAAGAATAAGAGCAGCAGTATAACATAGTCTATCAAGAGAATGGTATAGTATAATATAGTATTATATTATACTATATATTATATATAATATAATATTATATATTATATATAATATTATATATTATATATTATATATAATATTATATTTATATATTAATTATATTATTATATTTATTATACTACATTTGCTATACGTAACTAATTTTATTAAAACTATGAATAAAGATTTTACTAACGATTATTCTCGTATTCTTCTTGCCGATATTATTGGCAGAACTACTGTTATTTTTCCTGTTGATTCTGTTAAATCTACTGCTGTTAAAGAACGTGTTTCTCATAATAACGGTATTGTTTATAAAGATTGGTCTTCTTATCTTTATAGTAGAAGTTGTGATGTTTATGATAATAGATGTCTTTATATAAACAATAGACTTGTTTATTATATTACTCATAACAATAAATCTTTATATAATCATATTATTCATTATATTGTTCATAATATTAAATATAATTCTAATGTGATAGTTATTGATATTAAAAGAATACTTGATTATTATACTAAAAATAAAAAGGATAATATTAATAATAACTTTGTAGACGAACATATTACTATTGAACTTATTAATGAAATAGAATTTAATAATGATTTTAATACTTGCATTCAAGATTTAATAAACGACCGTATTATTACTAAAACTATTTATAAAAATGTTTATACTGTAAATACGAATTATATTTTTAAAGGTAATAGAAATGAATTTAACAATATAACTCAACAATATTATCTTAAACATTTTAATAAAGATAAATATTTTATTATTGCTGATAAATATAATAGAAGTTTACGATATAAATTGTATAATAATATTCTTGTTAATGATAGTATTATTAATCATACGATAAGAAAATATTATGAATCTATTAATGTTATAAAAGTAAATGTAGTAGATACAGACAATTCTGTCGTTTCTCTTGATAATCCTCCCCGTAGAGGGACTACACAGATTTAGTCTTGCTTTTTCCGTTGCTCTTTATAATACTACTGCTGCAAATAATATAGCTGATGTTATATCTACTACTAAAGCTGATTCTATTATTGCTGCTAATGCTGGCAGAGAAAGTCAGCACTTGTTCAACCCTCTACGGGGGGTCGGCAATAAGCTGATACATCTAAGACTGCTAAATCTGCTCGATTTGCTGATTTTACTGATGCTACTAATCTTGCTAATGCAGAAATTCTTCTTTTCCGATATTCGGCTGTATTTTGCTGCTTTCGATAAACGCTCGTTGAATAGCTCTCTCGCTTTCAGACGTTCGCTGTACGCCATTTTCTTTATCGAATTGATAGTTTGTATTGTTTTAAATCAAAGTTACTGTATCAGCCTTAGAAGTGGATTAAAACTAATTGTTAAAATATGTTTAATAAATATGGTCGTATTGCTGATTATGTTTATACTTGCAGAAACAAAAATAATATGAATAATATAACTGATAAAATTAGAGCTTATAAACGAGATGATTATAAGACTGAATTTAAGTCTGGTTCTCGTAAAGACAAAAAGCCTACTAATCATAAAAGTAAAATGAAATTAGGCGGTGCTGGAATTGATTGTTTAACTAAATAATAGTAATCATGTTGGTACTTAACAGCAAATTAAAAACTTATTCTGTAAAACTTCCTACTGATATTAGTGAAGTTGATAATGATTATTTTGATAATCTTTTAAAAGATATTAAACTTGCTCCTAATTATTCTATTGTTGCTATTTGTTATGTCGATAGATTGTTTAGTGTTGTTTCTGATTTTAAAAATAATGCTGGTTCTAAACAAGCTAATGTTATTCCTCTTATTGCTAAATTAAACGATACAGAAAACAATCTACCTTTTAAACAAGGTGATATTGTTATTTGTAATCCTACTGAACTTGAAATGGGAACTCATTTATCTTTGAAACAAAATGCTATTAGTTTAGCTAATGTTGCAAATTATGTTATTCAAGATAAAGAACTTTATAATGATGTTATTAGTGGTAGATTTTTTAATGATGGCAAATCTTTAGGTGCTGCCGAAGCTAAAACTACTGCTCCTGATGTTATATTTGTAGAGTTTAAGATTGTTCCTAATTGTGCTATTAAAGGTTCTTATTCTCCTAAAGAGAATATTTATTGTACTATGAAAGAACATCATAAAAGTGATTTGAATTAATAATATCTTTTTTGCAATTACATAAGTCCGTTATACCGCTGATAGTGTTCATCGTAATTCTATTAGCGGTATTTTTGTTTTTGTTTAAAATATAACAAATGGATTCAAAAGAAGAAAAATTAGACAATGTTCTTAAAGGTATTGATTTTGGTGCTGATTATGTTTTAGTTTATAAGGATTTGGATAATGTTCTTGATGATATTGATTTTGCTAATGATACTGAAAGACTATTGACTCAATCAATAATTCGTAGTCTCGAAGAAGAAGCCAGCAAACAATTTGTTAAAGAACTTGCTGTTGATATTCCTTATATTGGAACTGCACAAAGAAATCTTCTTCGTAAGAAAGTTGTTGAAAGTTATCAAGAACTTAAAGAAGCTCGTAATACTCTTCCTATTGAAGAATATAAGAAGTTTAGAGACGAACTTATTATTCAGAAGAAAGCCGAAGTTAATGCTATTGAAGTTGAACGTCGTCTAAAGAAAGCTGATAGAAATCGCAATTATAAACTTTGGGTCAAGCTTTCTCGTAAGTATGGAATTGCTTATGCTAATTGTTATTTGCAATTTCATAAACAACTTAAAGTTGTTGAGTTTGACGAAGAACTTAATAATGCTTATATAGATGCGTGGTCGTAGAATTGATAGTCTTTTGACTATAAATAAAACTGGGATGCCGGAAGCTCCTAATCTTACTCAATTACTTGATAAAGATGTTAAGCTTCTTTATCTTCGTGATAAAAGTAAGAATAAGGAAATGTATATTAAAGAAGTTGGAGTTATATATTATTTAGGCGACCCTAAAGGTCCTTGTCTTAGTGCTGGTCTTAGCCGTAGTGAAGCTCTTCAAAAAGCACGTGAAAATTTTGATTTACCTACTACTTATACTCCCGATTTACTTGTTGAAAAATTAATTAAACGTTATCACGATAATCAAACTGGTATTGCCGGTCAAGCTGTTGAAGCTCTTCAAAAAGCTATTCATAATATTACTATTTCTACTAATATTATTAATGAGCAATTAAATGATAAACTTCAATCTGGTTTATCTGCCGAAGATGCTGGAGTTTTTATTGATTATATGGATAAGATTAATAAACGTATTACTGATTTACCTGCTCTTATTGCTTCTTTAAAAAAGGCAGAAGAAGAAGCTGCTTATGAAGAAGAAACTCGAACTGCTCGTGGTGGTATGAAAGTTATAAGTAGTATGATTGAAGAAGATTTTTAAAATTATATTATGAATATAGAAAATAGATATAGTCAAGTTCGTCTTATATTTGAAGAAGCTGCTCATAAATATCATGATACTCTTGGTAACGAATATATTTCTACTACTACTCTTTTACACGATTTAGCTCCTAAATTTGATAAGAAATATTGGTTACATAAGAAAGCTGTTCAACTTGGTATTACTGAAAAAGAATTAGAAGAACAATGGAATACTATTACTAAAGAAGCTTGCGAACGTGGTACTAATGTTCATAATGGTCTTGAAGATGGTATTAAAGGCAGTAGTAAATTTAAGCAAGCTATTCAATATCTTAATACTGATGAAGATGGCGGCGAAATGATTACTGTTGCTGATTTGAATACAATTAATGCTAATTATAAACTTCTTGATATTAAACAATTCAAAGAAGCTACTGATAATAAATATGATAATCTATATGAAGTTTTTGAAAAATATACTAATCACGGTTATAAGATTTATGCCGAAATTGGAATGTTCTTAATAGATTATCTTATTAGTGGAACTATTGACGTTCTTCTTGTTAATGAATGGGAGAATAAGGCTGTTATTGGTGATTGGAAGACAAATCGTTCTGGACTTCGTTTCACTACTGGTTATTATCGTAAAGATAAGAAACAACATCCTGCTCAACTTACAAGTGATTGGGTTGAAAAGAAAGAATTTCTTCTTCCTCCTGTTCAACATCTTCCTCATTGTAATGGAAGCATTTATAATCTTCAACTTTCTATGTATGGTAAAGCTGTTAACTTAATTACTGGTCTTGTTATTAAAGGTTGTTGGCTTGCTCATATTGATTGTGATTTTGAACTTAATGAATACGGTATGCCGAAACGTTTTGAAGATGGTCTTTATCATATTAAAGAAAATCCAGTTGAAAAGATTACTTTTTATAATCTTCCTTATAGAGAACAAGAAATAGATGCTATTCTTGCTGATAGAAAATTAAAACTTAAAGCTCAAGATGTTAAACGTAATTTTACTTTAGGATTATGAAAAATATAATATATGGAGTTATAGCTGGTCTTATTGTTGGTAGCATTTTTGGTTTTGTTGTTTGTGATAATAATGTTGAAGCTGAACGTATTTATATCCCTTACGGGGGGTCGGATACTGCTTGTGTTTCTGAATTGGCTGCTACAAAAGAATTACTTCTTCGTACACAAGATAGTCTAAATTCTTATAAAGCTGATACTACTATAAATGCTGAATTATTTGTTGCCAAATATAAACTTGAACGTATTAGATATTATAATAATATTGCTGCTAAAGGTAATAATATTAAATATCTTAGAGGTTGGATTAATCGTGTTCTTAATGATTAAAATACTATGATTGAATTACGTAATAATGGACATATAAGAGTAGTTGTAGAAGAGTATATTGATTATCTTGAAGATGACAATTATAATTATAAAGTTGTTAGGCTTCAAGTTCGTGCTTCTTTTCTTGGTTTTAAATATTGGATTAATATTTATACTTACTCTACTGATGATTTAAGTGATGATTATCTTGAACGTGAAGTTATAGATATTTATAATAAAATTGTTTATCCTAATAAATACTTTGTGACAAATGCCGACAATACTTAATGTTCCTGCTGTTAGAGTGGCAAAGATAAGTATCTATGACGAAAACGATAAAGTTGTTTATAAAAGTGTTTATGAAGCTGCTGTTGTTAATAATATAAAGAAACAAGCTATTAGCCGTTGTTGCAAGAATAACGCTAAAATTGGCAAACTTCGTTATAGATTACAAGATTATTATTTTGTTTATGTCGATAAATAATTATATATTATGGCTGATTTTAGTTTAGCTTATAAAAAGATTGAAGCTGCTGAGGGTGGTTATGTTAATGACCCTGATGATAAAGGCGGCGAAACTTATAAAGGTATTTCTCGTAAAGCTAATCCTGATTGGAATGGTTGGACAAGTATTGACCAAATTAAAAAGGCTCATCCTACTACATTTAAAAATATTCTTAAAAGAACTCCAGAATTAGAAAAGAAAGTTCAAGACTTGTATAAAGATAAATATTGGGATTGTTTTGAACTTGATAATATTCCTAATCAATTAGTTGCTGAACAAATATTTGATACTGCTGTTAATTGCGGACAAGTTGCTGCTATTAAATTTATTCAAAGAGTTCTCGATTTAAGAGAGACTGGAGTTTGGTCTTTAGATTTGCTTTATAAACTTGTTGCAATTAAAAATTAATTAAAATAACAGAATCATGAAGAAGTTACTAATAGTCGTATTAATTATAGCGTTAATTAATTTATTTATAACAATAATAATTTTAAATAAGTCGGAGTATAGAAGAAATACGAATCTAACAAATGTGTTCCCCGATACAACTGTTACTAATATTCGGATTGATTCTGTTACTTATGATATAAAACGAATTGATAGTACAATTATTAAGTATAATGAATATGAAAAAGACATCGAAAATAAAGTTCTTAGTCTTGACGATAGTGCTACTGTTATCTTGTTCTATGAACTTATTCGCAGTCCCTCTACGGGGGGTCGGAGATAGTATTAGAGTTGCTATTGATGATTTAAGAACGGCTAATGTTCTTATTACTAAATCTTATACTAAAGATACAATTATCCAACTTAAAGATAGTCTTATTGAAAAACAAAATATAAAGATTAATTATTTAAGTAATAGTTATGAAGAAATGAAACGTTATGCTTCTGCTTCTGAACTTGCAAGAAACAGATTAGAAGATAATCTTAATAAGTCTAAGAAAAAGACTAAGATTATTACTGGTGTAGCTGGTGCTTTTGCATCGGCTTTTCTTGTATTATTACTTGTCAAATGAAATAGTAGTTATGGAAGAAAGGTATCCTTTTGCTGAATTTCTTATTGAAGATAAAACTCGTTATCCTCTTGCTTCTGAAAAGGGATATTATGACCCTTATAATCATTTTAGAATTGGTGATAGTGGCGGCTTTATAATGAACATTCGTCCTGGTAAATTTATTAATACTTATTTATTTACTGAGATGGCTGATTATTTTGAGGCTAATGATAATAAATATACTAATTTTAAAGAAGATAGTTTACCCTATCGTCAACTTCGTAAACGTGAAGCTATGCGTAGACGAGATGGTTATTCTGCTCCTTGTTGGCAAAATCCTGATGGTAGTATTGAGAATGTTCATATTAGTGGAGACTACTATAATTTTCTTAATTATACTCGAATGGAACGTACTGATGATGATAGTGTTAAAAGTACAGGAATTGGTTCTACTGGTGAAAAAGTTTTTGCTTTTCCTAAATTTATTGATGCTCAATATTGGACACATAATATTTATGAATTTGCTAAGAATAACGGTTTTCATTTGATTATTGTTAAGACTCGTCGTGGTGGTTTTTCTTATATGAATGCTGCTCGTGCTGCTAATGCTGTAAATCTACGAAAACATAAGGTTTTTATTAATGTTGCTGCTGATAATAAATACTTGACTAAGAAAGGTGGTCTTACTGATTTTGCAGTTAATACTCTTCGATTCTATGAAGAAAAGACTATGTTTAAGCGTGGTATTTATAGTAGTAACGTTGAAGACTTTCGTCTTGGATTTCGTCTTCCTAATGGAGTTGAATCCGAAGATAGTTGGCAAAGTTCTTTAATATCTGTATCAGCTAATAATAATCCCGATTGTGCTATTGGTAAAGATGCTATTGGTGTTAATGTAGAAGAGCTTTCTACAATGCAGAATTTTAACGAGTTTATGACTGTAACTGAACCTGCCATGACGGTCGGTGATATTACTACCGGTATGCTTATTGCTTGGGGAACTGCTACTGCTACTAATATGCAAGTTTTTGAAGAAAACTTTTATGCTCCAGGTGAATTTAATTTTATGCCATTTGAAAATGTTTGGGATAAAGATGCTCGTAATGAAATTTGTGGTTTCTTTAAATCTTATGCTTGGGGACTTGAGGGTTCTATTGACGGAGTTAAAGCTATTGACGAATACGGAAATAGTAATATAGATTTAGGTATTAAAATCGCTATGCGTTCTCGTGAAGCAATGAAAGAAAAAACTAAAACTTTTGCTAAGTTTATTAATTATTGCGGTCAACGTGCTTTGTTTCCTGCTGAAAGTTTTAGTAGTGCTACCGAAAATATTTTCGTCAGCGAAGCATTTATTGCTTATGAAAATAAACTTCGTGTTGATAGCGACTATCATTTTTATGTTGATGGAATGCTTTTTAAAGAGGGCAATACTGTTGTATTTAAATCTAACAAACGTATTAAGCAAGAAAATCCTAATGCTAAAGTTTATGATTGGATACAAGGAGTACCCCGTAAAGGAAATGAGCAACCTGATGGTTGTGTTCGTATTTGGTATCATCCTCAATATGATATTCGATATGAAAATGATAGAGAAATAAAAGAAATTCCCGAGGGTACTTATTGTGCTACTTATGACCCTGTTGGTATAGATAAAGAAAAGAAAGAAATTACTAATAGACATTCTCATAATAGTATTCATGTTTGGGAAATGCCGTCTGCTCGTAATGGATATAAGTTTAAATGTTGTGCTTCTTATTATGGTCGTAAAGATAAACTTGAAGAAGTTGATTTAATATTTCTTTATCTTTGTATTTATTATAATTGTATTGGAACTGGTATAGTCGAAGTCAATCGTGGCGAAACTGTTTCTAATTTTACTAAATGGAAAGCTCTTCGTTATCTTGCTCATGAACCTTTGTTTGTTTGGGATACGACTATTAAAGGTAAAGTTAGTTCTACTTATGGATACGTTATTACTGATGGTGTTAAGAAACTTAATGCTCTTCGTTTGCTAAAAGAATTTCTTTATACAGTTATTGGTAAAGACGAACAAGGTAATGATGTTTATAACTTTCATAGAATATTAGATTATCAATCTATTCTTGAACTTAAGAAATGGAATGACGAGGGTAACTTTGACCGCGTTTCTGAAATGCTTCTTCTTGGTATTTATTGTAAGTCTCTTGACATTAAAGGTAAGCTTGAACTTAGCAAAAGACAAAAATTAGAAGAAAGTAGTAGTGCTGCTAATAACTTTTTCAAACGTAAATGGTATTAATAATATGACTGGAGAACAATCATTAAGTACATATCTTTTTATATTTGGTAGTATAGCTTTTAGATTTGAACTTCTTGACAATAAAGAATATATTTATAATATGATTACTTATAACGATAATAACTAATAATATGTATTTTCCTACTGATTTAAATTTTCCTAAGCAAAGAGTTAGTGCTGCGGAAAGAAACAAACCGGAGTTTTATGCCAATAGTTGTGATTGGCTTATTGGTCAAGCATTAAGTATTGCTCAAACTGATGATATTGAAAAGAAATATCATTTTCTAAAAGGTAATATTGATGCTGAATATTATAAGAAGATTCTAAATCCTTATAATGCTACAAATAAAGATTATCAACGATTTCCTGCTACTATGCGTAACTACGATATGGTTGGCGGTGTTGTTCGTAGATATGTTGGCGAATATATTCAGAATCCTCATGATTTTATTGTAGGTGCTAATAATCCAGAAGTCGTTCTTGCTCGCGATGCCAAACTTCGTCAAGAACTTATGACTATTGTTCAACAAAAAATTGCTGAAAGAATTAAACAAAATTATGAACAATTTGTTCAACAAGGTGGACAACCTGAACAATTTAATCCTCAAGATAATTTTGATGTCGAAGCTTTTATAAAAGAATTTAATGAAAATTATATTGATGATATAACCGCACAAGGTCAAGATATTCTTAATGTTATAGATGATTTGACTGATGCTGCTGCTTTATATGCTCGTGCTTATTTTGAATGGGTTGCTTTTGGTCGTGTATTTACTTATACAGAAATTCAAGGTAATAAAATAATTAAAAGAGTTGTTTCTAATCGTGATGCTTTTCCTATTCCTAATGATAATATTCTTGTTGAAGATTTCGATGCTTTTTGTGAAAGACGAATGATGACTTTTCAGCAGATAATGGATGAGTATTATGATATTCTCGACGATAAAGGTAAGGAGTTTCTCGACACTTACTATATTAGTGGCAAAATGACAAGTCAAGATGATAGAGGATTATTGCAGTGGGAAAGCTTCAAGAAGTTATATCCCGATATGTGTAATAAATTCACTGCTAATGAACGAGAGTTTTTTGAACGTCAACCGATAATGGCTCGTGAATATAATAATAATCTTATTGAAGTTTGGCATGTTGTTTGGCGTGGAGAAGTTAAGAAAGGTATTCTTACTTATCAACAAAATGGTATTATTGGAGAAACTATTGTAGACGAAGATTATGTTCTCAATCCCGATAATGGTGATATTGATATTGAGTGGGTTTGGGAATCACAAGTTTTTGAATGTGATAGAATAGGTGGAAGAAACAATGCTATCTATCCTTATAAATGTAGACCTATTGCTTATAATAGAAATGGTAAACTTCCTTATAATGGTTTGATAGAATTGATGCCCGGTCTTGGTCGTTTTAGTATTATTGATTTAATAATGCCTTATCAAATCTTTGGTAATATAATTGCTTATCATAGAGAAATGGCTCTTGCTAAGAACAAACTTAATGTTCTTTTGATTGCTAAATCTCTTTTAGGTAGTGTTCCCGAAGAAACTATTTATAGAATGGCTGCTGATGGCGTTCTTTATATAGATGATGAAGATGACCAGGGAATGTTGAGAGCACAACAAGTTCGTATGCTTAATAGCGATACTTCTGCTTATATTGCTCAACTTACAGAACTTATTGAAGCCAATGAACAGGCTGCCAATCTTAAAGTTGATATGACTCCTCAACGTTATGGTGAGATTGCCAATAGTGCTGGTAAAGGAGTTACCGAACAAGCTATTATTCGCGGTTCTATGGGAAGTGTTATAGTTGAGTTTATGTTTGACTATATGCGAGAACATGATTATGCTCGTGATATGGATTATTCTAAACTTGCTTGGATTGACGGTTTAAGAACTTCTTATAAGACTAAGAATGATGCTTCTATAAAATATTTCAGTCTTGATGTCGATAAGCATATTTATGCTGATTATGTTATTAAAGCTAAACTTTCTGCAAAGGAACGTGATAAACTTAATCAGTATAAACAATTTGCTTTTAGTGCTGCACAGAATGGAGATGCTGGAATGGCTGCTGTTGCAATCGAGGGCGATAATACTGCTGAAATAAAGAAAGGTATTCTTAAATTTCAAGAGATTAATCGCCAACATGAAGAACGTATGAAACAACTTGATGCTCAAAATGCTCAAATGCTTCAACAATATGAACTTGATAAGATTGCTGCGGAGGGTCAACAAGATAGAGAAACTCTTGCTCTTGAAAAGTATCTTGATGGACAGATTGAGGAAATGAAAGCTGTTCTATCCTCTACGGGGGGTCTCAATAATGGAGCGGTTAATACTGCTGCTGTTGATGCCGCTAAGACTGCTATTGAAAGAGAAAAGATAGCTGTTGAAAGAGAAAAAGTTGGTGCTCAAATTCAAGCTAATAATCAGAAATTTGCTTCCGATATTTATAAGGCTGATATGAGTTATAAAGTTGCTAAGCAAAATAAAAATAAATTCGATAAAAAATAAACTTGTATTATAAATACTTGTATTTGTGCTTTGTAAATGGATTTAGCCGTTGCTGCTCGTGAGAGTAGTAGCGGCTTTTTTATTACTGCTATTATTTGTGATTATGATTTACAGTATTTGTAAATATGTTTTACTATTCGGCTTATTCTAAGGCTCTGTGCAAGACGTTGATACACCCCGTAGAGGATTAATCAATTCGCCATAAATCGTTCAAATTTCGTCAAGTCTGTAAGCGACAAGGGTATTTGCTGATGCTAACAAGACAGTAGAAATAAGCAAACGAAATCGAGTAAGTAGTTGTGATGCTCGATATAATGCTGCTACTGCTTATACATTTGTCTTGAAATAACAAAGTAATAATAACCATATAAAACTATTAAAATTATGCCTACATTAGATTTTGGTTTTAATGCTAATCCTACTGATAGTGGGACTGAACCTGTTACAGATTTAGATACTGGCGTTACTGGTACTGTTGGTTCTGATGGAAATATTATTCCTCCTATTGATGAGCCGAATAATAACGGTCAAGATAACAACGGTAAACCTGATGGTGATGGTAAAAAAGATGACGTCAATAATCCTGCTGCTAATGCAAATGATAAAGATGATAATGATGATGGTAATAAAGGTGATGATAATGATTTAGCTGTTGAACCTGGTTCTGTTGTTACTATCGGAGAAGATACTTATACTGTTGACGCTGAGGGAAATCTTGTTGATAAAAACAATAAAATTTTCAAAGAAGCTAAAGATGTTAAAGACTTTCTTAAACAGTTTGAAGTTGACGACGCTGATGATACAGAAAATGTAATTGATGTTGCTAAGATTATCGAGAAAGTTGGTTTTGAAGTTACCGACGAAAATGATAAACCTATTACTTTTGAAAATACTCCCGATGGAGTTGCTTCATATATTAATGAAGTTCTTGATGCTAAACGTACCGAATATGCTCAAGCTGGTGTTCAGCAACTTATTGATAAGTTTCCTATTGTAAGTGATTTCCTTAATTATTATGTTGCTAACGGAAATAGTTATGAGGGATTCGGTCAAGTTCGAGATAGAAGTACAATTACTATTGACGAAAATAATACTGCACAACAAGAAGCGATAGTTCGCGAAGCCTTTAAAGAAAGTGGCAAGGTCGGAAGCATTGATGATTATATTTCTTTCCTTAAGAGTACAAATCGTCTTTTAGATGCTGCTAAACAAGACCTTGCTACTCTTCAAGAAAACGATAAGAGAGTTAAAGCTGAACAAGCCGAGGCTGCTCAACGTAAGATTGAAGAAGATAAAAAAGCTGAAATTGCTTATTGGGGTAAAGTTAAATCTGCTATTGATAAGAAAGAGATTGCTGGTTATAAAATTCCTGAAACTATTCTTATTAATAAAAACGGTAAACAAAGTGCTGCAACCGCTGATGATTTCTTTAATTATCTATATCAAGTAGATGATAAAGGATATAGCCGTTATGAAAGAGAATTAATGGAAACTCCGGAAGAAGAACAACTTCAAAATGATTTGCTTCGTGCTTATCTTAAATTTACTGGCGGAAATTATAGTAATCTTGTAGACCTTGCGATTGCATCTGAAAAGACTAAGACGCTTCGTCTTAAAGCTGCTGAACAAAGACGTAAAAATTCTATTAAAATTACTAAGCCTGCCGCAAACAAGAAAATTGGCGATAATATTGCTGATGTTCTTGGTTATGTATAACTTAATTAAAACTGTTGATTATGTACACAATGCGAGTTTTGTCAACGGGTCGTTATGATGATAGAGGCTACTCTAATGAAGAAAGTATTGCTAATCTTCAACTCACTAAGCCCGTTGAAATTAATGCGTTTTTGACTTACAACTATGGTATGGATGACGACCGTTTTCCTCTTACCTTTATGACTGAGGGTCAAGGTAGCCGCGGTGTTAAGTCTGTTAAAACTGTTCAGTGGACTTGGAAGACTATGGGTCGTATGAAGTTTACTGATTATGTAACTTGTTTCAATACTGCTAATACTAAGCCTGGTCTTGGTGGTGCAGAATTTGAAGTTCATTTTGCTACTCATTGGTTTATCGAACAATATGGTTTGATTTGTCCGGATGGTACTCTGCTTCGTATTCAGAAAGATTTAGGTGAAAGCGCTTACGGTTATGCTTATTTGCTTGCTCCTGTTAACGCTTCTCCTACTGCTTTCGTTGACCCGAAGAACTTTGCTAAAGGAACTTATTTGAGCATGTCTGCTCCTACTGTTTCTGAATCTTATTCTAAGGGTAATAGAAGCAATACTATGGGACCTGGTTCTATGACTTCTCAACTTGAGTTTTTCCGTTATAGTAAAGAGGTTGCCGGTAATATTTCTAATGTTGTTACTGAATATGAATTTCAGCAAGGTAATGGCGGTGGTACTACTCGTCTTTGGATTTCAGAAGAAATGCGTCAGTTCAACTTGACAATGCGCGTAATGAACGAAGAACGTCTGTGGTTGTCTACTTATAATAGACTTCCTGATGGTACTATTCGTTTGAAAGATAGAGATAATGGTAAACCAATTCCTCGTACTGCCGGTATGTTGGAAATTTGCCGTGAAAGTAACTACGATACTTACGGTGAATATCTTACTCTCAACAAACTTGAAAGAACTGTTGGTGATGTTTTGAATAAAGATACTGATGATGGTACAATGAATATTGTGCTTATGGGAGGTAAAGGATTTATTCAAGACTTCCAATATGCTATCGAGAATGATGCTATGAGTAAAGGTTTCATTACTCCTCTTGGCGAAAAGAAAATTATGGATAATGGTAGCGGTCTTGCTTATGGTAAGTATTTCAATAAATATACTACTGTTGACGGACATACTATTACTGTTAAACATTGCTCATTCTTCGATAAAGGCACTATTGCCGAAGCTGCAAAACAGAATGGACAAATTCATCCTCGTAGCGGTTTGCCTATTACTTCTCATCAAGCTTGCTTTATTGACTTCTCTTCTTATAAAGGCGAAAATAACGTTCGTATTGTTCGTCAAGAGGGACAAGAATATATTGCTAAGGTTATTGAGGGTATGACACCGATACCTAAAGAATGGGGTGTTTCTACTACTAATCGTGCTTCTACCGAAATTGATATGTCTCGTTATGAGATTAAGGGAAGTATGGGTCTGCAAGTAAACAACACTACGAAGATGTTCTTGCTGAAATGCGTATTGTAATAACTAATTAAATTAAAAAGATTATGCCTACTATTGGAACTGCTGCTGCTGAAAATAAAGAACAGGAAATTAATAAACCTGCCGCTGCTGTTGAAACAGCTAATAACCAAAATGGAGAAACTACTCAAACTCTTAGAGAAAAAAGAGATGAGGATTTAAATGAACCTTATTTTGAAGATAGATATATCGTTATTGCTTTGGTTTCTTCTTTCTCTCTTTATCGTAAAGCTAACGATAAATCTCTTGAAGAACGGAATGAATTTATTGGTAGTTCTGTTCGTAGTTCAAGAACTCTTGCTTCTAATAAAGGTGAAGTTGAAGCTTATTTCCCCAATCTAATTGGCGTTTCTCCTACTAACGAAAACTTCGTTAGACGTGTTAAGGAATATCTTAATAACATTCAGGTAAAAGTTGATAAACTTGGTAAGAGACTTAACATTAGTTTCCATTATCATCATGTTAAAGATTATTACAGATTTAAAAATGCAGAAGAAGCTATTGATGCTGAATTTGCTGCTGTAAATCGCGGTGATAGTGCTGCTCTTGACAAAGCAATTGAAAATCGAATTATTAAACTTAATGCTCTTGAATCAGAAAAATACAAATACGGTTATCCTGATAATGTAGCTGATTATCTTCTTTATCGTCATTGTTTGTTATATAGTGATGTTGCTAAAGACACTGCAATCATTAATAACAAACCTAATATTAGATTCTATTTTAGAGACGAACAAAAAGAGAAAGAACTTGAAGCTAAGAAACGTCTTGAAGTTAATAATGCTAAACGTAACTTCGTTAATATTACAGCTAACGATAAACTGTTTGACGATGTTTATGCTGCGTATTGTATATTTACTAATAGACCGCTTATTCCTTCTCTTGCAGAAGATAGAGTTCTTAAGGAAAATAATCTTGATTACTTTGCAAGTCAAGAACCCGCTCGCTTTAACAAAATGTGTACGGATAGAGATATAAGTCTTAAAGCTATGATTGAAAAACTTATAGCTTATGGTATTCTTATTCGCCATCCACATTCACAAAATATTGTTAGCGGTGCTGGTGATTTTATTGGTGCTAATATGAAAGAGGCTCTTGCTTGGTTTAAAAATCCTGATAATGGCGATATGCGTACAGCTTACGAAAACCAATTAAAACTTGCTTAAAGTTATGGATATAGTACAGATGCACATCACGTTCAGAGAGCTGGCTCAAAGAATGGGTTTGCAGACTGCTCGTGCTATTTATAATGAAGACATTGATATATGTCTTAATCATGCTATCATGGCTAAAACTCGTAGTATTATTTCACAGAATGCTCAAACTGCTAATGATTATATAATCAAAGCAAATGCTGATATTAGTCAACTTAATGCTCTGCGAAATCTTGCTACGAAAGGTGAAATATCTGGTTCATCCCTTACGGGGGGTGGAACTGATATTGACCCATATACGGCTAATGTTACTAATGCTAATGTTATGCTTTATACTCATTTTGCTGTTAGCTATGATGACAAAACTCTTGATGATTGTCGTATAATTGAAGCTGAATATCTTCAAAGAACTCTTCGAGATTATTGCAATCGTGCTACGAAACGTTATCCTATATGCGTTTCTATTGTAAAAGATGGCAAACATTCTATCGAAATTTATAACGGTAATAGTAATAGTAAACCTACAAAGGTTGTTTATAATTATATTAAGCTTCCTGCTGTTGTTAAATATGATGAGCAAGTAATAGAAAATAGAGTTAATTGCGACTTGCCTGATTATTTACACATGGAAATAGTTGAACTTGCTATTGCTTATTTTAGAGATAGTTTTGCTATGCCTAACGAACCAAAAATAAATTAATAAAATTATAAAGCTATGAGAACTTTTCTTTTAGGTTCTAAGTCAGATTTAGGTAATGACCTTACAGCTCTTACTGTTGGTCAATTAGCTTTTTCCGCTTTAGTTAATGGTCAACATACTGTTGATTCTGATGGTACTAAAATTAAGGATAAAGGTTATATCTTTCTTGGAAAAGAAGATGCTAAAGGCGGCGATGTAATTGTTCCTATTTATAAGAACAATTTTAGTTTTACCAAAATGGTATATCAAGCTGCCGATGCTTATACAGGTAATTTTACAATTCCTGCTCCTACTGTTGGTGATGACTTGACTGTTGTAGTAGTTAAGAAAGGTGTTCAGTTTAATGAACGTAATAAGTGGACTGCTACTATGCGCGTTAAAGATGGTCAAGATGCTTCTGCTTGTGCTAAAGAATTAGCTGAACAACTTAATAATAATCTTGCTTCCGGTGTTAAAGCTGTTGCCGAAGCTGCTAAGATTACTATTACTGCTGTAAATAAAGGAGAAGATTATAAGATTGCTCTTGGCGATGATTTGTTTGGTGTAGCAGTTACAGAAACTCCTGCTGCTACTCCGCTTGCAGATGCCAACTATATTAAAGATTTGGCTATGAAAGCTGCCGCCGATGCTGGTATTGAATATACTTATCAAGACCCTGCGAATCTTATTTATCCTGGTTATCCACTTAATCCTCTTGCACAGCCTGATAGTGTTGATGCAGGTTATACCGTATTTACGCTTAAATTTGCTGAGCCACGGGAAATGAAAACTGTTGACCAAAGTATTAATCAGATTGTTCAAATCGCTCTGCCTAAGGGTGCTGATGCAATTGATAAAGTTGAAATTATACTTAAATCTATTGCCGGTGTGGCTTAATTGAGTTAATAAACATATCTGTATAATATGGAGAGCCACTATTACTGTATTAGATTACGGTGATAGTGGCTTTCGTCGTTTTGGCTGTAATGGAAGAATTTAAAGTTTTTAATAGTGTAATTGAAAATACTGTTCGTAATACTTCTTATATTACTGTAATTATTTCGAGCGTAGTATTTATTAGTTATACTGTTATTATAAAGTTGATAGACTATTTCAGACATAAAGATGATAAAAAATCTCTTGTCGAAATGGGTCTTGCTGTTAAAGAGGTTAGCAATAATGTTGCAAAACTAAATGCTATTCTTGATAATCTTTTTCAAGATATTACTAAAAAGAATTTAGAAAAAGGTAAAATTATTATTGAACTTGCATTTTTTAATTTTCAATATAAAATTGTTAATCTTTGTCGTAATATTATTATCAATAACAATATTGATATTAATAAAGAATTTATTATAGCAAATATAACTAAGACTGTTAATACAGAATTTTGTCGTGCTTATCATACTCTTTCATTATACGAAGTTGGTAATACTCCTCTTAGTGAGTTACTTAAAGATAGTTGGAAAGACGATTGTATTAAAGATGTTCTTGCTATAATATATAACGGTCAAGAAGATAAACTTCGTATTTCGCAAATCAATAGTAATCTTAGTATTAAAGTTGATAATTGGATAGTTTATATAAATAATAAATATACCGAATATGAGTAAGGATTATCAATTACTTCAAGAACTTGCCAACAAACTTGAAAATAATATTATTCAAGTTATTGGTACTGATATTAAGAAAATTAATCTCGGTTTTATTTCTAACAATATCTTCGGTGCTTCTTATTTATATGATATTATTTCTTCTTGTATAGCTTATGATATTCTTCTTACCGAAGAAGAGCAAGAACTAATAAAAGTAATTTTTAATACGTCTGAATATGGAAGATACTGTTTTAAATAATATCTGTGTTCCTATTGATTGGGTTTGTTCTTATCGACAAATCCAATTTTTGCTTGTTGAATATGGTGTTAGTGCTATACAAGGTTGTGATAACGTTTGTGCTCCTAAAAACAAATCTATTATTCAGCTTTGGAATTTATTTAAAAATGCTGCTTTCCTCTATGAAAAAGGATATACAGATAAAGCTAACACTATATATGAGTTTGTTAAAAGAGCTTTAACTAAATATGAAAATGTAGATGTAGGTAATTCTGAAATTCATGTTGAAGATGCCATAGTTACTATCAAATGTATTGGTAATGATTATGAATTTGATGATATTAAAGAAGTATATACTTTTGAAATTAATGATGAAGAGCAATTAAATATTCAAGATAATGGTCTTGGACAAACTATTGCGTTCAACGTTATTTCTAAGAAAACTATTTCTATTGAAAGAAAAGTAGAAGAATTGTTTATTGATTATAATTTTGCTCTTGATAATGTTTCTGATAATAGTTGGATTATTTGGAATAAAAGTAATCATTCTATTATTATTAAAGAAAATAAAGTTTCAGTTCGTACTGCTAAATTTAGACTTATTCAAAATGAAAGCAATAATGTTCTAAATGGAGTTATCAATCAAGAACTTAGCAAACTTAGTTATAGATATACTATTACTATATTTCCCGAAAGAATCGAACTTCCATCAGAGGGGGGTCGTGAAGCTTTTGTTGTTAATAGTTATAAAGAACTTACTAATGAAAGTGGTGAAGTTATAGGCGATAAAATTCTTGTTCCTTATAAAGCAACTTCTTCAAATAAATATTTTGTTGTTAATGGTAATTCTGTTTCTGCCGAAGCCAATACTTCGTTTCCTCGTTCCGGTTCTATAATTATTGAACGTGAAGAAGTTGGTGTTGAGGGTAATAAGAAAATTGAAGTTAGTCAAGATAGTCTTAATAAAGAAATTCGTTATACTCTTAATGTTAATGTAGATAGAAATACTATTGATGTTAATGGTACTAATCCTGTAAAACTAACAGTAGAAAGTTACAAAGAAACTTATGTTAATGGCGAAACTCAAGGAGATAAAGTTGCTGTTAATTATACTGTTCGTTCTGAAAAAGGTCTTTTAAAGAATAATACTTCTGATAAGACTAAATGGTATATGTCTGCTAATACAAGTACCGAAATTAGAACCGACAATATTATTGTTACTCAAACTGAAAGTAATAAACAGGAAACTATTGCTATTAAACAAGATGCTGCTGAAGAAACTTTTGAATATACATTTAGTTGCGACCAGGAAGTTATTAACGCTCCTAATTCTGGAACTTCTATTATTCTTAATATTCAAAGTTTTAAACAATATTATATTAATGGTAAACCATCTAATAAAGAAAGTGTTACTTATACAGGAGAAGTTACTAATGGTAACGATTTTATAACTATTACTCCATCTTTACCTAATAGTATTACTATTAATAAAAATGATAACGAAGAAGAACGTACTGGTCGAATACGTTATACACAAAACGAAGTTAACGGTAAAGATTTAGTAGTTAATATTACTCAAGTTGGCGCTTCTATTCAATATGATTATTTCTTTGAAACTGATGATAGCAATGAAATTACTCTTACCAAATATGCAAATGCTAACAAAGATATTGTTATCAGAAGTTATAAAAAGAAGAAAGTTAATGGTCTATATGAGGGCGGAAATATTAATGTTAATTTTGATTTAACCACTGCTTTAAGTGGAGAAATTGCTAATTTAGTTTCTGTTAATTCAAATAGTCAAGATAGTAAGATTTATATTCGTAGTAATTTAAATACTACAAATAATAGATATACTGGAAATATTGTTGTTACTCAATCAGAAAGTGCTGATGGTATCGGTAAGACTTTATTGTTTACTATTATAAAAGAAGCAAGCAAAGTTGAGTATCAATATAGACTTGAAGTTAAACCTGAATCTATTAATTGTGATGCTTACGCTCCTAATGGTTACGATTTTGAAGTTCTTAAAAGTGATAAATTAACTTATATTAATGATGAACTTTATAGAACTAATGAGAATCTTCATTGGCAAGCAAGTGCGGATGTAGATTGGATTAAGACTGGTGGTCAAGATGTTACTCATTTTAATGTGGACGAAAATACTGATGACTATCATGTTCGTAATGGAAAGATTACTGTTCATATTATAGATGATGACGGAAATACTGCTGATAAGAAAATTTCTGTTAATCAAAAAGATTCTGAATCTCATAATGAATATATAATGTATGTGGCTGGTGATTTTATTTTTTTTAGAAACAAAAGAGTAATAACTAATCCTTATACACTAAAACATGAGTATTATAGAAATGGTAGAATAGTTAATAGCGTAGATGAAACTCAACAATATAAAGGTAAGGATCTTATTGCTAATAATATAGAATGTAATTATCCTTACTGTGAATACTTTTATGGAACATCTAATAGCTATGAATTTACTATAACTATTAAATATAATTATAATCTTCCTACTGGATCTATTACTCATGCTTTTATTAATTATCGTACCATGGATGGTAAGTACGAAAATGATGTTTCTTGTACTTTCAGCATGACTGATACTGATAGTGTAATGTTTTTACATTATTACGATAGCAGTTATGATACTAATATTTACGACTATTTTTATCATTATATTCCTGATAATCTTAAATGCCTTTATGCCGATTTATTAAAAGTATTTATTGCTTCTCATAATGATAGTCATAAACTTCGTAAAGCTATATTCAATATTAATTTATTTCAATCTCTAATTGCTGCTCATTTCTTTAAGATGCAAAAGAAATACGAGTTGTTCTTAAAGATGATTGTTAGCTATCTTAATAATTGGTTTAAGGATAATGATATTTCTTATGAATATCATATTGGAGAAATAGAAGAAAATGGTCATGTTTATATGGACGTTCTTCCTTGTCAAAAACAAGCTGATGTTAAGTTAGAACTTGACCCTATAACTGGTCATTTGCATGAGATTGATAATTCTGATAATACTGAAAATATTGAATTTGAAATTGAAGATTCTCATTTAATGCTAACTAAATATGGATATACAAAATAAAGATTTAGGAAAGGCTATCATTACTGTTGCTGAAAATAATGTATATGATAGTCAAAAAACTTATGAACGTCTTACGCTTGTTAAACATAACGGGCATGTTTATCTTAGCAAGCAAGATGTTCCTGCTAATACACCCCCTACGGGGGAACTTAATGATGGATATTGGCTTGACTATGAAGTTAAAGCTTATAGTTCTATCATTGGTATTGCTTTTACTCGTGCTGAAAATAAACCTGCTGCTCCAACAGGCGGTTCTTATTCAAATCCGCACCCCGTAGAGGGTAATTGGAAAGCTGCTCCTTATGATGGCGATGGTAATCTTTGGTATTCAATTCGTCGTTTTAATGAAAATGTAGATATTCAAGATAGAGAATGGAGCGACCCTACATTAGGCGGTTATGATATTGATTCTCTTGTAGAAATAATTAAAAATAGAATTAGTATTATAATCGAATAAAAAATCGTTTTTTTTTATAGTTTAAATAATTAAAAACATTATGGAAGATTTATCTAAAATTGTCGAGACTTTGGCTGCTAATAATCAGAAACTTAGAGTAGCTGTTACTAAAACAAGTGCACAAGGTGAAGAAGCTCAGAAAGCTACTCCTAATATGATGAGTTTTAGTAATGATGAAAATAGTATTTGGTTTAATGGTAAAAAAAATATGGTGTTTGGCTAATAAAAGGTATAAAAGATATTACAGATAATAGTACAAACGAAGAAATTACTAAAGTTTTAGGTCCTGCTACTGATGCTCATTTAAAAGGTATATGTGATTTTATTAGTCGTGGTGGCATTTGTGCAATATATTTTGATAATGTTATATATCCAGCTGCTGCTAAATATAATTATAACAATAAAACATTTTCTATTGTATCATTTATGTATAATACAGGTTGGTTTGCTGAATATAATTATAATTTTACATTAACCGATAAATGGAAATGTAAAACAAGCCATATAACCATTCAAGATACAACCGTTGTAGATATTTATAAATCATCTTTGGGCAATACTGTTCAGATGCCTAATACTGTTGGTGGTATTGCTGCCGGTACTACTGTTGCAACTCTAAACGGTAAGAAGCAAAATCAAATTATTGATATGCTTCTGTTTCCTGAACAGCAACCGCAAGTTGTTGCTCCGTCTTCAACTATTCTTCTTAGTAGCGGTTTTATTAACAATGAAATAATGGAAGTAGGAATGGCTGCTCCTGTTGCCGGTACTAACATTAAAACAGCGTTCAATCAAGGTTATGGACGTGTTGCTGGTCAACCTGATAAAAAACGTGCTGGTGCTTTAAATAGCGAAGCAAGTTTTATTTATTACGGTGGACAAGAAAGCAATAAGACTTTACCTACTAAAGTTGTTTTAGGAACTATGCAGTATAATTATCATGCCGCATACGCTCAAGGTGAACAACTTGTAACTTCATGGGGAAATAAAGCTTCTGTTCAACCTAACCCGTTGCCTGCTGGTGCTGTTAATTCTGGTGCTGTTTATATTTATGGTACTTATCCTTATTTTGCTAATGGTGCTGATGCTTCAACAAGTAATGGTGATGGAAATATGCCATCTGCTCCTGTACCTAATACTAAACTTAAATTGTATAAATGGACTGATACTTTAATTGGTGCTAAGTTTGCTTCTGAAGCATCAAGTGGTACTCGTCTTGAATTTAAGTTCCCGTCTACTAAAAATGTAACTAAAGTAGAATTTTATAATACTGTTTCCGGTAAATGGGAAGTATTTGCTTCCGCCAATTACGCTATTTCTGATGCTGGAAATATTCAAGTTCAAGGTGTACCTGTTGCTTATAAAAAGCTTACTACACAAGGCGCTATGTCCGGTGCTTTACAGTTAAGATTTACTGTTGCCAATGTTTCTCGTTCAGAAGATGATGAACCAGATACTTATAACGGTGAAGAAATTACCGATGAAGTATTTAGAAGTTTATCTGCTAATAGTACTACTATTCCTTTTGAATCTGATTATAATATTGATACTTTTGCAGAGCAAAGAAGTCGTCCTGCCGGTGTTGCACAATTTGCCGTTAACTTTGAACCAGGAGGTCAAGCCCCTCTTGATGCCCGTACAGTAGTTGGAACAAAAGCCGATTTGATTAATGCTGCTATTTATGCTGCTAAGAACTACTATCAAGGTATGCTTGTTATTGTAAAAGATACTCAAGAAGTTTATGTTCTTAAGGATATAACTAAAATTACTTCTGCTGATTATAGTAGTTGGAAACGAGTTGACGGTGGAGGTGTTACGCAAACAGTTGTTGAAAACGTTTTGACAAGTACGAGTACAACTCATGCTTTGTCTGCTGCACAAGGTAAAGTTCTTAATGATAGCAAACTTAATAAGACTGATGTTGTTAATAATCTTACCACACCTGATGCAAGTAAAGCTCTTAGCGCTGCGCAAGGTAAAGCTTTGAGTGATAGAATTAATGGTTTAGGTAATGTTTATAAATATAAAGGAACTAAACCTACTATTAGTGAAGTTATTGCTATTACCAATGCTGTAGTTGGTGATGTTTATAATGTAGAAGCTGAGTTCTCAGTTGGCGGTAAGAAATATCCTGCTGGAACTAATGTTGCTTGTATTAAGAATACTTCTACTACTGAACATACTGAAGCTAACTGGGACCCTCTTGGCTGTACTGTTGATTTATCTGCTTATGCTACTAAAGCAGAAATGAATAGTGGTCTTAATAGTAAAATTAATACATCTGCAATCAAGAATGATTTAACTACTGGTGGCGTTACTAATGTTTTATCTGCCGAACAAGGTAAGATATTAAAACAGATGATTGACCAAGCTACTGCTGGTGGCGGTATTATTATTGAATAATAAAAATATGAATAAAAGCGATAATGGTTAAATAAATCATTATCGCTTTACTAATTATAGCGAATTATATGGATATGAATAACGAACTAATTGACGAACGTGCTGCTTCTCCTGTTGGACAACTGTTTAGAGTTTGTGCATCTAAAACAGAAGCTGAAGCACTCGAACTTACTAAAACTAATCCTAATATTCTTTATTTTTCTTCCGATACTAATACTATTATATTTAATGGTGCTATGCGAACTAATCCTACTCCGGATTTAAAATCAGTATTGAAGAAAACTGATATTATAGATAATACTTCTACTAATGATAATACAAAAGTTTTATCGGCTAAACAAGGTAAATCGTTACAAGATGAAATAACTGTTCTTGAAAATAATATTCAAGATTTGCAAAAAACTATTCCTACTAAAACTTCTCAACTTACTAATGATAGCAATTATGTTACGACTAATAATGTTTTAACTAAAACTAATACAACTGTATATAATCCTACTGATAATTATCATCCTGCTACTAAAAAATATGTAGATGATAAATTAAATAATATAAGTATAGTTGAGTTTGATTATAATTTAGTCAATGCTTTAACAAACACATCTACTACTGAAGAAGTTAATGCTGCTTTTGCTAATCGTTCTCAACTAAAAACAAATTCTATTGTAAAACTTATCGGTATAAATGATTCTTCTGATGCTTTTGATGGAAGCAATGGTTATTGTTTATGCCATAAAGTTAGCGTAAATAGTCCTGATAGTTTTATTATAAAATATTTCTCCGATAGTAACAATAACGAAGTTGCAGAAATAATATTTGCTGCTGGTAATGTAGAAGTTAATAGAATGTCTATTGCTCCTGCTATTCCAAACGATATTTTAAAGTTTAAATATATTGATGTTACCGATGGTTCTTATTTAACGATAAATAGACGAGTTTCGGGTAATGATACCGTAGAGTATATCAATAAAATATTTGGTTCTATTAACAATCTTAGTGAAATAATAATGGATATGTGTGAAAATCACACTAAATATTATTTCCATTCTTATAATAATAAATATAATAATATTGAACTTGCCAATACTTATGCTTACCATAACGGTCAAGAAGAGTATGAATTGCAATTTAATATTTCTTATTATACTCTTAATGGTCCTGTTAGTAAACGTATTGGTATATTAATTGATACAAGTGATGTTGCTACTAATTTGTTATATATTGAAGATATTCTTGTTTCCGATAATCTTCAAAGAGTTGTTAAACGTACTGCTTCTGAATACGAATCTACAACTTCTAAAGATGCTTCAACGATGTATGGTGTAACAGAATAATTATGATAATAAAGATAATTGCATTAATATTGATTATAATATTATCAAGATTAATTTATTTATTAATGTTTAAAATTTAGAATAAGCTTCTAAAAATCTTAATAATATGACAAATAAAGAAAATAAAAATGCCACTCCTTTTGCTAATATTAAGAGAAGAATAAGAGTTGGATTATCGACTGCTAATTCTATTTATGTTGGTAATGAATTGATAGTTGATAGTAAATTTGATTTTAGTAAAATATATAGTAATCTTTCTTATATTTTTGGAACAGATGACCATAGCACCGATAATATTCTTATTGCTAATTTAAGCACTAATGATATAACTTTAAGCAGAAGCGGACAAACGAGTAATATTCAACCTAAAAGCATAGATTGGTTTAACGTTGGTGTTTCTGGACAAGTAACTGAGCATGTTATTAGAAATGGAGATAAACCTGTTAACGCTATTATATATACTATGACATCAGCTAAATCTACTGATATTGAGGCTAAACGTGGTATTGCCCCTAATGACGAAATAGTTAGTTTTGGACAAGTTAATCTTGTTGTTTTTGCAAGAGTAGTATTAATTTTTAATGCTTAATATAAAATATTTTTGATAAATTATTTTGCTAATTAAAATTTATAAATACATTTGTGAAACTCATAATCGGATTATTGTTATTTCTAATCAATCTAATAATTATAATAATAACAGCGATTACTATTCGTTTCGTTCTTTTAGTACAGATGATTAGAATAATGATAATCCGATTTATTTTATTTATTTTAAAATTAATAATTATGGAATTAAAAAAGTTTTGGAAGTATTTGGCGATAGGAATGGTTATTGCCGTGGTATTTGGTATTACTCTTAATGTTGGTTGGGAAACTGTTTTTATTAATCTTGTTTTAGGCTTCGGTACTGCTATTGGTAAAGGTATGCGTAAAGATTATGAAATGAAATATTCTTTTCTTAATTATACTATTCCAATGTTAATTGCCGGTATTATTACTGCTGTTTGTATATCTTTATCTATTGCTTAATATGAATTATTTAGATACTATTATTAATCAAATTCTTAGTAATTTTGATTTCGCATATATGCTTATTGTTAATGTATTATGTTTTATTCTTATTAAAATTCACGATTATCTTAATGGAGATGGTCGTAAAGTTGCAACATGGAATAAAAGATTATACTTAGTAATAAGCATTATTATTATCGGTGCAGTTTATCAACAAGCTGGTGAGATTAAAACTACTGTTCTTGTTAATAGTGCTATTCTTGCTCCAGTATTTTGGAGTTGGATTGCTGCTCCGATATTGCATAAATTTGGTATTACATATAAACAGGCAGATGATGCTCTAAAATAGGCTGTTTAACATCCCCCGTAGAGGGTGAGACAATGATATGAATCTTTCTCATTCCTTTACGGGGGATCTTAATTTCTGAAACAATGATAATCGTCAAAAACAAAATAATTCCGTTCGGTAGTTATACTACTATTAACTTATTTGGTATTCTATTTACTAAATCTGATTATCTTAGTCCTACGACTATTAATCATGAACGTATTCATACAAAACAGATGCTCGAACTGCTTATAGTAGGTTATTATCTTTGGTATATTATTGAATATATAATTGTTCGTTTCTGTCATAAAAAACAAAATGATGCTTATCATGATATTAGCTTTGAAGAAGAAGCTCATAATAATGATAATAATCTTCATTATCTTGATAATAGAAAACATTTTGCATGGTGGAAATACGTTCGATTGCGTTCTGCCGAATAGCAAAACTATACTGTTACACGCACGTAGATGCGGTTTGCTTTACGTCTATTCGATTCAGATATACGAAATGATTAATCTATCGAGATAGACACAAAATGGCTTGACGAGCCTTAAAATGCGTCATAGTAAATCACAATCAATAACGCTCTAATTAATGATATTATGGACAATATTAAAATTTCTAAGTTCGTTGCTGGACTTGACCTTGACAAAAATAGAAAGAAATTGCTGATAACATTTATCGAAGAACTAATTAAAGAAAGTACGGAATCTGATTATAAACTTCCTTTAGCTTCTGCTAATACTCGTGGTGGTATTAAAAGTGGTTATCAACAAAATGGTAAAAATTATCCTGTTCAAATCGATGATCAAGAACAAGCTTATGTTAACGTTCCTTGGACTGATAACAATACTACTTATTCTAAAGCAACAGACGCAACTCTTGGTCTTGTTAAAATTGGATATGCTGCTAATGGTAAAAATTATCCAATTGTTCTCGATGGAGATGGTAAGATGTATGTAGCTGTTCCTTGGACTGATACAAGATATACTTTGCCTGCTGCTACTACTTCTGCTCTTGGTGGAGTTAAAAAAGGAGCTGCTGTTGCTCCTGCTGCTACTGGAGCTGATGCTGCTGCATTAGTTACTAAAATAAATGAACTTTTGACAAGTCTTAAAAACGCTGGTATAATCGCTTAAATCGATAATGATTATGAAAAAGATAATTGAAATACTGCAAGCTATATACGAAGAATTGAAGTTGCAAACTAAAATATTAAGAGGAGAAGAAGATGTATGATAGTTGGTAATCCTATTATAATGATTCTTAAAGCTATACTTAATTGGTTTCGTCTTAGACGCAATTATATAGCTAATGCTGTTGATAAGATTCCTCCGGAAATTAAAGATGCTCTTGTTGCTTGGTATAGTCCTGTTAAACAAAAGTTGAGCAATTACGATGTTATTGAAAGTTATAGCGAAGATTTTACTAAATGGACTAAAAATAGTAATGTTACTTCCGCAGTAACTGTTAATAATAATTCTATTGTTATTAATGGAAGTATAAAAGGTGCTTCTATTTTTAAGAAAAGTAATACCTCTATACAAAGTATTAATATTATCGCAAGCGGTGTTAAAAATGGTGATAATGTTGAATATAGATGTGTTAAAAATGGTGTATTACAATACATTCCTATTGTTAATGGAATTAATAAATTACCTGCTTCCGAACTTACTGAAAATCCTGATTTTAATATTGGTTTTGTTTTAAATATTAATTCAACTGGAATTATAAATTTAAAACAGCTTCCTACTTCTATTCTAAAAGACTTTAGCGGTAATAAACATGATGCTTATCTTTATGGTTTTAAAGGTAAGTTGAATAGTGGTGTTGGTATTTATGCTCAAGATTTTAAGAATTGGAGTTATGGTTCAACTATTAATAGCAATATAAGTACAAAATCTTATAACAAATTTCATATAGTTAAAAAGAAAGCTGATAATTGGTTTGGTTTTACTGTTGGTATTCCAAAAACTAATTATTATAATCAATCTTATAAACTTAAATTTAATATCAATAAGAAAATAGATGATATTAAATTTAGTGTAGTTAGTACTGATGGTAATTTACAATCTACGCAAGTTTATTCGGTTAATATCAATAATGGTAGTGTAATCGACGTTCCTATTGTTAGTGAAGAAATTTTCAATAATAAAGAAGAAACTAATATTTATTATGATTTCGGAACAAATAAGGATATTGAAATTGATGTTGAATTGATAGCGAATTATCCTAATCAACTTTGTTATGATGGTAAATCTTATGCTGTTGCTTACGGACTTCCTATTCTAACTGATTATACTGTTATTGCTAATAGAACTTGGTTTGCTGAAAAAGTTGATAATGGTGTATTTATGTCTAAAGCGTTAGAGCAAAATGGTGCTTTTATTTTAGAATATAAACAAGGGGATAAATGGAATACATATTCATATTATTCAGCAACTAATATAAATATAGATAAAGATAATTCTATTGTTTATCAAACTAAAAATAAATATAACGAACAAACTATATATCCTGGTGATAAACAAGATACTGATACTTTATTTATAGGAACTATTAGGAAAGATGATTCAAGAAGTTTTATCGGTTGTCACGGCGATATTCTTCTATTCAATCGTACTCTTACTGATGACGAATTAGATTTAGTTAAAGAACATTTCTTTGGTATTGTTCGTATTAAAGATGCTCTTTTAACTGTTGATGGCAAACCTATAATAACTACCGATAATAAATATATTAAAATAAATAAAAAATAATAATTATAGAAACTAAAGCAATCGACGGAGTTAGTATAAGTCAACTACAAAATAAATTTATGACTGGTGATGAATTAATTCCTGTTGAATATGATGGTAAAAATTATAATATTAATACAAGAGATATTTTTAATAATGTAAGTGATTATAATGTTAGCGTTTTATTTCCCAACGATGGAATAAACGGCGATAATAAATATGATTTAGAACAAGCTTGTAAAATTTTAAAACCTTATTTTGATAATCAAAATGCTAAACATGGATTTATTATTTCTAACTATGGTAGAAAGAAAAGTTATAATTGATAAACTTAATGAATTAGTTGATAGTAAAATTACTATTATTGCTGATACTAATCCGTTTTTGAAAATATTTAAACCTTTTATTGATAAAGCTGCTAATAATTACATTTGTAAAATTAATAAATTTCTTCAAATGATTGAAGAAGAAAATGGTCTAATTGATATTGAAACTCTTCTTGGAAAATCTATTGATAATCTTATTGTTTCTCCAGTACAAGAATATCCTGATATGTTTAAAGGTGTTACTATTGGCAATGGTAAAATTAGAATTGGTCTTCCAGGAATTAATAAAGATATAGTTTTAGATGCTAATGATATTGAAACGTTTAAACAAAGTCTCGTTAAATAGTGTATTTCTCGATTTAATTCTTAAAATAAGTGGCGGTAATCTGTTTGTGAAAATAGGTTATCGCCATTGTTTTTATAATGGTCGTATTGATAATATAATATATTTGTCTTATTACTAATATTAATACTATTATTCCTATGGCTACACTAAACCAATTAATCAGTGAAATTGCTCATGCTGCCGGTTCTCCGAATACATTAGCTGTTCGTAGAAACATTCGTCAAGCGATTATTCATACTCGTAATGAATTAGTTCGTAGAAGTTATGAAGCTCATGGCTATATTGATAACGGTCTTGAACAACGTTTTAGACTTGAACTTGTTGATGTTCCTGATGGCGATTTGTATAAATCAGAGGGATTGAATCTTCCTTTTGTTAAGAGAACTAAACATAAAGTTCCTCGTCCTGTACGTCTTATTAATAATACTCCTTTTCAATCTGTTTCTACTGTTGGAACTTATACTCTTTCAGTTCCTTTTGTTCGTGAACATGCTGTTCAATTTTATAATCATTTAATTGGTTTTTGTCGTGTTCTTCGTTATGATTATATAAATGATTATATTTATATATTCACTAATTCTGATACAATACAAACTAATATTAATTTTATTGTTATCAAATCTCCTTTTGAATATCCTCATTTAATTAAAACTGAAACTGTTGAATCTGCCGGAAGTTTTTCTGATACAGATTATGATGATAGCGAAGAATTAGATGATAATGAATTTCTTCTTCCGGAAGATATGATTGGTAATATTAAGGATATTATATTTAAACGTAATCTACTTAATGTTGCCCGTGAGACAAACGAAACTCCTGTTGAAAATCTTGTTCGATAAGTTATGGTTGCTGATATAGATATTAAACATTATTACGCTAAGTTTATAGAACAATCTAAATCTGATTATGAAGATAGTAAAAAAGAATATGATGATTTAGTTGTTGTTAAAGGAAAACTTTATAGAAATCTTAATGATAAACTTGATATTATTAATAATTTCTTTGAATTAGAATTATCTTCTCTTGATAACGACGAAGAAATATTAGTCGTTGATTATGATGCTATTCGTAATAAAGTTAAAACTTCTGGTTTTATTCAATCTGATTCTTCTCATAAAGTTACTGTTCTTAATTTTATTCGTTATGTTCAAACTACCAAATTAATATATGGTAAAAAGAAACAACTTGAAGTTACTAAAATTCGTAAGATGATTAGTATTACCGATTATAAAAAACTTGTTTATAAATTTTATAATTATGGTGTTGCTAAATGTATTCTTGAAGGAAATGGATATAAATTTGCTGGCGGTTTAGGAACTATTGTTTGTAATCGTTGGAAAGTTCTTTCTGATAAGAAAGTTATTGATTTTCATGCTACTAATAGAAAGAAAAAAGAAATTATTGCTGCTGGTCTAAAACCTTATGATAAAGAAGAAGCTGAAATATATAAACTTCGTGGAATGAAATATGATGGAGTTGATTATAAAGTATATAAAAGTAATGATTATTATTATGAATTTAAACTTATAGATAATAATCGTTATCATTCTGTTAATGTTAAGTTTATTCGTAAGGATAGATTTCCTAAAGATTTTAGTGGTAAAAGCCATGAAGAAATAGCTAAAGCTTGTAAGTCTGTTGATGATATTTATAAACTTAAAGCTGATATTAGATGTAAACTTATGATACTTCTTCATTATGAACCTATGTCTTATCTTAATTTTGTAAGAAATGCAGAACAAAATGAACATAACGTTGGAGCACATAATAGCAAAAATCGACAACGATTTCAATCCTGATAATAGCGATTGGATTGCTCGTGTTCCTGCATGGTGTGTTGATGCTATGTCTCAACTTAAAGTTCTTAGAACTGAATATAAAACTCGAAAGCTAAACGTAGAAAATCGTATAGTTCACAGCCCTTGTCCTATTACTAATAGCAAGGGTTTTGCTGTTTATGACCGTAATGGTTGTGAGATTAAAAGTCTTGCTTATAATAAGAAACATGCCCAATGTTGTAGTTCCTCTACGGGGGGTCGGGACGATATGGACAATGAAATGTTAAGTCCGTCTGATACTATTTATCTTACTGATACAGGTGCTAATAGAACTCATTATCAAGCTGTTGCCGAACATGTCAATACAGACGACTTTAATAAACGACATACTGTTGCCGACCAATTCATATCCCCCGTAGAGGATAGAAGAAATTATATCATTGTTGACAATAATACTATTGAATTAAATTTTGATACTGATTTTGTTACTATTCGTAATCTTGAAATAGCTACTGAACATAGCGATTATTTTAACGGAGAAATACCAGTAGTTCCTAATAACGGTCTTCTTATTGAAGCACTTGCTTATTACTGTATGTATAAAATGCTTACTCGTGGTATGAAACATCCTGTATTTAATCTTGCTGCTTCTCAATATGGAACTAATCCTTATTATATGTGGATGCAATTAAAAGATAAAGTTAAAGCTTCTGTTATTGCCGACAATCAAGGAGTGAATGGTTATGATGGAGATGCTTGGCGTGCTTATTTTTATAATTATACATTTCCTAAATAATTAAGTTATGCAATTAAGTCAAATATTAAACTTTGATACTCCTTATGAACATCTTAAGGATGGTGACTTAGTTCATGCTGGAAATGTAATGATTGATAAAGATACTCAAACTATTCAGAATGAACCTGGTCTTAAAGATTTTTATATTCATGGTGTTGATGCAAATATAGTTGGACATATTGAATGTAATCAAGAATTTGTTTTATTCTTTGATAATAGTCAAATTTATCGTGTTAATGTTGACGGTAGTAATCCTAAACTTGTTGATATTCGTTGGCGTTGGTGTGGCGGACAAGTATTTGGAACTTATACTTATAATGTCAATAATGAACTTATAGTTTGTATTAGTGAACAAAATCCTACCGAAGATTGTCCTCTTAAAAGTATTAATCTTGATAAAGATAAAGATTTAAATCCTTATATTACTGATGGTAATGATGAACTTTATACAGAATTAGCCACTGCTCCGATTAGTAATTTCGGGGATGTTAGTTTTGTTAATGGTTCTCGTATTAAAAAAGGAACTTATATATTTTTTATTCGTTATTGGATTGATGATTATTATAAAACTATATGGTTTCCTATTGGCTATCCTGTACACGTTACTGATATAGCTGCTCTTCAAACTCCTAAAACTGTATTTAGCTATTCCGGAAATTCTACTGTTGGTAGTGGTAGTATTCAAGATTATTATAATGAAGATGATGATTATACTAATACTAATCCTCAAATTCAAGTTCGTATTTATACTGATACTATTAAAGCATATAATAAATATCAATTAGGTGCAATAGTTAATGGTAATGCTTCTACTGAAGCTGTTGTATGGAAAGCAAAAAGTATTACCGCTCTTGCTACATTTGATATTGATAATAATTTTGAAACTATTTCTCTCGATGAACTTACTAATGAACCTTTTAATTTTTATAACGTAAAAGCTCTTGATAATTATCGAAACAGAGTTTATTTAGGTAATTATAAAATCGCTAATAAAAATTCTGTTTTTGAAAAGCATAAAGATTATCTTAACGAGCAAATGGCGAAAGTTGTTATTAGTGCTGTTAATAGACGAGAGGGTAGTTATCCTACTTCTGCCGAAGCTATAAATTTCTTCAAGCCAAAACCTGGTCGTCGTGGTATTTATACTTTCTTTATTCATTATGTTTATCCGAACGGTACTTATACTGATGGTTATCCAATAAATACTATTAATACTGGTGCTAATAATGTAGGTGGAGTTAATCTTAAAGCTGAAAGAATAACTCTTGCTAATGGAGAAAGTCTTTATCGTTATAGTTGTCCTACTGATTTATTATATCTTGGTGGAGTTGTTTTTGAACATCTTCCTATGCTTGAAGGATTTGTCGGATATTTTATTAGTTATGAACAACCAAAATATGCTGATGTTGGTAGTGGTTTTATAACTAAAGATGATAAATCTTTATACGATGTTAAAAACGAACAAGTTGGTGGTAGTAATTTTAGATTTAATTATCCGGAATTTAGTATAATTGGTGGTTCTACTAATGCTAATAAAATATCTGATACTTGTTTGTTTAATTTAGATATAGTCAACGATAATCTAAATGCTATTCTTACATATAACAGTAAAGCTGATGAGAAAATAACTGGTATTGAAAAGACGGAAGTTATTCCTCCTAATAGTTATTCTAATCGTGGTAAAGAGGGTGCTCTTCGTATTAGTACAGCTAATCAAGCTTCTCATACTCGTCAAGGTTTAGTTCTTTCTGATATTTATACTGATGATATTACTGATTTTTATGTTGATGTTGACAAAAATCTTATATCGTTAGGATATATAGAATATGTAAAAGATGTCGTTACTGATGGTAGTATTAATTATACTTATGGTAGTCTTGAACGTAGAGCAAATAATACTACTGTTTATCCTGTATATGCTTGGAACTATTATTGGAATTTAAGTACAATATATACTTATCATAATCGTGGTGTTATTTTTAGCGATGTTAATTGGAATCCGTATGATGCTACTGATAATACAGAATTTTTTAAAGAAGGAAATACTGTTGCTAATAAACCTTTATTATATAGTTTTACTTTTGTTCATGAAAGTCATTATTTTCTAATGGGAAAGAAAATGAATATTAGTCCTCGAACATTATATTATAATATTAGTAGTGGCGAAACTAATACACAAGTTGCTAATTTAATAATTGATGCTTCTCGTATAAATGATTTATATGTTCTTGATGCTAATTATTATAATTATTATCGTAGAATTATTGTCAATTATAATAAGAAGAATGATTTATATAAGAAAGAATTTTATGGTAAAACTGTTTATCGAACAGATGTTATTGGCGATGAAAGCATTGCTAATAGTTGGAAACATATTTCTCCTGAAGCTTATAAAATTATTTCTGAAAATAAAGGTGATATAACTAATATAGTCGGTATTGATACTTATCTTCTTGTACATACTGAAAAATCTTTGTTTGCTTTTAATGTTAATAATCAGCTTAAAACTGCTGAACAAGATGTTCAGATGTTAATGCCGGATGTGTTTGAAGTTGAATATAAAGAAATGTTCTCAAGTAAATATGGTATTGCTGGTTTTCAAGATTTTGTTTCTTACATAGTCGGTGATTTCGGTTATATATTCTATGATAGAAATTCAAAGAAACTATATAATTTTAATGGTAGTAATATCGAAGATATTGATGGAAATATAAGTAAATTTATTCATGCTTTTAATGCTGATTATATTTATATGGGATATGATACTGCTAATGCTCGTTTGATGTTTAACTTTATAAAAGAAAATAAATCTCGTATTAAACAAAGTTGTATATTTAGTTATAATCTTTATAATAATAATTGGATTAGTACTCATAGTTATACTTCTGATTATAAATTTATTACTCTAAAAGATAATTTTTATATTATTGATAAGATTCAAGGAATGAATCGTATTCGTGAATTTGATAATGAAAATTATAACGAATATAATGATGATAATCTTAATCCGTTTATGAATAACGAAGTTATTGATGATAAACTTTGTTCGTATGTTGATGTTTATTTTAATAATAATAATAGTTATAATACTATTAAGATATTAAACTTTATTACTTATATTATTAATAAAGAAAAGAATGATAATTTTGATGTTCTTGGTTGTTATATTTATACTAATTGTTGTTATTCAGATTATTGTAATTTGCTTGAAGAAAGAAAAAGTATTGCTGAATATAAGAAACCTTATTTAGAATATGGTCGTTGGAATTATAATTGGTTTAGTAATAAACTTAATAGTTTTGAAGAACAAGAAATTGTTAATCGTATTACAGGAATTATAAACGATAATCTTGAATATAATCAAACTGCTGTTGATGCCAAACTAATGATTGGTAAATATTGTGTTATTAGATTTGTATTTAGAAATACTAATAAGAAAGTTTTAATTAAAGATATTCAAGCGTATTTTAATAAATAATATATGGAAACTAAATATGTAGATAGAGATAAAGCTTTTTTGGGTGCTGCAATCGGCGCTGTTGGTGGTATTGTTGGTGGTTTGTTTGGTCGTAAGAAAAGAAAGAAACAAGCCGAAGCTCAACGTCAAGCTGAAATGATTAATTATCAGAATCAACAAAATGCTATTAATGCTCAATATCAAAATACTCAAAATGCTATTAATGCTCAATATGAACAGAATGTTCTAAATGTTAAAGCTCAAGAAGAACTTAATCGACAGCAAAATGAACTTGCTGCTAAAAAGACTGGCATCGAAAACGCTGCCGGTCTTACGTCGTTATATACAAATGAATCTGAATTGAACAAAGAATTTCGTAATAGATTCATGCGTTGTGGTGGTGGACGAAAAGTTCGTAAATGTGGAGGAAGTAATAAGAAAGCTTGTGGTGGTAGAAAGAAAGCTGCGTTTGGTACATGGACAAATGATACCACTAATACTCTTATAGGTACTGTTGGAAATGTTGTTGGAAATGCTATTGCCGGAAGTGGTGGTTATACTCCTACTTCCAAATTGCTTAAGTATAAAACTAATACTTATAAAACTTATAAACCTGCTGAATTAGAAGTCTATGATGATGTTGCTGATAAATTTAATGTTCGTAAAACTGGAGAAAATACTGCCAAATATGCCAATGCTCAAAATAATAATGTTGCTGCTATGAATACTCTTGGTCAAAATCCTACTGCTGCTATTACTGCTGTTTCGCAAATACAGTCGCCTCGATATGCTTGTGGCGGAGGTAAAAAAGTACGTAAACGCAAACGCTAATGCTATTTGCTTACCCGTCATGGCATTTTCATATCTGAAATGATTAATCTATCACGATTTGAATTGCGTGCCGTGACGAGCCTTAAAATCGCTAAATAAAAATTATTGACATGAAGAAAAATAAAGCTAAAGATGGTATTGTAGTTAATGCTGGTAATGGTAATTATATTCCTAATATTGTTCGTGGAGGAGCTGCTATTCCTATTGGTAAGAAAAACTTCTATTATATGCAAGGTAGAAAGCACGAACAAGGCGGTATTGATGTTGGTCGTAATGCTAAAACTGGTCTTGAAGTTGAGGGAGAAGAAGTTATGCAAGTTACTCCTAATGAAGTAAGAGTCTATTCTTCTGTTCCTTTTCTACGGGGGGTCTCACCTGCTGAATTAGTCTTAAACGGTGCTAATGCGAATAAAGTTTTTGCTGCTCAAGAAAAATATAAAGATAATAATAGAATTAATGATGATGGAACTAAATATCGTACTGGCGGTAATATTTATAAACAAAATGTTAAAACTGTTGTTGCCGATAATACTAATATTAATAAACCTATTATATTTGATACAGTTGAAAGAGTTGTTTCTTCTTCTGATAAATTAAATGTTCCTATTGGAACTAAATATTCTGAACTTTCTTCTAAACAAAAAATTCAATTATTATCTTCAGATAAATTAAATAAAGATAAAAAAGGACTTAAAATTATTTCTCCAGAATTTGATATATTAACAGGTATTAGAGGATTAACTAATCTTCCTAAAGGATTTATTAATAATAGTGCTACTAAAAATATTTCTACTAATTATTATAGACAAGGTTCTAAAGGATTGATAGATGATGCTAAAAAAACTGGAGTTGTTTCTGTTAAATCAGATGCTGCACCAATTTCTTCTAATGATAAAAAAGTATCTATTCTAAGAAAAACGTTTAATGTTCCTTTTTGGAGTAAAGGTGTTAAATGGTATGATGATAAAGCAAGTAATGCTAAAGATATGATTGTATCCATAGGAGATAATAATTTAGATTGGCAAATGATAAATCAACATGGTACTTTTGTGAACGATATTAAAAAAGCTGCTTCTCGCAGAACTCCTATATATAATGGTATTGTAAATAATACTCCGAGTAATCTTTTTGAATATTATCGTAGATACCCAATAATAGGATATAGAAATATTACTAATGGCGAACCTACAATTCCTATTACCGGTTTGGATGCTATTGCTAATAATCTTAATGACAAAAATAAAAAACAATATGGTGGAAGTAAAACTAACAATATGAGAAAACTTGTTTCTATAAACGGCAACGTTAAAAACGGTCTGATACATACTCCTAATCAAGATGCTCTTGCTTATAATAAAGAAAGAAAACCTCGATTTAATGGACGTTATTCTAAACCTGGATTGCATAATCTTGAACTTCTTGTTTCTGATTTGATATTACCAAAAGGTAAAGTTAATATTGAACCTGATGTTCCTAAACGTTTAGGTTGGGTTGAAGCACATAATAGATTAGTCGGTGCTGATATATCTCAAAAACCTTTAGATGCTAAAAAAGATAATACTAATGTTGCTCATACTATTTCTGAAACAGAAAGACGTACTCGTAAATTTACTTGTGGTGGACGTTCTAAAGCTAAAACTGGAACTAAAAAAGATAATGTAATTGATGAAATTGTTATAAATGCTGCTCGACCAAAATTATCCGCATATAGTGTACTTAAAGATAACGATACTTCTAATAGACATTCTAAAAAAGTAATAGAAAGAGAAGTATATCAAGCCGATGCTTTATCTTCTGATAGACTAAAAACTAAAATTGATAATACTCCATATAAAGAAAAAGAAATTGATACAAGTTATGGGGATAGAATTGTTACTCCTTTGATAAATTCTAAATCTGTTACTAAAGCTGAAAGAAATACTAATATTCGAGGACGTATTAACAATGAATATGATTCTGTTGAAGAATTACTTAATCGAGTTAGAGAATTAGGAACTGATGCTCAAGATAAATCTAATAAAGATTATATTCCTTATAGTTCTCCTGTTGATAATTATGGAGAAAAAACATTTAGAAATAATATTACGCTTGATAGACTTAATAGATTTGGTATTACTCCTCATACTTACGGAAATGGAGAAAGGACTATTAGTAATACATCAATAAATAACAATCAAGATATTATTGAAAGTATTAATAATGAGACTCCCCGTAAGGGAACTAACCAATCAAGCTCATCCTCTACGGGGGGTGTTAATAATAGAACTTCTAAATCTGCTAAACCTACTATTCAAAGAGTTAATAGATTAGCTCCTGCAACTAATGCTGAAATGGCTGGTATTAGAAGAGGTCTTGAACCATTACTACAAAATACTATTGTAGATAAACTTAATAAAACTGTTGATAACGATTTGAATGTTATGCCTGTTCAAGACGATGTTGCTAAAACTCGCAATATGGATAATATTCTTTTAGGAGTTAATCTCGGCAGTTCTGTTTTAGATGCTGTAATGGGAAATATTTATGCTAATCAAATGCATGGATATACTGCTCCAAATATTACTGCTCCTACTATTGAAAATCCTGGAGAAATTAAACTTAATGAGGAAGATTTAAAAGATATTCCTGCTCCTATTCTTATGGCTGCTGCTAAATTAAAAACTCGTTATAACGCTAATCCTCAGCTTAGTAAAATTGAAGACGATAGTCGTCGTATAATGGGCGAGATTGGTCGTAATACTTCTAACAGTCGTGTTGCTCTTGCTCGTAAACAGCGTGCTGCTTTACAAGGACAGCAAGCTAAGAATGAAGTTTATGGACGTAAAGAAAATATTGAAACTGAATTGATTAATAAAGATAAACTTAATCAACAAGAAGTTACTGCTCGTAATCTTGCTCGTTATGACCAGTATAATCAAGTCCTTGCTGCTCAACGTGCTAATCGTGCAAGACTTAGACTTGCCGCTGATACTGCTAATATTCAAAATAAACTTGCTGTTAGTACAGCCAATGCTCAACTTAAATCTCAAGCTGATAGATTTAATACAGCTAATAAAATTAATCAACTTGTACATCAGGCTGGTATTGATGCTGCTAAAGCAGAAGCGCGTTCAAATATATTTAGCGGTATGTTAGGTAATATTGGTAGTGCTCTTAATACATGGAACAGAAATAAACGTCAAGCTAAACTTGATGAAGAAACTCTTAGAGTTCTTGGTTTACTTGCTCCTAATGCAAACAAACTTGTTCTTAGTGCTCTTGGTTATTAATTTTTAAAATAATATAGATATGCCTTTTGGTAGTTTTAAATCAATAGATTATAATTATGTTCCTAAACATAATTTAGAAGTTATAGGTCAAACTTATGATTATCTTCAACAAAGACATGATGCTGCTGTTGCTCAAGAAAGTGCTTTAAAGAAACAAATTGGTGAACTTGAACTTAACGCTCAAGAAGATGAATTTAAACAAATGCTTGTTAATAGTGTTGAAAGTAAAATTCAAGATGCTGTTGTAGGAGATTTTAAAGGTTATGCTCTTGATGAAATAATTGCTGAAGCTGGAAATCTTGCTTCTGACCCACGTATTATTGGTCGTCTTCGTGCTCAACAACAATATAAAACTTATCAAGATAATCTTAATTCTCGTACTGATTTATCAGAAGATTATAAAAATTATTATCGTCAAGTTAATACTTATCATTATGAAGACAAGTTAGATGCTGCTGGAAATGTAATTGGTGGTATTGAATGGAAACCAAAAAAACAAGAAGTTAGTGAAGTTCCTACTTCTGTTATTTATAACGAAGCTTTGAAAATTGCTCAAGCTGATGCTGGTGGAGGAGAAAGTTATAGTTTTCTCGATGCTAATGGAAAACCTACAAGCGATTATACTAAATCTGCTACTGGCGAAATGTTTATGAAAAGTGGTAATAAGTGGGAAAGACTTAGTGAAGATAAACTTCAACATGCCATTGATGCTGCTATTGAGGGAACTCCTGGTGCTAAAGCAAGTCTTCAACAGGATTACGATATTGCCCTTTGGAAAGATAAAACTCAATCTAAGAATAATGACGTTCGTGATAATAACGGTAATCTTATGAATTATGATGAGTTTATTAATCGTCGTTTTAATAACTTTAAGAAAGCCGCTGCTTATAATAGAAGTTATAGTACATCTAAATTTGGTGAAGCTTTAGCATCTGCTAAGAAAATTGCTGCTGCAAGTGGCGGTGTTGCTAATGATAATAATTTTGCCAATGTTATAGTAGATGGTGCTCCTCTTGTTGCTAAAAATGAAAGTGCAATAGAAGCTCGTGCTAATATTCAAAATAGTAAATCTACTATTGCAGATATATTTTCTCGTAATGGTGTTCAAGGAGATATTAATTCTATGGATACTGCTGCTCTTCGTCAACAAGTTAATTCATTACCTAATAGTCCTGAAAAACTTGAAGCTCTTAATGCTATAAAAACCATTGAAGATAATACTGAATTTATGAATAAGATTCTCGGAGTTAATGCTGGTACAGAAGCTGGTAATGCTTTTGAAACTTATACTGCTCTTAGTTCCGGAACTGATATTCCTGATAATCAATTTAGAAGTGGCGTTAATCAATACATGGATGCCATATTTGATGAGAATACTTATGCTGTTAGACAATATCTTAATGATGATGAATATACTACTCTTGTTAAAAACTTAGGTGGTGATAATGCTCTTAAATCTTTGGGTATTAGAATTGGTAGAGAAAATGGAATGCAATATGTTGAACTTCCTCGTCAAGCTAAAAACAATACATTTAATTTCTCTAAAGCTGTAAGAGATGCTCGTAATCAAAATACAAATCTATTTAAAGAAATGATACAAATGCCAGGACGTTTTCTTCGAGGTCTTGGTTTTATTGATTATGATAAAACTAAAGCAGTACCTAATGCTGTTAAAATTGGTAAGAATGGAGAAAAAATTCTTGATGTTACTCCTACTGAATTATCTGCTCAAGGAACTGATTATGGTAGCAATACAAGTTTAGGTGGTATTATGAATAATTTTGCTAATTTTGGCGATGATTTAAATCGTAATGCAGAAGCTATTATTCAGCAAGACGTAATAATGCCGACTGAAATTATTGCTAATATTAGTCCTACTCATGCACAAGCAGAATATAATCTTAAGCATGGTATTGGTAAACCGGAAGATAATAAACGTATTATGGATGTAGAAGAAGAGAGATTTAAACAGGCTCTTGGTAACATAGATTTTACTCAAACTCCTAATACTTATATTTATGATGATGAAACTTCTACTTATCGAGAAATGGATACAGAAGAAGAAATGAAATATACCAATATAATTGCTAATGCTAAAGAAAATCTTACTGTCAATGGCATTACTTATTATGCTGATGGAAGTATTCGTTCTGCTGTTACTATCAAAGACCCGAAAAAACCTGAAAAAGCTCCTAAGCGTATTCAGTTTGGACTTAATCCTGTTATGTCTAAAGACTGGCTAAATGATACTAATACTAAAGCTGGTATTCGTTTGTCTAAACTTCGTAGTTATAAGTACGATTACAATATAGGAAATAGTCCTTATACTTCTAATATCGGTAAATATCAAATTGACAGCGATTTGAATCTTATTAATAAAACTAATAATAGAGTTATTCGTCAGCTTACTCCTATCGAAGCTCAAGACTTGATTGAAAAAGATATTCGTCTTGATGAAGCAGCTAATGCTTATGTAACCGGTCAAGTTACTGATATTAAATATTTAGCTGCTATTATTAATAGCGTTGCTGAATCTTACTCTAAGTATTTGTATAATACTACTGATTATAAGCAAAATATTGCTAATGCTATTGGTAATAATTTAACTGAATATAAATAATATGGATGTACTAAAATTTTTGCGAGAGGGAAATAAAGTTCCTAATCCGGAATATAATCCTAAAACTAAAAAGGGGGCTACACAGCCCCCATTCTTCGTTAATACAGACCCTGATGCTGATGCAAAAAATAGACTTCTTAGCGTTATTGCAGAGGGTCGTAGTTATCGTAACGCTCCTATTAATCTTCATCCTGATGAATATGCTCCTTATAATGTTTTTGTAAATAATATTGATAATCAAGAAGAACTTGATAAAGAACGTGCTGCTAATCAAAGCGAATTTATGCAGGCGATAAATAGTGGCGGTCGTACTCTTAATCAATTGACTGTTGGTACTGTTTTAGGTGCTGCCGATTTAGCATCTGTAATTGTCGATGCTATGGATAAAGATGGCTTTAATTATGAAAGACCGCAAGTTGTTCAAGCTATATCTGATTTTAAAGATGCTATTGATAAGCGGATGCCTATTTATAGAGAAAATCCTAATGCTGCTTTTGACGTTACTGATGTTGCATGGTGGGGAGAAATGATTCCATCTATTGTTACAAGTGTTAGTTTAGCTGTTCCTGGTTATGGAGTTTCTAAAGCTGTTTCTATGTTAGGAAAAATTCCTACTCTTAATAGAATGACAACTAAAGCTGCTAATATTCTTAAACTTACTCAAAAAACTCGTGATATTATTAGCACTGGAGCGAGTATGACTACTAACGGTGCTACAATGAGATTGCTTGAAAATTATCAAGAAGCTGTTCAAACTAAAGATGATGCTAAGCAATTTGCTAATCAGCAATTATTTTCTATGAATGATGAACAACGTGCTACTTTTATAAAGAATAATCCTCAATATGCAGATAAGTCTGATGAAGAAATTGCAGAAGATATAGCAACTAATGCTGCTGGAGAAACTTTTGTTACTGATTGGTTTAATTTAGGTTTTGATATTGCCCAATTATATGGATTAAGAAATCTTGTTAAATCTTCTCTTGTTCTTAGTAAAAGTAGTAAACTTCGTAATCTTAATAATAAAGCTGCAAAACAATTTGGTATGACTGCTGATGAAATTGCTGCTTCTAATGCCGCAAGTTTAACTAAACTTGAAAAAGCTCGTACTTTAGTAAACAATCTTGGTTATGACATTCTTCATGGTGCTCGTAATGAATGGACTGAGGGAGTTGAAGAAGCTATAAACTATATAGCACAAAATAAAGGTATGGAACTTGCTAAACTTGCATTTGATAAGAATACTGATACTAAAACTTTAGGAGATTATCTTTCTGATGCTCACATGTGGGAAAGTGCTTTTTGGGGTGTTTTAGGCGGTGTTGCTTTTACTGGTATTGCTGGTAAAGCAGGAGAAATTTATAACCGTAAATTTAATAAAGAATTTGTTGCCGGTGAAAAACAACGTGAACAAGAAATAACTAATCGTGCTCTTCTTGCTCAACAATATCAAGAACAAATGTCTGCAATTAATAACAATAAAAACCCGTTTAATGTAGACAAAAAAGGAGAAGCTACTGAAATTCAAAGTGAATCTGAAAAAGAACTTCTTAAAGATATTGCTCGTAAGAATTATACTTCTGCTTTAGCTATTAATGCTATTAATACAGGTAATATGGATTTCCTTGAAACCTATATTGATAGTGACGAACTTCGTACTGGTTATGCTAAAAAGTTTGGTCTTAGTAATGAAGAAGCTACTAAATTTCAACAACAAGTTAAGAATGATATAAAACAAACTAAAGATTTATATCTTAATTCTGTCAATAAAGCTCTTAAGTTTGGTGCTTCTATGAATGTTGCGCAAATAATTGCTAAACAACATATTGATGCAAATAATACAAATGAATACAATAAGCAAATTAATCAATATGCTGAAAATCTTTTCAACGAAAAAGTTGCTTCTAATCAAAATATTAATCCTGAATATTTCGCTGCTATTGAAAATTTAGCTTATGCTAATAAACTTACTACTCTTCGTAATCATAAATCTTTGCTTCAAGCTTCTGAACAGAATGATGATACTCGAAATATGATTGAGCAAATAGATAATGAAATTGCTTATCTTGAAAATAATGCTCCTGCTGGATATGATTTTAATGATAAAGAAAATGAAGCTAAAGCTAAAGAATTTAGAGAAAAATATTCAGAAGAATATAATATTGCTTATAATAAATATAGAACTAATCTTAATACTAAGTTAGATAGAGCAAATGCTCGTGATACCGACGCTGATTTTAAAAAGCAAGTTAATCATTATATGAATGTTTTTGATGAATCTCGTAGAAAGATTATCAATAATGCTCTTGAAGAATATGGTCAACTTTATGATAAATATGGTGATAATATTAATAATGAAAATGCTATTGAAGATGCAGATAAAAAGAAACTTGATACTTTGAAAAAAGTATTTGTTGCTTCTGATATTAGTGATTCGAGAATTAATAATTTTATTAATAATAAAAAGAAAAAGAAAGAAGCTGCTGACGAATATAAAGAAACTGCCGATGATGTAGTAGAAGAAAACATTGGAGAAGAAACTGATGCTGACGCTGCTGTCGATAATACTACTAAAGAAGAAGAAAAGAGTAAGACTGAACCAAACCAATCCTCTACGGGGAGTCTGAAAGAAGCAATTAATGAAACGGCTGGAACTACTGAAACTGCTGGAACTGCTGCTGCTACTGAACAACCTCCTACTGCTCAAGCTACTGCTGAACCTGCTGGAACAGAAACTCCTGCCGATAATGAAAATGGACAAGGAACACCCCCCGTAGAGGGTAAGACTGATGAGCCTGCTACTGCTCAAAAAGTTTGGGATGACTTTGCTGTTAATGATTTTGCTCTTGAATGGATTGGAGTTAATATTCCCGATATACTTACTGAAAATGCTGAAACTATAATGGCATATTATGATAAATATATTCATGATGCTATTGCAAATGGTATTGATAAAGAAACTGCTGATGTAGTTTGGTACAGTATTATGAATGGTCTTTATGGAGATGAACTTTCTTATGATAATCAAGGAACTCGAAATAGTGCTATTGATGATAACGATAAAACTATGTTGCGTGCAGCGATACTTGCGATAATGAATCGTAGAATTGGCAATCGTGGTAATATAGAAAATGTTATTAAACGTTTTGTTGAAACTGCTAATGAAAATGGTATTACTTATGGAGTTGATATTGACGGTAAGACTTATTTTAATATAGAAGATTTAGTTTCTTATATTTATGATATGTCAAAAGTTGATGTTATTGCTCAATATCTATTTGATGAAATAACTAATTATATTGTTAGTGACGATAATACTAAATATGTTGCTACCGATGATGAATCAATGACAAGACTTAATCGTGAAGCTAAAGCTAATCGTATTAAACGTCACGCTGAAATTCGTGCTAATTGGTTAGTAACTAATCCGTTTAATAATATTAATGTTGACGGTATTGATACTAATGAAGAACAATATGTAAATATTACTCAACTTCAACCTGGCGAAGAACTTATTGGTAAAGCAAGTAATGGTCGTATTTATATCGGTCGTAAGAACGGAGCAACTATTGGTTATATGGGTATTCCTCGTTATGATGAAAATACAGGAATGCTTAGCCATGTAAATCGTGGTTGGAAATACGATATTATTGTTGATAGTAATGCTGGTGTTCAATGTAAGTTTAAAGATTATGTTTTAGATGTTATTAATAATAAGAAAGATGTTGTTGCTAAATCTGTAAAACTTAATCAGCTTATATATCAGCTTAATAGTAGAGGCGAAGATGTTAGAAATAACGAAGAAGTTAAACGTCTTATAAAAGAAATACTTCCACTTATTGATAGCAAAGAACTTGCTATTTATAATGAAAAAGACGATGATGCTGTATTTGATTTAGTAAAACATTTTACTGATATTGTTGGTGTTGCTATTATGCACCCTGATGATATTACAGGAAATGTAAATAATTGGTTTGATAAAATCGCTGGTAGTTTTGTTCAAACTTACGAATTTGCTCGCAATAAAACAAAAGGAACTTTTAGAGTTGCTGATGTTAGTAAAGGAAATATAGTTTTGAAAGATATTGCCGATAATGATATTCGTGAAGTATTTGATAATTATAACGAAGATAAAGTTAAACTTGCTACTGTAACAAGTGCTGCCGGTATTCAAATTAATGATGAAAACGATTTACGAATAAATAGAGAATTTGTTAAGAGTAATCTTGTTGGTACTTCTTTCTTTGCTATAATGGATGGACATGGCGGTTATGATATTGCTCAAATAGCTAAGCCTCGTTTTGAACAACTTCAAAATAAAGAAGCTAAAGAAATTCGTGCTGCTCTTCAAAAAGAAGTATTTGATATAGTTCAAGATTGGATTGAAAATAATCCTAAAGTTGATGATGTTATGGAACGTCTTAATCAACTTATGGGTAAGTCTGGAATGTTTGAAGGAATTAAAGCCAATAAGACAAATAATGGAAATATTATGATTGGTTTTACTACTCGTAATGATGGTAATACTTCTATTAAAAATAATAATATATTTCATGGACTAATAATCTTGAATGAAGCTAACGGAACTCGTGGTCGTAATGTTAGTTATAATACTGATATAAATCTAATTAGAAATCGAAGTAGTCAAGCTGGCGCTACTGCTCCGTCTTATAAGTATTCGTCAAGAATAGATTTTATTCGTACTAATAGAGAATTTATTAATTGTATTGATAGTCTTTGTGATAACGCAAATATTAATATTCCATTTGCTTTTGCTAAAGACAAAACATTTAATACAATTGATGGAAAATATATTAGACGGGAAAATAATAAAACTATTATTGAAGTTGGCGGATATAAAAAAGAATATGATAGTTATCAACAATTTCTTGTCGAGAACGGTTTGATTAAAACTAAACTCGATAAAGATAAAAATGGTGCTAACTATACTAAGAATAAATATGTCGGTGTTAATATTCGTTTTGATGTAGCTACTCCTGTTACAACGCAAAAACAAACTATTGACTTAAACAGTAAATTTGATTCCGATGAATTAGTTAGTCGTCTTAATCAAAACACTACTGTTGCTGATAGTTTTAGAGCCATATTTGCAGGAAATGAAGTTGCGTTAAATAAACTCAATGCTCTTGATAATATTGGCATTATACCTAAATTTATCAATGTTCAATCAAAATTGACTGATGAAGCTGGTAATGAAGTTTATGCTCAATATAATCCTGCTACGAATGAAATAGATATTAATGCTAATCAATTTAATAAACAAAGTTATAGTTGGGCTTTACGTAGAATAGTTCATGAAAATCTTCACCAACAACTTAATAATGTTTATTCTCGCAAAGATGCTCTTGATAAATTAGAAGTAATATATAATGCTTATGAAAAATATGTTCATGAAAATCATCCTAATGAAGATGCTTATACAAGATTCTTAAATATTCGTGCTGATAAAGTTCTTGCTCTTGAAGAATTTGTTGTTGAAAGTTTAACAAATCCTTTATTAATTAGACAGCTTAATGAAATAAATGCTGATGGTGCTGTTCTTAAAAATAAAACTGATAAATCTTTACTTCGTAAATTACTCGAAGTTATAATGGATATTATTGGTATTAATATTAATAAAGGGAGTCTTCTTGAACAAGAACTTGATATTCTTAATGATATAACTGCTAAAGACGATTCTGACACAGCAACAATGAGACCCCCCGTAGAGAATGAGATTGGTCGTGTTGCTTCTCCAGAGCCTCTTGCTAATGATGATTTTACCGATATTGATAATACTGATTTTAGTGATACTGACTTTGAATTTACTGATGCTCCATTTAGTGCTGTTAGTGAAGATTATATGGCAGACAATATAAACGACTTTATAAACGGTTTGCCTGTATCATTGCAAGCCGATACACGTAAAATGCTTGACGATGGCAGCCTTACAATGTATTGCGAATAGGATTGTTCAGTATAAAACGAAAGTCGCTTAGAACGAAGAAAAACAGCCTTGTCGAGTGTGTAAGTATATTTTACTTCATGCTCGACAATGCTATTAATAACAATAAACATAATAATAGTATGAGTTGTACTGTTAAAATTACAAACAATGATAATCTCGACAATTTGTTAGCCGAAAGAGTTGGTCGAGGTTCTAAAGAATATATTGAACTTGCTTCTGTTTATAACAGTAAGAATTTCAAGAATTATATTGCTAATAACAATGTTGATGTTAACGATGTTAATACTATTTATGATGCTCTTGTTAATATGAGAAACAATACAACAATGAGTATTCGTAATATTATTAATAGAGAACAAACTAAATCCGCTGATGGTTTTAGTTCTTATACCGCTCGTATAGATGCTATTAATTATATTGCTTCAACAGCAAATCTTGTTTATTTCAATGATTTATTTAGTAATAAACGAAATATTAAAACTGTTCGTCAACTTCAAATTTCTACGTTTGTTCGTATGCTTCAAACTTACGCTAATGCTGTTAAGAGAAGTAATCCTGGTAATACAGAATTAGCATCTGTTATTTCTCAATATAGTAAAAATAGAAAATATAATGAACTTCTTAATTATCTTCAACAATATAATAAAGATAATGTTGCTTTACAAAATCTTTATATAGGAGTTAGTTATATTTTGAATAAAGATTTCTTTAATGAAATTGCTAATAATAAAAATGTAGCTCAAATTAATAGTAGATTTAATGAAACTCCCGAAGATACTGTTAATCAAGAAAGTTTAGATTTTGAAGAAACTGGTGAACTTATTGCTGATGCTGTTGATGAAATAGACCCATCTTTAAATCAATTAACTAATACTCTTGGAGTTATTCCTAATTACGAGGGACATATTGAAGAAATAGTTCGTGTATTTCTTAACGCTATTCCTAAACTTAAAACTACAAAACGAACTATAACTAAAGATTCAAGAACAGGTAAAGATATTACTGTTTATGATTATAGTTTTAATGATAATCTTACTACTGTTGAATTTGAAGATTATTCTGTAATTAGTAATCTATTATTTACTAAAGTTAATAATGATAACTTTGATTCTTTTATGAATAGTCTTGAAGAAGTAGCTAATAATATATCTGGCGCTGAAAGTCTTATTTATATTAAAGATTATCTTACTAATAATAAACAGTTTGCTTATAAGTTTAGAATGATTTTTAATCGTCCTATTCCTAATAAGCAAGAAACTGTTATTACAGAAAAAGGTGCTCCGAGAACAGAAGTTAGTAACGAAAGTGCTAATCCTGTTAACGTTTTATTTAACAAGATTAGTCTTAGTACTCGTAATATTAGTATTAATAAAGCTGATAAATTTATTGCTCAATTAAATAAACTTTCTAAAACTGCTAAAGATAATCAATTTCCTACTGCTATTGAAAAAGATAATTTTGTTAACGAAGTATATAAAATAGCTAAAGTTCTTATTCCAAATATTACTCCTGATGCTATTAAAAAATATGCTGTTAAAGAAAACAGTAAATCAAATGCTGTTTATAATAATAGTAATCAAATCTATTTAGGTTTTATTAGCGGTTTAGTAAATCTTCTTGATGCTTCTAAAGTTTATAATACTGAAAGAAGTAATTATGAAAAAATGACTCAAGAACAACGTAATGTTTATGATACTCTTAATCCGTCTTTCTTTAGAGCTGTTGATATTCAAGCTATGAAATTATTTGCCGAAAAGATTAATAAATATCTTTATATTCCGGTAAATCTTAATAGTCGTAATTCGGAAGGTAATCTTCAATCAGATGTTCTTAACCGTAATTATATTCTTACATTTAACGAAATACTTAATAGCGAAGAAGCTTGTGCCGCTTATGCTAAAAAGAAATTTGCCGGAACTGGATATAATTATAGTAATATTCTTATCGAAAGAACTGCTGCTAACGGAGATATAATTCCTGGATTGTTTAAAAAGAATGGTAATAATTATACTCTTACTGAATATGGTAAAGAATTAATGAGAGTTAATTATTTTATTGGCAGTAATGACCGTAGAGATTATAGTCCTTATTTATATAAGAAAATGTCTAAAGGCGATTACTTTATGACTAATCTTATTGAATATCTTGCTTCTGAAAATCATAAATATAATATTGGTGGTAAAGAACAAAATATTCGTTTTACTAATATGTTTCTTAGTATTCCATCTGATGTTTCTAATCAATTTAGTTTTAAATATCCTCTTATTAATTTAAAAGGATTATATACCGTTAATGAAGATAAAACTCGTACTTATAATCCTAATCATCCTTTATTTACCGCTTTCAGAAATATAATATATCAAGAAATTCTTGATGCTTATAATACTTATAAATCTGTATTTGAAGAAAGTGCTGAAATAGGATTTGCGTTTAGACGTAACGCTGATGGTGATGTTGTAATTCGTAGTGATTATGACGAAAACAAAATGTACGAAAACTATGAAAAGAAAGTTTATAAAGACGAAGATGGAACAGAATACAAAGGTGTATTTCATAAAGATAAAAGAACTGGTAAATATATTCTTCACGGGAATGTTGTTCGTCTTTCTGAATTGGATACTAAGTTTGCTACCCTCGATTTGTATGATAATCTGCTTGGAAACGATAAAGTTATAGATATTCTTTATGGTCGTTCTGATACTGCCGACGGTACAGGTGTTAGAGTTTCTAACGGTCAATTAATTCTTAATGCTAAACAAAATCAAGCTATTAATGACGCTGTTGAGCAATTTATTTCAAGTTATCTTGAACGTGGAGTAGCTAATCTTCGTGAGCAATTTGATACTTATCTTCATGCTATAAATGAAAATAACCGTCAAGTTCAACAAGATATTAAATCTAATAGATTTAGTAAAGATGCTCTTACTCTTGCACGTCTTGAAGAATTTGTTCTTAATGAGTTTATTGCTCAAAAGAGTTTTGATGATTTATTTAATGGTAAATCCAAATTCTATAAAAATGCTCAAGATATTCTGAAACGTCTTAAAGAAGTTCAAGCATCTGGTAGTCCATTTGGTAATAGCGATATTCGTTATAACGAATTATCTAATAAGTCTGAAACTAAAGAAAAGTTTTCTATTGGCGGTCGTGAATTTGAATTAGGACAGACTTTTAAAGCTGTTACTATTCTTAATACTAATAAAGGTAGTGAAGAAGATGTAATAAATAGAATTAAAGAACAATTAAAAATTGCTGGTACTAATGAAGAAACTGTTAAGAAACTAATTCGTCCTTATGTCGGTAAAAGTAAGACTAATGACGCTCAATCTTATATTACTCTTGACGAGTTTATTCGTAGAATTTATGCTGCTGGTGAATTAGAAAAATATCGCAATATTATTGAAAAACTTCTTGATAATACTCCGTTAGACCAAATAGATTTTGATACTCTTAATAAGATTCAAGTACAGAAAAACTTCTATTTTGATTTGCACTATGATGCTGATAGAAATATCGAAGTTCCTCGTCAAATTAAGAACGCCGAATTTGTTCTTATTCCTAAATTAATCAAAGGAACTGAACTTGAAACTGTTTATAATGCTATGAAAGCTGCTGGTATTGACCAGCTTAATACTGTTGAAACTTCTAAAGCTGCTAAGAATAAATTAATGGAACTATGGGATTCCTCTACGGGGGAACTTACCGAAGAGAACGTCAATAATTTTATCGCTAATGCTGCGGCTAATACGGAAGTATATAGCTATACTTACTTATATCGTCAACAAGAAGTTCCTTCTCATCTTAAAGATGCTGAAAATAAAATTGGTATTCAAGTTTATAAAAAACTTCTTGATAATATTCCTAATACTGAATTAGGAAGAAAATATAAACAAAGTATCTTTAGAAATATGGCTGCTAATATTAATGCAAGTTTTAAAGATGTTTGTGCTATATTGAATATTCCTCTTGATAGTAAAGGTAATATAATGTTTGACGAGAATGGTAATATTAAAGGTTTAAATTACGAACGTTTAATTAAACTTGCTCGTGAAAATGCTGCTCGTAATGGTGCAGATAAGAATACTCTTGATTTTCTTACTACTGATGAAAATGGACAACCAAGATTTCCAATGTATATGAATAGTATTAGTAGTAAGATTGAAAATCTTGTTAACGGTATTCTTAATCGTAGTATTACAAGACAAAAAATGCCTGGTTGGCATGCTGCTCAAGTTTCTGATTTTGGTTTTCAAGTTGATAAACATACTAAAAAAGATAGTCGTCTTGCTTATCGTAAAGTTGGTAAGTTTGATAATCAAGATATTTATTATGCCGAAATTCGTTTACCGCGTTGGAATAAGATTCTTAAAGATATTCCTCTTGAAGAACTTAATAATAACATAGATAAATATATTGATGAAGATGCTCGTACAATGATTGGCTATCGTATTCCTACTGAGGGAAAACAATCTGTTGTTATTATGCGTGTTGTAGAATTTCTTCCCGATACTTATGATAGTACAGTTGTTCTTCCTGATGAATGGGTTGCTCAATCTGGTTCTGATTTTGACGTTGATAGTGTTTATGCTATGACTTTTGGTTTGACTAAAAATAAAGATGGCGTTATTACTCGTTATGACGATAAGAAATTCTATCTTAATGCTGAACCAAATAGTGTTGAAAGTAAACGTGGATATTTGAATTATGTTAAAGCTAATATTGAACTTGCTGCTCGTAAATCAATTTCTGCTTATGTAGATAAAGCTAATGTCACTAAAGACGAAATTAAAGAAGCTTATAATCGTAAGAAAGAAGAAATTAATAGTCGTCTGATTAGTAATATTGTTGATAAGATTAATGCAACTCGTGATACAACTAATGGAGTTTGGGCTGCTGCAAAAGAACTTAAAGGCGAAGCTAAAAAACTTACTTACGAAATAGCTAATGCTATTGGTAACAAACCTAAAGGAATTGCTACTTCTAACTATATTAATAATGTTATTGAAAATCTTACTAAACTTGATGATAATGGCAATCATCCTCTTCATAATGTTATTGACAATATACTTGCAGTATTCGAGGAAGCACAGCAAGCTATCGACGAACAACGAGACAAACTCGAAGAAGCCGCACAGGAGCGAAATACAGCCCGTTCAGAGCGTTTAAATATGATTTATGAAGAACAGTTCAACTCCGCAGAAACATTCGCGAGAGAGGCTGGAATCGCTTCATACGAGCAGTGGTTAACACTCCCCGTAGAGGATAGAGTAGATGCTGGTGTTCGTAATAATAATATTCTTGATACTTTTATTAAAATACTTAGTAGTCCTTTTGCTATTGAAGAAAATGTTGGTACTTCTAACTTTGATAGATTATCAGAGCTTAACGAAGAGTGGAATAAACTGCTTGGAAATGTTAATACTAATGCAGTTACCGCTAATCGTATTGGCTCTCATGATTTTAATACTCAACTTGACTGGGACGAAACAGCGTCTGCCGGTCGTACTCTTAAAGGTGTGTCTGTTAATCTTGATACTCTTTCAAGTATTGGTAATATTACCAAAATTGTTACAGATAAATATATTCCTGTAATATATGATTATAATACTATTACTAAAGACGGTAAACCTATTAAAGAAGATAAAAGTAATCTTTATACCGATGCTGAATTAAAACAACATATCAATAATCTTATTGAACGTTTTGGTAAAGACAATGTTATTGTTGATGGTCTTAAAGTAGTAATCAAACATAATCGTATTGGTTGGAGCAATGATAATAAGAACGTTGAGGATATGCTTATCACTCCTTATAGTTCTCAAACTACCGCTTATATTCTTGATGTTATGAAAACTCTTGCTATTCATAATCTTAATGAATATACTTTCGTTCCATTTAAAACAATGTCTATGGCTGGTATTGATTATGATACTGCTCTTAGTATTTTATATCAACCTATTATAGATACTCTTGTTCGTAATGTAAACGAAAGTCAAGGCTTTGGAGTTAAGAGTGGTTCTAATCCTCTTGTTGAAACCTTTGTTTCTATTGCTGAACGTGCAGGTATTAAAAATGCTAATAATATTAATACTGTTATTTCAAGATTTGAAGAACTTTATCGTGATGATATTGCTGCACGTTATGGCAATACTGCTCATCCTATTATTAATAAGACCGAAAATGCTCGTCGTTTGAAAAACGAAATGAATGAAAGAGAAGCTCTTATTCATGATTATGTTGCTCTTAAACAATTCTATCAACTTCGTGAAATTGGTAATATTCTTAATAATCATTTGAATGTTTTGACTGCCGACAAATACGGTGCTAAACAAACGTTCTATATGAACAATAAAGTATTTACTGATATTGCTGGACTTGTTGAAAGTAAAAATAAACTTTATTCTCATAACGAAGAAACTGGAGAAGATGTTCCTTTGATAGAAGCTATATTCCCGAATATAGATAAAGGAATTGATGCTTTTGCTCATTCTGATATGAATCAAAGCGTTCATCCTATTCTTGCTACTTATCTTCAACGTTCTACTATTTTATCTGTTAAGATTGCTCAAGCATTTGATGAAACTGCTTCTGAACATTTTACTAATTTAGTTTATAGTCTTAGAGATTATACCTCTAATGGTCGTCTTACAGAGAAACAATATAAAGATTATAAAGAATATCTTGTAGGTCGTAGCTATCTCGCTAATGCTGGTTATACGGTATTGACGATGCCTATCACTTATGATAATAAAGATAATAGTTTTGGAGTTATTAAAACTAATGATGATAAAGAAGCTTATGTTCTTCGTGAAGCTGAACTTATGCGTATTGCCGGTATTGGTGCAAATAATGATATATTAAATGAATTTTATATTATTGATATAAATAATGTTACTAACGAAGAAATAGATAAGTTTAATAAACTTACTCCTGCTCAAAAAATTCTTTATATACAACAGAATTTTGGAGAAGATATAGGTATATTTAAATACTTTGATGTTAATAGTTTTAATGATGCCAATTATCGTAGTCAAGGATATACTGAGCAACAAATTAAACTTCGTCAAGGTAATGCTTCTATTGATGCTATTCATAACGAATTTAATGTTGCATGGAATTGTACTAATCCTATCATTAAGCTTGCTCTTGCTGATATAGTTAAATATGCTTATGTCCTTGAAAATAATGGTTTCAAACAGAATAATGTTACAAGAGCAGTAACTATCGAAGTTCTTAAAGGCTTTGGTAATGGCGGTTTTAATATTGCAGAAGATGCAAAAGCTGGTATGGAAAACTGGCATGTAACTTCCTCTACGGGGGGTCTCACTCGTAGATTAGCTTTAGGTTATATTCGTCAAAATCTTGATACTTTTAATCTGCCTTATCGTAGTATTGACAGAATTAATAAAGTACATCCTGAAAAAGCTAATATTATCAGAAATATTATTAAATATGATGCTAAAAGAAATCTTATTGTTGATACTAATCTTGCTGCTAACGAATTAAGTATTGAAGATAGAGAAAATCTTCTTAAATATTACGGTTTTATTAATGCTGATGGTAGCCCTCAACTTGCTATTAAGATTAAATATGCCGGTGAAATTCGTGTTTATACTGGAGTTTATGAAGACGGCATTATAACTTATATTCCTATTAATAAACTCTCTTCTATTGATATTAATAAAACAACTGAAAATAGTGTTGTTAAACAAAATAATATTTACGAAGAAATTGACAGTGTTGTAAATAGAATTACTGATAATAAACTTGCTAAACATACTGATTGGTTATTTATGAATATCGTTGATGAAAACGATATTGTTAAAGTTGAAACTAATCCTTATGTTGAAGATGTTATTGCTAATAATAATTTCTTAGAAAATGTTTGTCCTGTTGTCGTAAATCCTGGATTTACTGGCACTGTTAGTTTTGTTGCACAAGATGGTTACGAATATGTTGCTACTCGTATGACAAGAGAAATAGCTGATGATATTCGTGATAATAATTTTAAAGATGCGAATAATCAAAACTATATTGATATTCTTAATAAATATCCTAATCGTAATGTTGCAGAAGATTATCAACTTCATAGAGTTGTAATTCATAATAGTAATATTATGTATTCTGCTATTTCCGAAGAAGATAGTGTTGCTAAAGTATTTAAACAAGCTACAAGTTTTATTCGTTCTAAGAGTAATGTTGGTGATGAATTTGCTAAAAATGTTATAAAGAATTTCTATCATGCTAATCTTGATTATCTTGATACGAAAGCTATTGTTAAAAATATGCCACTTGCTGCTACTTCTATTGCTGATTATTTTGAAACTGTTTATGCTGATATAATCGGTCGTACTAATAATTTTATGGTTAATAATAACGGTAATGTTATGAGTATTGACGACCCTCGTGTTATTGAGTATATAATTAAAGAAGTTGGTAATATTAATAGTGCAATAGCTAAAGCTGATTTTGTAAATGAAGTCGGAGCTGCTATTGCTGCTGATGAGACCCCCCGTAGAGGATATGATACAGAGCTAATTGCTGCTTATAACGAAATTGTTGCTCTTTATAACAATAAGAAACTTACTGTTGATAACTTCCGTAAAACATTTGCTAAATTCTTAAATATGAGTCCTAATAATTTCACTAATTTAGGCAACAGCATTATGGGTAGTGTTCAACGAGTTCTTGCTGATGTTGAAAACGATAATATTAAAACTGATTTCTTTAATATTATTAATACTGTAAATGCTATTCGTAATAGATTTAAGATATTCAAAGATTTAGTTGTCGATGGTCTTGATGAAGATAGTAAGCATGCTATTAATAAAATAAAAGAAATTATTACTAAACTCGAAAATAATCTTGCTGTTAATAATGCTCGTGATAATTGGTTTATTAAGTTCTATGAAGCCACAAGTAGCAATCCAATGGTAAAGGAACAAATGATGGACATCTTTACAAGTTATGGAGATACGTCTTTCTTAGACATGTGGATTCAAGATATTCATTTTAACCGTAATCCGATTATTCAGACTGTTATTAAAGAAGTTGATGCTGAACTTAAAAAAGCTGATATTAACGGTAAGAACGAAGCCCGTGCTTTTGCTGAACACATGAAAGATATTAAATCTCGTGCTGCTAAAGCTGGTAAGTCTGTTAATTATAATCGAATGATTAAAGACGGTAGATTTATTCGTCCTTATGCTGATAAATTTGATGAAGATTATAATAAACTTCATGCTGATTATGTAAAAGCTGTTCAAGATACTAATAGTACAACTTCTATTGAAGCTTTACGTGCCAAATGGAAGAAAGATGCTTTCCTTGCTGAGTATACTATTTCTCGTTATAAACCTGCTAATTTCTTATATGACGATAAAGGTCGTATTGATGTTATTATTGACGCTAATAAATTAACTCCTCAAGAAAAACTTGCTTATAAAGAAGCTCTTGCTAATTCAGATAGAATGGATTATGTTACTGCTATGGTAAATCAAGATGTTAATATGCTTAAATATTATCCTGCTATTTTCTCTGAATATAAGAAACTTCTTCAAAAACAACAAGATGTTATTAGCGTTGCTCAAAACGGTATTCTTAATGAAGAGCAAGATAAACAACTTCATGAAATATATAGCAAGATTGCTTATCTTACTTCTACTTATTACGATGATATGACTGAAAAGAACGAAGAAGATAAAGAAGCTTCTATTGCTCTTAGAAATTATATTGCTAATACTGCTAAATTAAAAGAATATTATCTTGATAGAAAAGCTAAAACTGGTTGGCAAGAACAACTTGATAATGCTCTTGATACTATTGCTAAATATGAAAAGCGTGATATTGAAGGAAGATTAATTGTTCCTCGTGATAGACTTATGAGTATTCCTGAATATGCTCACGCTAAACAATGGTTAATTAATAATGCTAATTATACTATTGATGAAGAATTTGCTAAAGCTCTTAATAATGCTTATTCGGATATAGCTGATACTCGTCGTGGTGGTAGTATATTTGGAACTTTAGTAAAGGCTAAGAAAGCACGCGATTCTTACGGTATTATTGATGGTAGATTATTTACTGATGAAGAAGTTGCTAAATTAAAAGACGAAGCTCTTAAAGGTTATAATATTAATCAACGTACAGGTTTGCCTTATGCTGGAGTTCTTCGTCAAAAAGAAAACGGAGATGTTATTTATAATGATACTTTTTATAGTAAACTAAAATCAAATCGTCTTATTCCGGCTGAAGAAATGCAATTAACAGAAGCTGCTAATAGACTTCTTTATAAAGCATGGAGTGTTGATAAAAAAATATTTGATTTTGGTAATAAGAGTCTTACTGCTGATGATTTAAAATTAATTGCTCAATACCTTGAAGCTGCCGGTCTTGCGAGAACTAAAGGTAGTAAAGAAGTTGCTGAATTTATTGAAGCTGAATGTGAAGTTGATACTGATAAGACTTTATGGTCAAGACAACGTAAAGATGCTATTAATCGTGGTAGTGATTTTCTTGCTGCATGGGATGAAGTATTTAGTCAACGTAATGCTGATGGCGAATTAGTTCCTAATACTACTTTCTATGGAACTATTAAACCTAAAGATGAAAATAAATATATTAATAGAACTAAAACTGATGCTGTTAAGTTTATTAATCAACATACTAATATTGTTAATACCGAATATTATTATGAAGTTCGTGGAGAGATGATGAAAAAATCTCCTGCTGAATATGAAGATTGGTTCAAAAAGAATCATGTTCTTAATCCTTATACTAAAGAATATGAGCCTCTTCGTATTTGGACTACCACTGAATATGTTGACGACAATGGTGTTAAAGTTAAAACTAAATGGACGCCTAAAATTAATCAAACTAATATTGAACCCCGTAAGGAAACTACTAATCCTGAATGGAAAGAAAATTCTCGTAATTATAAACAAGGTAGTGGTTATGATAATATAAATTATAATAATCTTAATGAATATGAAAAAGAAGCTATTGATTATATGCAGCAAACAATGCTTCGTTATGCTTTTACTAACAATAATAAATATTTTGTTAATGAGGGTTATCTTCCATCTTTAAAGAAAGCTACTCCGTTTAATGCTGCTGAAATTGCTCATCAAGCTTTAGGATTTATTGGTTTTAGTTCTAATGTTCCTAATGATTTACGTTGGCATAATAATGATGAAATCAGTTATGATAATGATTATATTATGCCTAATATTATGCTTAAAACTATATTTGCTGATAATAGTAAAAAGAAATCTCCTGTTCCTGCATTTAGAAATGCTGATGAAACTCAAGCCGAATTTATTATTCGTAGAGAAAAAGTTCGTGCTGAAAATGCTAAGATAGAAGAAGAAAATAAAAAGATTCATGAAAAACTTCTTAATACTGATTGGGATGAAGTATTTGATACGTTCATAAAGAACAGCGCTAATACTGCTGCTACTCAAACTATCAAACATCTTTTGTATAGTGCTACTGATGCTCTTACTCAACATAAATCTTATCAATTAACTAAGATTAAAGGTAATCTTGTTAAAGATGAAGCTCTTAGTAGTGAGAATGAAATCGAATATAAAATGACTAATAATAACAAAGCTGTTGAACAAGTCAAAAATTATATTCGTCGTGTTATATTTAAACAATATAAAGAAACCAATGCTCCTAAACTATTGAAGTTTGCTAGTTTGATGCAGAATATTTCTGGTACTAAATATATGACCATGAATATTACTGGTGGTATTGCTAACGTTCTTACCGGTAACGTTAATATTGGTATGGAACGTCTTGCTCGTGAATATTTTAATGAATCTGATTATCTTAAAGCTCAATCACTATATTTTGGCGGTATTGTTAGTTATATGTCCGGAATGTATAGCGATAGAAGTTCTTCTCTTCAAGATGCTATTATTAAAATGGCTAATGTTGTTGATTATGATAGAAAATCTGAAGTTAGCGAAGAAAATTTAAGAGGTTATATTAAGAAAGTTAAAGGTCTTATGTTTACTCCTCAAACTATTGGTGAACATAAGATGCAGAATACAGTTCTTCTTGCTATGATGGTTAGTCATAGACTTGTTCAAGATAATGATGGTAATTGGAGTATTATGTCTAAAGAACAATATCATAGAGAAATGGATGAGAAAGCCTTGCTTAATGTTCTTAATGAAGAACAAATTGCTGAATATAATAAGCTTAAAGAACGTATTCGTAATAACGAACAAGAACGTTTTGAATATAATACATTTAAAAAGACTATTGTTAATAGTTTTGCTTCTGCTCTTACTAACGAACAAAAAAGAGAATATATTAAAGAAAGAGAACGTTTGATTAAAGAAGCTGATAAAGACTTCAAAGAAAATCATAAAAATGTTTATAGTCAATTTGAACTTACTAAAGACGGTTATGCTGAAATAAAATCAGATAGTCCTCTTACTTATAAAGAATATGCTAAGTTCGTTAATAAAGTTATTAATGTAAACAAAACTATTCATGGTGTTTATGATAAGAATGGTGCTGCTCTTCTTGAAACTAAATGGTTTGGTGGTATGGTAATGCAATTTCATAAACATCTTTATCCCGGTTTTAAGAAACGTTATCGTTGGAACGCTTATTATGATGAAAGTTTAGGTACTGTTCAAAAAGGTGCTTATAAATCTCTTATAGATTTTATTAGTATTCCGTTTGCTAATACAAGTGCTGAAATAGCAAGAGTTAAAGAACAAGGAAATAAAACTACTGTTCTTCATGCTATTCAAACCTATTGTAAAAATCTTATAGATTTTGGAATACATATTAATCTTAATTATATGCTTGCTGCTGAAAGCGAACGAGCTAATATGAGAAGAGTTGCTTCTGATTTTATTTATACCGGAGCTGCTATTGTTGGAGCAATTGCTTTAACTGCTCTTGCTGGTGGGGATGATGATAATGAAGAAGCTATTTGGTATAATCTTCTTATGTATCATGCCGACCGTCTTGCTTCTGAATCACAAGCTTATACGCCGTGGGGTTTTGTTGGCGAAGCTGATAAACTTTGGAGTAGTCCTGTTGCCGCAAGTACAGGTATTCAAGATACTCTTAAAGCTTTGTCTGTTGCTATTAGGGCTATTGGTGATGGTGAACTTCTTGAACAATATAATACTGGTCGTTATGCTAATAGAACTAAATTAGAAGTATTCTTGACTAATAATACTCCTGTTCTTCGTGGTATTAAGCGACTTCAAGATTTGCCTAATAATAATAGTTATTATAAACTTAATGAAAATCTTATGTCTGTTGTTCCTGTTAAGGAAATAGGAGAAAGCCTTAGAGATTAAAATAATTATAGAAGAAAATATTAAAAACATTTTAAATAATAAATTAAGTAAATATAATATTACTCCTTTTCTTATTAAAAATAATAAGAAAACTATTAATTATCAAGAACTTTGCTGCACTAATGATTTTGATAAAGTTTGTCTTTCTAATAATATGAAAGATATATTAAATGCGTGGAAAAATATTAATAAAAATTGCGAAAATATATTTTGGTATATATTTTCAAATATTGATAAAAATAGTAATATTATAAAATTTAGTATTGATGAAATAAATAATGATTATAATAAAATTATTGATAATTCAAAAGCTATTCAATATCTTATTAGACCTATAAATAATATTATAGATGATAAAAATAGTATTTATCTTCTTGCAAAAACTAATATTAAAAACTTATATATTATTAATCATAATATTATATTTAAAGGAGATTATAATTGCTTTATAGATTTATCTAAAGAATATAACGCTGTTGGAAATATTATGTTTGATAAAAACAGAAATGTTTATCATAGCAAAATTACTATTAAAGATAATGGTTTTAATATTGATATAAGAACTAATAATTAACCGACCGACAAAAATAAAATCCCCGCCTACCATTTCGGTAAGCGGGGATATTTTGTATAGTTACGTCTACGAGAATAGGCTTCTTTTTGCCTACATTCGATTTTCTTTATCAAGATGATAGTTTGTATTACTCAAACGAGAAAGTGTCTTGAACGGCTTTAAAATAAGCCATCTATAAATGAGTTCGATTAAGAAGATTATGAAGATTAAGAAGCACAATACAAATATGACTATTGCCAACCCCCCGTAGAGGATTGCATTACTTATTACGTTTCTCATTCTCTTGTATAGTCTTAACAACATCATCAAAATTCTTTATAAGTAGCCAAAGACCCTTAATAAGAAGTACAGCTACGATTACTATTTGTATAACGAATATCATAATTTCTTAATTAATTTCATAAAGTTAGTAGCATCTGTTTTCTTATCGAATACAGTATTTTTAAAATCAATTCCGACTTTGATAGTTAGAGTTCTAAAACCTCTATCAGTCATTTGTTGAACAGCATAACGAGTAATATCGTTATCGCCATCTTTTGTTTTAAATTCAAAAACTCTTAATTGTGCATCCATATTTATATAATTATTAAAATTAGTAAGTTCAGTATAAAATTAGCCGATACTACTTTCACAAGCAATACCGGCTCAGTAATTCATCTAATTATGACTATTGCAGATTCCCCGTAGAGGATGAGCATGAACCTGTTTGATTCCTCTACGGGGGGTCTCCATGTCTTTATTAGAATGAACGACAGAAACGGCAAGATTGGCAGTAACGTCAATCTTGCCATGTATAACATATAAAACTTTATCTTTATTATTTAGCTACAATATGAACAGATTTTTCATCAAATTCATCAATATCATTTTCAATAGCAATAATATCCATTTGTTCATTCCAATTAGCATCAATAACAACCACTTCCATATCTTCTGGATAAGTTTGCAAATTATTAATAACGTCTTTTACTTTCATAATAATAACTATTTATTCTGATACAACAGCAATTTTATCGTCATGATATTCAACTTCAATAATATCTAAATTTTCATCCCAACGATTATCATGAACAATAACTTCCTCATCTTGATTAAAATTTTGAAGTTTTTCAATAAGTTCGTATACAGTCATATCATTAAGTTTTTATTTATTTCTTTTAATACCATTTTTAGCCCATTGAAGAACAAAGCCAAGAGCAAACCAAAGTTGGTCTTTAGCTTTTTCAGAAGCATATTGTTCACCAATTTGCATATTAAAATTATCAGGATTTACACAAGCAGATTGACCATGAACTTCAAATCCGGTAATAGTAGTAAGAGTTGTATTAGTTGTTTTGATTCCAACTTTAACACTTTCTTTAGCAGCAATGAAATCTTCTATATCATTACGATATAGCATATCGCCATTTTCGTCTTGAATATGATAATAATATTTATCAAATTCTTCGGCAGGACACCATGATTTATAACCATCAGGATAAGAAATTTCGTATCCTAATTCATCAGCACTATGATTACCTATTTTATAACCATGTTTTAATGCTATTGAAGCTTTCATTGGTGTAGCTTCAATCATTTTAATTCCGATATATTTTCCCATAATTTATAGTTTATAATAATCTCCAAAGTTATCAATTAAAGCAGCAAAATTTTGTTGAAAATCTTCAAGAGTTCTAACGAATACTTTAGGTTTAAGTTTACCAGCATTATCGACACCGGCATAACAAACAGCAGGTATCCATTTATTTTCAATATGAAGAACTTTATTATGATATTCAATAACTCTAAAAGGTTTATTAGTATTAATATTAATATAATCAGCTCCAATGATTGGAAGTTCATTAGAGCCGATTGGAGTTAATTTATTTTCCTGTAGAGCCATGTCCACCATCTCCTCTTTCAGTTTCTCCTAAATCATCTTTAGAATCAACTTCTTCAAATATAACTTTAGGATAAGGAACAATCATTATTTGAGCGATTCTATCACCAACGTTATAAGGATAATCGTGTTCATTGCTTTCAATAGTAGGACAAGTAGTACCCTCAAAATAACAATCTGTATTTGAATTGATAGTATCTGCTATACTATCAACATCATAAGCTAAATCATTACAAGCATTAATAATATGTTGACTTGTTCTATTCTTAAAACAAACAAGAATATTTCCTCTATAACCACTATCAATAACACCAACATGATTAGTCATGTAAGCATCAGTTTTACGATTAGAACTACGAGGATAAACAAGACCAACATATCCTTCAGGAATAGCAACACAAATACCAGTGTCATAAACAAAACAATCAAGTTTTTCATCATAAGTAACGCTAACAGCAGTTAAATCCATACCGGCATCACCATTTTTAGCGTATTGAGGAATAATAGCATTAATGTTAGCTTTCCAAAGTTTTACAGTTACAGGTACTTTTTCCATAATTTTATTCTTTTTTTTAATTCGATTTTTACATTTAATAATTTCACCAATCATAGCTAACGGCTTTTTCTAATTTCTTAGCTTTATCATTAAACAACAAACTATCCATACGTTTAATTCCATCAGTAGAAGTATCTACATTAGAATAATATCCACTAATAGCATTAAACGCACCCCAAGCAGTACCAGCTATTTCTTTTTGTCCAATACCATTTTGATAATAATCAAAAGTATCGACAATAGTATTTAGCCTACGAATACTAATTCCACTATCACTAACAGCAAGCCCATTACGATAAAGAAGTTCTTTATACGTATGTCCTGTATTAAGCAAATTATTTAATTCAGTATCAGTAAGATTATTTTCACAAATATATTTAACAACATCATCATCGGTAACTTTTATATCAGAAAGAATTTTATAAGCATATTCAGTAGCTTCAATTTTCTTCTTAGTAATACCAAGAACTTCATGAGCTAATTCAATATTCTTATGAACACTTTCAGTATGACGAATACTAATACTATTAGTAGAAGTTCTTAAAGCTGCTGTAAGAGTATTCTGACATATAACACGAATAGGAGTAAACAAAATACGAACACCAGAACTGCCATCATGACTATTAACAAAAACTAAATAATTTTCAACAGGGTCACCTTTAACAAGAATATTTTGAGGAAGTTTAGCACTAACGAAAATTCTTTCGCCATTACCAAAGCAACCAGCGGTTTGCCAAATAGCACTATTTTCTCCAATAACATTATCAAAAAATTTAAATGCAGCAGTATTTTGAACAATAGTATATCGTTGTTTTACATAGCCTAACGGAGTATGATTATCATCTCGATAAGTACAGAAAGCATTATCAAGTTTAGAATACATATATTTACCGTTGATATGAGCTTCAACATCTTTTCTTTTAGCTTCAAGCAAATCGTCAAGCGTTCTATCAACATCATCGGCAATATTCATCTTAGCTACAAGTTCGCATTTCTTAACAACGAAATTAAGACCAGCAGCTTCCATACATTCCATAGAAGTTTTACAATGAGTAACATCAGTTACACCTTTATAAACCCAAGGAACACCACGTGCAGTATAAGTCATAATTATTTAATTTGAAGAGATTGATTTTGACAAAGATATGCAACAAGAAGTTGAGCATTACGATTCTGAATATATGATTTATAATCAGATTTAGAACTATCAATACTAATATTAGCTTGATGTTCATGGTTGAAATAAGTATTAATTATATCATAATTAATCTTCTTACATAATTCGATAAGAGGAATAGTTATTTCAACTTTAACTTTAGTAGATTCTAAATCATCACGAGTAAAAAGCGTTCCAAGCTTTTCTTTAATATGCTCGGCAACGTCTTCATTTTCAGCAGCAAAATTTTGATTAACAGTTTGAATAAAACTATCTACATCAAGACTATCAACATCATCTTTATCACAGTCGAGCATATCTACATTCCAAAGTTCTCTGAATCTATCTAAACAAGCATCAAGAAGTTTAAGAACAAGATTAGTTTCAACAATACATTCAGTAGTATTACGAGTAGAAAGTCTGCAATCATCAAGTTCAATAACTTTATTTCCAGCTTTTCCAGTCTCCCCGTAGAGGAGTAAAGCTTCAAGCATACTATCTTTTAATCTTTTAGCAGCTCTTTCACGAGTTTTTTGAAGAACGTCAAGACGTTGCTTTTCAGCTTTACAAGCAGCAGCACGATTTTCAATCATACAAACTGCTCTACGATAATTACCTAACTTTTGATAAAGTTCTTCTTTACTAATCTTAAGTTGATTTTCAATATCATCAGTTATTTCGCCATCGCTTTCGATAATCTTATCAATAAGACTTTCAAGTTCAAAACTAATCGCATAAAGACTTTTTTCCATAATTAATTATTGTTTTTTATTTCATTTAATGCTTTTTCTTCAAGTTCAGGAGTTACATCCTCAAGACGAACACCTTTCATACAAGGGCATTTTTTCCATTGTATATTATAATTAATAGAAAGAAATAAAAGTCTTGTATTATTTGTATCAACAGCCATTATCCAATTATCCGGAGCAATTTCTACCTCAAGACATTCAATAACTTCTTTTTCTTTAGGCATCCAACCTTTAATAGTATCATGTGCCCATAAATTACAACAACTAAAATATCTACCTGTTAAAATATTATTTTCATGTTCAAATAAACCTCCACTCCAACAAATAATATTTTTATTTTTAGTCCATTCTTTAGTAGCAAAACTATAACGTTCAATAGGTTTTTTAGTAAAAGCTCCATTATAACTAATATCGCCATTTGGCTCTTTAAAAACATCACATTTGCGAATATTTTGACAAGTACCATCAGCACTTATTTGCTGCCATTCATCATTAGTAAATTGAAGAGGGCTAATAATATCCCAATTACAAAGTTTTTGAACAAGATTAATTTCAAAAGGAGCAGAACCACCACTATTACCATGAGAAGCAAATACAGCAACAGCTTCAATTACTTGTTGATACATCCAATCATTTGGACCACCTTTATCATCACCGTATCCAGCAAGTTTAAGTTCTCTAATAGCATGCTTGCAAATATTAGAATTATTAATAATATAATTCATTACCCTCTTATTAATAAGAGGGGTTTTAGTAAGTTTCTTAATATAACGTTTACTCTTTTTCATATCATTAAATTGTTATACCATATTTATAATGAAGTTGATTAACATTCACGCCATGAGCAACTTTATTCTTAGAAATAAGTTTTCTACATTTACAACATTTACATATACAATAAAGGTCGTAAACAACTTTTCCTTTAATGTGCCCATTTTTACGTTTAGGATTATTAGCTTGATAGTAATATTCTAATTTAGGATGATTACATACAGATTGAGCAATAATATGTTTTCGTTTAAGTATTTTCTTTAGCAAAGTCATAACCTAATTGTTCAAGTTCGTTTTTAATCATACCAGCAATAATCTTAGCGTTTTCATGAGGCTTACCAGTAGTACCATAATAACGCAAGTCAATAATAGCACGCCATTCGTCGATAGAATAAGTATAAGCACAAACAGTAGCAGTATCAATAGGAAGAAGACCGCGAGCATCTTGTCTATGAACATTAAAATGATTAATCAAATATTTATAAGCATCAAATTTATCTTGACATTTAATTAAATAATATTCGGCTGCTTTATTATACGAGCCATCCTTATTATAAACAGCTTGTATTTGATTAATACTATTCATGCTAATCATGTTTATATTAATCCAATGTGGACAACAAAGAGTACCATCTTCATAAACATATCTTGTAGATTGTTCAGCAATATTATTTGGACTAACACGATTGAGTTCACGAGATGTACTTATTTGAGTAACAACTTTAAAAGTATAACGAAGCATATTAAAACCAATTTCTGTATTCTTAAATGTATCTTCGTCTACTTGATATTTACGAATAGCATTAATAAAAGATGGATGTTCTAAAAGGAATTGTCCATTAACAACAATATAAATATTTCTATCATCATACTTAATATCAATACCAACAATTTTTAATTTACTATCAACAATATTAATAAATGTATCAATAATTTTATGATAACCTTTGTTTTTATTAATAATATAATAATAAGAAGCATGACGAAAAACACTATAATGTTTACTTTCTATAAGACGTTTATAAGTAGCTTCATCATTACCACTTTCTCGTTTATAACAAACTCTTGCACAACGAACGACATGAGCAATATCATTTTCTTGTTTCCAAAGTTCTACACTCGGCTCTATTATTTTCATAACTTATTTATTTAAAAATACCAATTAATTTACCAGCTTCTTCTTCCATAAACATAAAACTAACTCCATTATCAGTTTTAAGAATATAATCAGACTTATCTTTAAATAACTGAAAATTCTTATTTACGCAAGCTATTTGACCAGTACGATAAATCCCATCATCACCACTACGAGTAGGGTCAATAGCAATAACATAAACACCATCGTCTTTATGTTTACAACATTCTTCACAAGCATCTTTAGAATAGCCAATAGCTTTGCCGTTAGCTTCGTCAATAGCTTTAACATTCTTTTTATTTCCAATAGTGTTCATTATAATTTGCTCGTTCATAGCTTTGCAACAAATTGGACAAACCTCATGAACTAAAGCAGCAGAAAAAATATCAGACATATTAGTAATATTTTAAAGTTATACAATCGAGACCCCCCGTAGAGGAATTGAACTATTTAAGCATTTTCATTACTTTATCATAAACAGCATAATAAAGACCGATTAAACCATGATTGTTATCAATATCAATACAATCAGTAAGTTTAGCTATATCTTCACTTGCATGAGCATCTTTAGAACCAGCATCTTCTCTATTAATTTTAAATACAACACCGCCATTTTTCAAAATAGCATCAACTTCATTTTGAAATCTACAATCAGCAATAATACAAAAACCGTTATAATGTTTAAGATGTTGAGCACGATTCATACAAACTTTTACCCAAATATTTTCATTAATATGATTACGGCAAATATCAGTACCGAACCATTGAAGAATATGTCTTATTTTAATAGCACATTCGTTATTGGGCATACCGAGATTACGAAGTTCTTCAAGACTATATTTGCTAATATGTCCTTTAATAACAGCTTGGTCATCAATAACTTCACAAGTAGCAGGATTGTAATAATGAGCATCTTTTATATTTCTATCATCAAGAAGTGGACGCTTTATATTAAAAACAATACTAACACAATCTTTTAAAGCATCAGCAAAATGAATAATGCTTCTATTATATTGTTCAGAATTATCATACCATTTCTTAAAAGTAGAATAAGTACCACATTCATGAACAAAACTAATCATAGAAGCAACGGTATCTTTACCGGAGTTCTTAACTCCAGCAATACCAATAAGAGGTCTTTTATTAAAATTCATATCATAATTATTTGTTATATCAAATATATAAAAGTTTTATTTGTGTTATATAATACGAAACGACTCATTCTAAGGCGTTGTGTTGAACGTTATGCAAAATCAATACAATTGTAAAGGACGCACGAGAAAGTCTTCCACAGGACAAAAGAATAGCATTCTCGCGTATGTTGGCAGTTGTTTCTAACATGTTCACAATCGGTTACGGCATGAGCACAAAAAAGGCTACTAACAGTATTACAACCATTAGTAGCCAGATTAATATCCTAATAAATTCGATAAATAACAGCTTTTTCTACATTGACATCATTTACAATATGTACATCAACATTAAAATCCTTATTACAATTAAGAATAATATAACCGATATAAATACGATAAGCACCGGTATAATCTCTTTTAAGTTTGATAGCATCTTCAACTTCTTCTTCATAAAGACAAATATAATAGTTATATCTCTTTTCTTCGTTATTATATTTTTGAAGAATATTATAAGACTTAGCATTAAAGTTTGTAAAGAGAAACAAACTCTTAAAAAATGCAGAATAATAAGTCTTTTCTCTATCAACTTTCTTAGAACTTATAACATCAAAATATAATTTAATATTATTGGTATCAATTTTACCAATACTATCATCAGGTTTTTTATCAGTAGTTTTTATAACATCATCTTTCTTTTTTATAAAATTAAACGTAGGCATAATTATAACAAATAAACTTCTTTAATATGAAAAGGAACTTGAGCTATACCACTTCTTTCTCCAAAAGTTATAAATACATATTTACCAATGTAATCTTTCTTATTTCTAAGAATTTCTTCTTGTTTAACATGAGGATAACTAAAACCAGTTTCAAACGTTTCATCATTAATATCATTACGACAAGTAATAATAGGAAGATTACGTTTTTGTTCAGGTTGAATATCAACAATTAAAAACTTACCATCAGTTTTAGATTTAAACTTTTCCATATAACCAACACGACGACGACCATATTGATAATCAACATTTGGATTACGAAGTATTAGTCCCTCAAATCCTAATCTAATAAAATTATCACGGAATATAACAGCATTATTATCACTATAAACATTATAATCAGGAAGAATAACTAATTGTTTAGTATTATTAAAATGTTCGTCAATATTATTGAAGTGAGCAACATTTCCTAAACTGTGAGTTCTAATATCACTTCTTCTTTCTTGAAGCATATCTTGAATAGCTATATCATAACACCAAAATTGAAGAAGCTTATTTTCTTTACAATTTGGGTCTTTAACAAAATGATTTATTTCATTAATAGTATGACCAGGAAGATAAACTTCGCCATCAAGAATCCAATTATCATCAAGCATACTTAACATAAATCCTTGAGGAATAGCATCAATTAGATAATCTTCAAGATAAGTAAGAGTATGCCAAATAAGACCTTCTCGACTTTGAAATTTAAGACGAACAGAACGAAATATATCATCAGTTCTATAAGCACTAATAAAACAACGAAGACCATTAATTTTCCATTGTCCTATCATATTAGGAATTTTATTCCAAATCTTACCAGTATAAGATTTAGCAAGCATAGGAAGAATATTTCCATTATTTTCATTAGTACGATAAGACGGAAGATAAGCTTCAAGATAAGGATATAATGAACTTGTACATTCCCTTACGGGGGGTCTCCCGTTATCATCTTTTATATCTTCAAAAGCGATATAACCTTGCTTTCGTTTATCGTTATAACGAGATTGAAGTTCTTTATTAGCATCCTTTTGAGTAACAGCATAACTTTCAATACGAATATTACCGCCAACAATACCATACTCAACAGTGATACTACTCGCATCACTACTTAAATAGGCTCGCCAACAACAAGGTTTTTCAAGATTATTTTTTCTATATAACCATTCATTCATGTTTCTTAGGTTTAAAACTACCAAAAGCAAAATTCATAGTACGAGAATTAAGAGCTTCAAGACGTCTATCCGCAGCAGTTTTTCTTAGCTTACCGTCTTCGGATAGAGTTTCAGTGCTAACTTTTCCACTAAACATGTCTTTAGTTCTAACTTTTCGAGTTCTACGTACAGGTTCTTTAGCATCAGCATTGGATTCTTTTTTCTTATTACCTTTACCTTTTTTATATTTACCGATTTCCGGATGATTTCTCGTGAAGAGTTCGTTTTCTTTATCAAGAGTTTCAAATCTTTTTCGGTAATCAACACATCGTTCATCAGATAATACTCTTTTATCAATTCCATCATCTAAAACATAATTAAATTTCCAACAAGTACGGTCGTAAGCATAACAATTATAAGTAATAGGATAACCAACATTTTCGATATATCTTGAACAATCAAGTTCTTTAAGTAAATCATCAAGAACTTTTTCATGACCTTTAGACTTTATTTCTTCAGCCATGAATCTATAATCAAAATTGTCAGGACTAAAACTCATAATTTAAAAATCACTTTTATTGCATTTAAATATAACCACACGTTTAGGATTGCCAATAAGACAAGCGTTATATCTATACCATAAAATAGCATCAGAAGTAGGAAATTGTTTAGGTACATTATCAAAAGTACAAACGCCAGTTTTATAATCAACATTAGAGTAGACCATGTTATCAGTTTCTCCACTTCCGAGCAAACCAAACTTTTTAATAGCATTAGCATCTTCTTCGTTATCAATATCTACTTCACCATAACAAATTGTAGAACGTTTATCAATAGTAAGATTATTACAATCTTCGCCTAAACAAAGAGCTTCGTTTTCATCAAGTTCTTTTTCTTGTTCAGCTGTAATCGGCATCATTACTATTATCTTCTCGTGCATATCTCTAATACGGCAGAGCACTACTTTCTTCCGTATCCCAAGCAAGTTTATCTTTTTCTCCATTGTCTTTATAGTTTTCTTCTATATAATTATAAACATCAATAATAAGTTTATCAATAATTTCTCCGGAATATTCTTTCTTAAGTTCAGCAAAATCTTTAACATCATATTCTTTAGGAATAACAAAAGGAATAATATTATAATTATCTCTAAGCCAAATAGCTTCACGATAACCAGTCATATCATTATCCATAAGACTAATAATACAACCTTTATCATTAAGTTTATTATGAAGATAATCGTATTCTTTTTGTTTAAGTCTATAAGTTTCAGACGGAATATTAATAACTCCAATAGACATTCTATCGGTTGAGACCCCCCGTAGAGGATTGAACTGTATAAAATGATTCTCAATAGCAAGCCTATCTTTACTACTTTTAGTAATAACTATATAATCATAATTATTAAGTTCAAGATTTAGCACACCCTCAATATGATTACTGTTGGTAATAAACCGAACATCACCTTTCTTACGATTAGGAAAATACAATTTAATATTATAAATACCATTTTTGTCTTGTCCTAATACATAAGCATAACAAGGGTCTTTGCTATCATAAAAATATTTAGGTTCAGGATTAATATAACGATTAATATAATATTGGTCAATAGCATAAACAAAATGAGTATTAAGATGATTAAGACTAATACCGAATTGATTCCAATATTTTTTATCATTATTATTCCATGGACGAGGAACTATTTCAATAATACTTTTAGTATTACGAATAGCTTGAAGAGAAGTTTCTATTTGAAGTTTAACATTATCGTCTTTTTCTTTTCCATAAATTATATCACGAAAAGTATATGCAATGTGACGAAGAACAAATTGAAAATCGTTCTTATTATTGATATTAATATTTCTATTGACAATACCAGACAAAACATAAGCAACTGCATCAAGACAATCGCCCCAAAAATAACCAGCAAAATCTCTACCTTTAAGCATACCTTTGTCGTTATAACGAAAACCAAAACTCGGATGTTCATCAACACGAAAAGGACTGGAAATCAAATCTCCAGTATCAATACAATGCTGAATAACGTAGTCGCTAATTCCGGTATAAACAGCAAATATTGTAACTTGACTGATTTTGCTAAATATATAACTTTTGGTTAGATTAGTATTATTAATATTTCGTCTCATATTATCGTTCTCGATTGCATATAAAAGAAAAGGTCTGAACTGCCAAAATAGCAATTCAGACCTTTCTAACCAAACTTAGAGTTGTTTTATTACAACTCTTTTTCAACCATCAGCAATTATATAAACACAGTTTTAGAACGGCAAATCATCAGTCGGATTAACACTTGCTTGAGGAACAGCACCCATTCCCATAGGAGCAGCAGCGGCAGCAGGAGCACCAACAGGAACTTGCGGATTAAATGCAGGAGCCATACCAGGAATTTGAGGAGCAGTCGGAGCTTTAGCTACTTCACGATAAATAATACTTTCTTTAGAAGCATCGACATGAAGAACTGGAGCACGATTTTGGTCAAACAGTTCTATATAACCTGTACCAACAAATGATGGGAACGCAAAATCACCAGCAGAATTACCACTTGCAACAGGTTTCCATTGACCTTTAATCTTAGTAAAGCGAATAAGTTTAATCCAAAGAGGAAGATAATTACCGGTAGCAGATTTATAAACAGGCTTACCATTATTTTCCATATAACCTAAGAAATTCTCAAACAAAGTTCTCCAACCATTAAGAACAACTTCCGGTTCAACAGGAACATATTCCATATTATCGTTGAAGTCTTCGAAAGGCAGTTCAAGAGCATCCATCATTTCTTCGCTCATAGCATTACCTTTAAGAACGAACACATTAAGAATATGTTTCAGCCAATTCATAGGTTGTTCAACTTTCCATGCTTCATCGCCACCAGGAATAGTAAGAGCGTTACTTTCAGCAGGAGAAATACGAAGTGTAACATACTTTCTTACACTCGGGTCTTTAGCATTAGATGCGAAAGTAAATACTAAAGATGGAACAGCAAGACCGGCAAAACTTACCAAAGAACTATCTTCTTTTTGAGTAGCCCATGCAAGTTCAACACTTTCAAGATGAGCTTTAAACAAACCAGTAGCAGCGTCAATGTCTCTTTCGTCAAATTTAAGGCGAGTAGTACCACGAACTTCACCTAAACCACGACGACGTTTCTTAGGAGTAGCAGCATTAGGTTCATTGTTATCTTTAATTTTAGTCGCATCGTTTACTGGATTTGCAACTCCAGCATCTTTAATTTCAGCCATAATTTAAACGTTTAAATAATTATTAAAATTAGATATAAGAAAGCCCGAACACTCAACATTTGTATCATGTTCGGGCTTATAAGGTAATCAGAGATGGAGAATAATATTATTCAGCTAGTTCGTCAGTTGCAGCATCATCTTCGCCTTTGGATTTGCGAGTGCTTTCTGTATCTTTAAATTCACCGAGCATAGCAGCTTTAACGATAACTTCTTTGTGACCGTTGAAGTAAGGAACTTCACGAAGTTCTTTAATATCAACTTCAAAAGTACGAGACATTTTCTTAGCTTCTTCGCCCAAATCTTCTTTCAATGCACCCCAAACAGCAGAGTCAGAGAAAGTCAGAGAAACACCTGTACCGGAAAGGTTAGAAGAATTGCTACATTTAGAACCGTAATACTTATTAACTTGTTCAGGATTAACAGCGTTAGCAAGAATCTCGATTTGTTCTTCTTTAGTAATACCCTCAACTTGCAAAGAAGCAGCAAATTCGGGTTCGCCATTTTCAATAGCAGCTTTCAGAACATCATCGAAGTTGTTAGTAACATATTCAACTTTATCAGTCTTAGACATGCGTTCTTTAATTTTAACAGCGTTACCGTTCTTATCAAACATTTGAATACCCTTAGCGATACCCCATTCATCGAAAGCTTCGTGAATAGCTTTAACACCCTCCGGAGTATTCATATCAATGTTTTCTTCTGCACAGAAAGCAACAAGATTTTCGTCTTTGTTAGCAATAGCTTGCTCGATAGCGTCAATGTTAGAAACGAACATGATATAACCGCCATTAGTAAGACCCAATGCACGAGAAACAGCAGGAGTAATACGGAAACCACCAACAGTAGGATTAACTACCAATTCGGGTTCAGAAACTGCGTTACGTTTAGCAACATTAACTGCACCAAGACCAAAACTCAACTTTGCGTTACCTTTAAAAGTTTTCATAATTAAAATTTTAAATTGTTAATATTAACCTCAACATGAGGCTTGATTTAATTCTTAATTTCTTCTGGTTGAATATCGACAATATCGGCATCATTTAATTCAGCACCTGATACTATCTTCAATTCAGTTGTTTCTGATACACCAAATAATATATCAGAAGCAATGTCACGAGCAGCATAAGTAAAAGCTCTATGACCAATAAGTATTCGAGCATACTTTTTATAAGTATCTTTATCGAACATACCAGCAGCTTGAGCTTCATTATAACTAAAGTGACCAATAGCATGAACTTCCTTGCCATTAACGTTACGAACAAGTTCATATTCAGTAACGAAATCTACTGGCTTAGCAGGAATGCGAGTAACAGGAATCTTCTTTTCAGCAATAATGTTATTAGCATGTTTTTGATTAATAGCGACTTTATGATGTTCAGTAAGTTGGTAATCACGATAAATGTTACCATTAAAATCTTGATACCATTTTACAGGATAAACATAAATATGTTCGTTATTTGTATCAGCTTCTGCAAGCTTAGTAGCTTCATCAGCAGTTTTACATCTAATAGCATATTCGGGAAGAAGATTATCAACATAAACATTAAAACCATCAGTACATTCGTACTGAGCCACATAATCTTTAGTAAGTTCCCAAGTTATGGCTGCCTTTGATAATAATGCTTTTATAACATGAATATCAACACCAGTTTTACCATTAATAACATGAATATGTTCAATACAGGTGCTAAAAGGAAGATTTAAATCTTGCGCTCTCATCAGAATAGCAAGACCATCATTAACACTTTTAATACCACCTTTATCGCTTCTCATAATCTTAGTGAGAAAGTTTTCAGCAACAGCTAATTGTTTATCGTCAAAAAGATTAATAGAAGAAAAGCGTTGATTATTGGTTTGATGTTGAAGTTCATTATTACTTGCAGCAGGAACTTTATCTGCAAGTAAATTTTCTTTAGTTTCGTTTTCTTTATTCTCCATTGTACCAAAGACCACTTGTTTTCTTTATGATTACATAGACAAAGATATGCATTCTTACCATTATATCAATCATTACTAATGAAAAAATTAGCACGTTCATTTCTTTTAACTATTGAATGCAGCACGGATTGTTTCTCCTTTTCGAGTTCCTTTTCTTCCAACGTACCAACCATATATAATTTATATATCTTAGCACTATCTCCATTAAAGCTAATACCATTAAAGCGATAAATAAACTCTTCGATAGTATCATTAAACGGAGTAGTGAAAATAACCGCGTCTACGCTTGTTTCCAGCGCATCAGACGAACGATTTTTCATGCTTAATATATATAATAAGGTGTTACGTTCAGCGTCTGTTAGAGAGCCGCTATTTGGGTCGAGATTGAACCGTTTCAGATTGATTGACGAAAGAGCAGCAGATTTAAACAGTTTAATATCACCAGCCTTAGCACCAGTTTTATAACGAATATAATCGCCAGTTTCTTCGTCAATAATCGCTTTAGGAGCAGCTTTATCATGATAATCACCACAAGCAATATCATTATCAAGCAAACATTCAGTAATTAAAGCAGCAAATTCAGCTCTTTTACTAACGATAAGAACTTTCTTATTAGCAAGCTCATTTTTAAGCAAATTAACAACAACATTAAATTTAGCTTTATTATCAGTGAGAAGATTCTTTCTTTCTCTCATAATATTATAAGCAGCAGTAGCCTTTTCTTCAATAACAATAGGATTAAAATATTCATCTATTTGTTTATCGAAAGGACTATTTTTATCAAGATTTTCATGCCAACCGTTATAAGAAGCAATGTTACGTCTTACTTGTTCAGCACTTTCTCCCGTAATTTTATTACCAACACGAGCAAAATCAATAGTTTCAAGATTACCAAAGATGCTAATACAACTACTAATATAATCACAATATTCATCATATTTAGTTTTATCAGCATCGTCAAGATAACATGGAATTTGAATTTCCTCTACGGGGAGTGTGAATCGACTTACATCGGCAACTTTAGCTTCATTCATAGCCGGAAACATAGCATAAATTTCAGCTCTATCTTTAGCAGCAAATTTATCTTTTTTAGCAGTAATATTATTAATAATAAACAAATTAAATTTTGTTCTACTAATAACACAATTAACACCAGAAACAGTATTAAGATTAATATAAATAGCAATATTATATCTATAATTTACACTACTCTTAATATAATCAGCGCTAAGACAAGTATAATTAGTTTCAACTATACCAGCTTTTTTACAAACATCTACAACATGAGAACGTGTTTCATAACAGTCAACAATAACTATAACTTTAACATTAGGATTTTTAGCAACACTTTTACTTATAATTGTGGAACAAATTTCTGCATAATCTTCTTTCATAGCATCAAGATTGTAAGAAGCATTAGCATGAAAATCTTTTACCCACTTAGTAGCAATATCGTCATAATAATTATTAGGAAGAGTTTTCATAATTAGTTATCAAATAAACGATTATACATACCAGCTTTCTTACGAATCTGTGTCTTTCCTTTTCCTTTAGGAGTAATTCCGAGTTTTATAGGATTGATAATATCATAACATTTATTATAATAATACTTATAATTAATATTACGACTTACAATATCTGCATCATCAAGACTATTTATAACACAAACTTGCATTCCAGCAGCAAGTCTTGAACGTTCTCCTGTAACATTATGAACTTTCTCAACAGTATAACCATTATTAGTAACATAGAATCTAACATATCTTTGACATACTTTAGTTTGAAGTTTACCATTGACAACTTTAGTTTCTTCAACATGAAATTGACGACCTACATTTTGAGTCATACAAAAATCAAGTATATTGTTACTGTTTTGAAGAGTAGTCATAATAGGAACATTATTAATGAAATACTGATAAACAGCTTCGGCAACAATAGGCATACTATATCCTTTCTGTAAATCATTAGCATACATAAGAGGATTAAAGTCGCCTTTAAGTTCGTCTTTAAGTTTTCCTTTACTACGAAATTGAGCAATATAATTGTTCACATCACGAGCTATAAGGCAATGAAGAACGTCACTATCGGCAGACATTCCAGTTTTATTTTGCCATTCTTTAGTAATACGGTCAAATTCCTCACGTTTATCTTCATAAACTTTAACCATAATACCATCAGTATTAGCAGATATAATAGGAATATCATTAAGTTCAAGTTCTTCGCAAAGCATAAGCATCATAAGTTGCCCATTAATAGTAACTTCGAGAGTAGCAAGCCTATCATATAGAGGGCCTTGTTCAAAACTAAATTTTCCATAGATAGCATTAATCACAATCTTAAGAACAAGAGCAAAAACATCACGAGGAATACCATCTATAACAGCTTCGTTGCTATGTTTAACTTCAACGCGAGTATCTTTCATCCATTGAATAAGATTACGAAAAGCAGACTTAACCATGTGTTTAGGAGCAACACCATAATAAGCCATAATAGAAGGATAATATGAAGCAATATCAAAATGAAGAATAGTAAACTTACGCGTAACAGACGTTTCATCAACGAGACCCCCCGTAGAGGAACGATAAGTTCCATTCCATTCAGTTGTACTCCATATTTCCATAGGTCTATCAGCACTATGAAGACCACCTGTAGCAAGATTATATTCAGTATCTCCAATTTTAACAGTCCTACTAAACGCATCTTTACTTACTTTATAAAGAACAAGTTTCTTCATATCAGCAAGAAGATTTTGTAGTTCAGGAGTTTTAAATTGAACACAATCAAATATAATCTTATTAAGGCTCATAGCAGTTCTAATAGTTCTACCATCTTTCCATTGTTTATAAGGAATACCACTAAATTTAGTATAGAATTTCTGAAACAGAATATCAGCCATATTACTACGACTGCTGCTAAGAACATCTACTCCATAACTTGCGGTAACAGCATAACGAGATTTAATTTCGCTTGAATAAAGACGAACAATTTCTGCAACAATAAAAACATCATTAAGATTATAATGAAGCATATCGGGAATATATTCATCAATAATATATCTATGCCATTTCTCAACAACGTTATTAAGTTCGCGAATACTCATGCCTTTATACTTAGGAATCTGATTATAAATATCAGCATCTTTTTCGCATATTGGCGGCAATTCGTATTCTAACAACTCGTACCATTGCAGATTAATAGAAGTCTGTTTAAGACCTTTAGGAATATATTTCTTTTCATTATTTTTATCAATATAAGTACCAGCTTTATTAAGAGCAAAGATTTTCATAACATCAATATCAATATAGGGAAGTCCAAACTTATTAAGACTTCTCATAAGAAAATCATTATGAATTTCTTTTTTATCTTTATCTTGAAGCTCGATAATTTTCTGGCTTGTATTGAATAATTTAGTAATAAGTTCCTTAGTAGTATCACACTGATTAAAATACATTAATAAAGCTGCAATCATAAGTTTATCATAACTACGACTATTATATCCGTATAAATCAGTACGAATAGGAACATTATTTTCATCAATCATAAAATGATTAATATATTCAACTATTTTGAATAATTGAGAATCATCTTTATCTGTAATATAAAAAGATTTATGTTTAACAGTAGAAAGTCTACGTTTGATTTCTTCAACAGTAAGTTTCTGAATCATAGGTATTCTTTCTTCTTTATCATTAACACAATCTTTAAATACTTCAAGATAAGAAGCTAAATCAACAAAAGTAATAGAAAAGAAATTAGGAAGAATTTCTACATCGTAACATTCACATCTAATCACTACCCATAAATTCTTTTATTATTAATATAAGTAATAGCTTTAAATAATTTATCTTTTACAGCAAACAAATGCTTGACATCATCAAGTTTATTCAAAGAGAGAGGGATATATAAAATAGGATAACCATTAATAATAGTACTTTTTCTTTCTCTTCCATCAATGAAAGCAACATCAAAAGCTCTACCAAAAACAATTATATATTTTACATATTTAAGACCGAGTAATTCATTACCTAATATTCTTGCACAATACTTATTGGAATTACCAGCAAGATTATAATTAGAATAACAAGGACATTTAATATCATAAGTAACATACGCTTGTTCAAGTAGTTCATAATTGGTAATATCAAGCCACATAGCTTTTAGAATATTAATAAACTTATCACGTTTCTCTTTACCATAAGTACGAGGAATAATAATAAGAGTATTAGAAGTTATAGTACCGATTCCTACTTCAATTGTACGACCTGTATTAAATAATCTATTAGGACAATCTTTACAATGTTCACAAGTATCTACCGTCATATAGAACAACATTACATGAATATAACTGTTGAATATGTATAAGTAGTTCCTTTAGGCATTTTCTTAAGAACAATATCAGTTTTATCAAAAACACTAAAACCATCATCTTTAGCATGGTCATCATTCCATATTCCATCTTCTGGATTAACAGCAGCAAGAATAAATAAAGGATAGTCAATATTATATCCAACAATAATATATTTCTTTCCTGCTATTTTACATTCTTTACCAATATATTTAACAATATTATTAGCACCAACTTCTTTAAAATCAATTTTATCCATACCGCAATACGAGAAAATTAGACGCACGACTACAAGCAACATAAAGACGACGACGCAAATCGTCAGCATCAGTATAAGGATGTCCATTCTTATCATAAACCATATCATTAACATCTACAAAAACATTTTTATATGTACTACCTTGACTTTTATGAGAAGTCAAAGCAAATCCATAATCAATATCACGTTTAAAAACTATATTACCAAGATTATCTCGAACATCAGTTAGAATTAAATATTTACGTTTAAAAGCAAAATATTTCTTCCATTTAGAAGCAGCCATTTCTTTACTTGCAGTTTTGGCATCATCTATAAGATATTTAAGTTCTTGACAATAAGTTATAAATGTAGATTGGTCGGTATGATTAATAATAAAGAGAGGTTTAGTTATAGCACCGCCATGAATAGCTTGAAACTTAACCATAAATCCTTTAAAGCCATAATCGGAGTCGGTAAAATTAAGAATATCACGAATAATATAATCTTCGCTATTGTTAATGATAATATCATTGAACTCGTCAACAATAGTTACATAACTCATAATAAGGTCGTTATTATTAAGAATAGATTTTTCGGCACTTTGTATAATACTATTACGAACATATCTATTCCAAATTCCAACAGCGCCATTAGTATAAGCTATACAACGATTAAGGTCAACGTTCTTCTCGAAATCTTTATTACTAAAAGCACGAGCAACAAGTTCAGTGAAATCATCAATTCCAACAACTACATAACCTTTACCGTCAATTACATTTCTTCTGTGATTATTAATATAAGTAAGAAAATTATAAGTCTTATTCTTAATATCTTTGCGAAGAATATCAAGAAGAGTTCTTATCGGATTATCATCATCTTGACGAACAATTTCTGTTAAACGATTAATTTTAACAGCTATTTTAAAAGCGGATGATACAGCTTCATTAACAGGAGAAAGCTGACTATCATCTCCAATAACAATGATTTTAATTTTTTGACGGGCACAATAACGAGAAATATAATTAACAAGTGCACGGTTAAGCATAGAAGCTTCGTCAATAATAAGAACTCTACAATTTAACTCTGTAATTTTTACACTACCAATAGGATTAAACGCAGGATTATTTGGGTCAAAATCTTCAATATTAACATCAAGACGAAATCCAAAAATTTTCTGAATAGTTTCAACTCTATGTTTAGTAGCATTACTCAAAACACGACAAGCTTTATGAGTAGGAGCAGCACAATGAATCATTGAAGAACTAAACTTACAATGGTCAATAACATATTTAGTAACAAAAGTTTTACCTACACCACCAGCACCGCATAATGCTTGAATATTATTTCGAGCATCAAACGGTGCAGCGATAAAATCAATAAGATTGGTAACAGCAGCTTCTTGACCTTTATTTAAAACAACATTATCGTTATCTCGTTTTCCAATATCAAATCTCATTACCAATCGAAATTAACTTCAAGTTTATCATTGTTATTATATTTATTAAATTCTCTAATAGCTTCCGCCATTTCGACAACATCAGCAGGATTATAAGAAGAAACAACATCAAAAAGAACTAAATCGTCAACAGTTTTGATTATCTTTCCTTTTACAATAAGACCGATAGATAGAGCAGAATAAAATTTTCTGTGCATCTTACAGCGTTTGTCTTTATCACGAATAATCTTTATTCTATGCCCAAACTTATCACGTTTTCGCATATATACATTTTTCTTCTTATAAGTATCAAAACTTTTAAGAGTAAAAGTATAAAGATTACCTTGATAATTACATTTAGTAAAGCCATTCTCATCATTAACTACAATTCCGGTAGCTTGTTTAACAAGAACAACTTCTTTCTTTGGCGGTTCTCTTTTCTTCTTTGGTGGATTAAAAGAAAAATTAAACGTTACCATGATTATTTACGAATAGCTTTCTTGCTATTCATAATTTTAGTAACATTAGAAGCTATATCAATCTTACGATTATGTTTAGCAACCACATTATCATTCTCTTCAACATCCTTAGTTTTCTTCTGTTCAGCAACATCAGAATAAACGCGAGTATATCCACAATAGTTACAAAGAAAATCAATCTTGCCATTAGTACTATTTCCTAAAGCAGCACCAATAACAATAGTAATTTTCTTACCACAGCTAATCTTAACTCCATTTACTTTGTTAAGTTGACGAACAACTCCAACTTCATCGTAATTTTTTCCCATAACTTTACATTGGTTAAATTAAACATATAGATAAATTAAATAGCCAAGAATAATAACAATAGTTAGAATAACGACTTCACTATCGTATTTATTATTCTTGACTAAATCATTCCAAAACCATATAATAGTCAATACTGCCAGTATTACTATTTCGCTGATTAAGCCACTCATGATGATTAATACATTAAGACCCCCCGTAGGGGATTGAATAGATTCACGACAATATAGCTTTAGTTAAAGCTGCACTAATACCAATAATAATAGTAACAGCAATAGCAATAACTATAATAGCTTTAATCCAAAATTTGACTTCCCAATTCATTTTGTATCATTAAAATTAATTATTTGATTAAAATAAGGCAAATCAACTTTATATTCATGAAAGAGTTTTATTTCAACAGGAACTCCAGGAATAGAATTTTTCTTGAAATAACGAACGGCAGACTTATAACCACTATCTTTATTAGCGGCTATTATGATAATCTTAATTTTATCATCTTTATCAGAAGTATAAAATGTAACCATAGTATTATAGATTTAAAGATTCACAAAGTTTTTCAATATCAATATCACTATTCTTAATAGCAGCTTCGATTACATTCTTAACATCATAATATGTTTCATTCTCATTAATAAATTTATTTATAAATGTAGCGCCATCAGCAGCATTATTATTTTTAATAATGTCCGCAACTTTATTAAAATCTTTTTTCATTATAAAAGTGAGAATATAAGCAAGAATACTTTTGCAAGAAGCTACTAAAGCATTATACGATATTGTATAAAAACCTTTATCGACAATAATACTAATACTTTTAGGATTATCTGCTTTGTTTTCAAAAATTGTTATAGTAGGAACATATTCATCAGCATATATAGAATAACCAGGCTTTATACAAAACATATCTTTTATAGTATCAATACAATTATGAAGACCAGTATTATTATATTTAAATAAAGCACTAAACAGAATAAAAGTTTTTAACATCATCCATAGCATCAAATTAAAATAGATTCAATTAAATCAGGAAAATAACAATCAATAGTAGCATGATATCTATTATAATTAGCTTTTAAATCAATACCAAAATTTTCACAACTATCTGTGATTTCATTAATAGCTCTCATATAAAGACTTTCATGTTCAACTATATTATAAGCAGTATTTTTATTATCATTTACCAAACGACAAATACAAGCAAGAATAATTTTAAGACCAGTTTTAAAACAAATAGTTCTATCATTAAACCTGATTTCATATAAATGTATAACAGTACGTTTATCATTATGCTTAGTATATATCACAGGATGATAATACCCATCATCAGTTTTATGAACATAAGTCCAAATACCAATATTTTCTTGTAAAGACTTATTAATTTCATCAAGACAAACTTCAATATCATAAAATTCATCTTCAAGAAAAGCAGCAAGAAGAATATTAATTTTAATATTAAGCTTCTTATTATTAGTAAAATAAACCATAATATCAATATTATTTTTAAGTTGTTTCTGTTATATAATACAAAATGAACGCGAATAAAGCTCGCTATTCAATTTTCATACGCTTCATGTAGGATTAATCATTTTTGCGATTAAAATGCAATGATGGGGCTGCAATGAAGCGCAGAAGCCAATGTTCGGCTCTTTTTGAGAAAGTGCTCCGGAACGAACGAGCAAACACGGTTCGGAGTAGTACGAACAGTATAATAAGGAATATTAGTACGAATATCAACGCCTTTATCTTCAATAACACCATAACAACGTTCAGTAGAAAACCAAACAGTGTCACCAATACGAAAACTACAAGCTTTATCAAAGTTAGATTCTTGTAGTTCAGCAGCAATTAATTCTTCTTTATTGTCCATAATTTAAAGATTTATATAATTAATAAAATGAATAGTATTAATACAAAAAAGCCCAATACTATTCTCACGAACAATATCGGGCGAAATTTAACCTTTAAACAAAAACTATAATTTAAGGCAAGAAAAGATTTACAAAACACAAGTAATAATATCAATTCAAATTTAAACTCTAAGACAAGCAAGATGCTTGTTTCGGCTTTCATTTCAGCCATCATCAGTTAGAGAAGTTTTTAAAAACAGAGTACCAACTTCACAGTCACCTCTGTTAGGAACATTACTTAAAATAACATGAGTTACAATTAGTACTAATTTCACAATCTGTACCAACTTTGGAATAAACTAAATTAGCAACAAATCCAAAACAAGTATTTATGATTTTTTATTAGAACTATTTCTACGTTTTTTAAGTTCAGCTTCAAGTTCATCATCAGTAAATTTATCAAACTTATTTTCTTTCTTAGCATCTTTATGTTCAATAACAGATTTATAAATACTATTAACAACATTTTGATGTTTAAGAGCATGACCAGCAACAACACTGAATAATTCTTTATATTTGCGTTGAGTTTCTTTATCAAGTTTATCATAAACTCTATCTACATGTAAAGCTAAAGCAGCCCAATAATCAAAATTACTATTATTATTTTTACTAATATGTAGTTTGATTTCGTCATACGATAATACTTTTTGTCTTTTAACTTTTTCGAGATACATATCAGCATCACGAGTTAATATACAAGCAATCATATCATCGGAAGATAATTTATTATTTATATTGCTGAAAAGCATATCAATTGATTCTTCAATATTTTTCATAACAGTAATAATATTATTTTAATCGTTAAAACCAAATTGATTATCTTTATCAAATTGAACTTCTTCTTCTGTATTACCATTATCAAATTCAGCATTATTATCTAAATCAGTATGAACTAATTCAGAATCCATAGTAATAGTAGAAGCATCAATTTTATCTTTAGGAGGAATATAAGTTATCATAAAGACCGTTTTAGTTCCCCCGTAAAGGAACAAGACTATCATCAAATTGGCAATGAAACATATTATGGACAAGACAATCTTATCCTCTACGGGGGGTCAGAAACAACTATAATATCTTATTTGGCAGAATCGTCTTTATTGGCAGAATCAGCAGCATTGTTAAGTCTGCTAACATCAATATCGTTATTGTTACAAAACTCATTGATATTTTCGGCAGAAGCATTAGCAAAGTCAGTAAAAGCAGAAACAAGAGCCTTAATAAAGAACAATTCTGAATATCTATATTCAGTAGCAAGACCATTTTCTTTAACTTGAAATTTAGTCCAAATAAAATTAACATAAGCCTTACTATCTTTCTTAAGAATACCAGCTTCTTTAAGATGACTGATAATATTAAGAGCAGTAAATCTACGAATACCAGCGTTAAACATAACAATGGCAATTACTTCAAGATTTGCTTTAGGAACACCAGGAATACTGGGAATAATTTCTTTCTTACTTGTGTTCTTAACAGCACCATCAGCAGTAGCAGTGGTAACATCGTTACCTTTCTTTAAATTAATCATAAAATTAAGAGTTTAAAAATTAGTAATAAAATTAAGAATATTATGTCTTGAATAAGACGTAGCAAATATAATAGTATTATCAATATCAGCAAGCATTATATATAAATAATTTATAAATAAAATAATCGAGATAATAATGATAATAATGATGAGGCTAAGGCAAATTGTATTTGTCAGTAGAATTAACATTAATGCAAGTAGAAGTAATATAAATTCTACTAATAATGCTGATTCAGATTAAATTAGTTTTTGATAAGATGATAATCTTCGTGATTAAAATCATGACAATAAACATTATCATTATAATAATGATTATAAAGACAATCATCTTAATAATATCGTTTAAGATAGTCTTGATATTCTTGATAATAAAGACGAAAATGGTTTTGCAAACGCTTTTGCTGATGATTTTGGTCAAACTAATACAGCTAATCTTGATAAAGCTGATAATAATCAGATTAAAAACGCTAAAGCTAAAGTTTTTGTTGCTGATATTGTTGACCGAAATAATAAAAATCGTAATAAATATCGAAATGATGCTCAAAAGAGAAGAAAAGAAAGAAAAGAATGAACTATTATTAATAATATTGATAAGAGAAATGATGATGACGGTTATAATGATGAGGCGGAAAATGGTAAGGCGAAAGATTTAGGAAATCTTGATGCTAATGCTAATAGGAGAGATGATAATGAAAGACTTAATGATGATTAGAATAAAGGTTGTAGGAATAATTTAGAAAGTAGAGTTTTGTAGAATGGGAATAATGATGATTGTAGAAATGGAAGTAGGGATGATTGTAGAAATGGAAGTAGAATAATGTAGGCGGTGAGACTCCTCTTCATTCTCTTCCTCTTCGTCTTTCTAATCTTCTTGCTAAACATCATGCTGTTCATCCTCCTCAACACTTCTCCTACTGATTATTTCGTTCATGTCTAATAGCAACGCCAGAGGGCTACCGAACCTTATTTTGATTAGTAGCAGCAGCTCTATTAATTTCCTCTTTAGTTAATATATTATCATAAATATTATTCCTAAAATACTCATCAATATTATCAACAAAATCATCAAGTGTAGTATTTCTCAAATTTATCTTATTATATTTATTAACAGGAGCATATTTACCATCATATAATTTATTATATGTTTCAATAAACTGATTAAAATTACCAAAGAACATAGCATTATGATTAATAACATAAGTATTATTATCAATATTAACAGAAGCAATAAGATTATATCTACGAAGATTAGCAATGCTGTCAGTATAAAAACGTAAACTCATTGGTATTTCTTTATTAACTTCTTCATAACTAAGATGAACAATATTACTATTCCATTGAAGTTTACGAAGAATAATAAGAGCAATAGCTTTTTCTTTAGAATTACATTTAGTCATAATATGATGAAAAGGAAGAAGAACTTGAGCAAAATAACGATTATTTGCATTAGTTTTATGTTCAATAATAGTATGATCGTTATCAGAATCATCTACAAGAAGTCTATCAACAGTTTTAGTTTTAATAGTACAATCAAAAATAGTAGGATAAACATCTTCAGCAACTTTATCAGCAATAACAGCTTGTTCTTTAACAACATTATTAACAGCTTGTTCTTTAACAACATTATTAATAGCTTGTTTATAAACTTTAGTAGTCTTAATAGCTTTAGTTTTAAAATTTAATGTAGGCATAGAAACATGTTTTAATGATTTTGGCGCAAATATAGCAAAACTAATAGATTCACAGCACTTTTGTTCGAGAATCTTTGTAGTTTGAAGCATGAGTGTCAAAAGTATGCAGATTTTCAAGAATAGTTTATTTTATAAACATCAGTAAGTTAAAGAGTTAGAGTTTTGTCAGTAGATTCTTTTATAGATATATAATATTATATACTCCATGTCTGGCAAAAACATTACAAGCAACATTAGCAGCATCATTAAAATAAAAAGTCTTATCAGATTTATTATAATCAACTTCACGAAGAAGTCTTATCATACTGATTACAACCGTTTCCGAAGTATTTAACAGCTGATGGTTGAGCAATGCCACGCTGATTGCGTTCTTCGGCTCATCAATCAAGACAAGAACGAAGATAACGAATACAATATACAAAAGCGTATATGCTACCAATAATAATACCCTCGCTAATCATACAATTAAAAGGGTTACTTTGGTAGTTCAAAAGAAAGAACATAATACCAACACTAACAAGACAACCAACGATAAAAGTAAGTATAATAATAGCAATAAGAATAAGTATAAATTTCATAATTAATAAGATTATGAGGGCGAACACTACGCCCGCCCTCGGTTAAACATTAAAATGGTGCATCTTCCGCATTAAGATTTGCAGAAGCAAGCAAGTTTTTGCGTTGCATTGCTGCTAACTTTTGTGCTCTGATTTGCTCCATGAGCATACGACGATTTTCTACTGCTGCGGCTCTATATTCCTCTAACAATAGCGCGTCTTTGGGTTCAAATACATTAACAACATGATATACATATCTATCATAATCTTTCACATTATAATCGTGAGCATTACGAGTAAATGGATTTGTACCAACAACACCAGCAGCAACAAATTCGCCAATAATTTCAATTTGCATACCACAGAAAAAGCTCTCCGCCATTCCAACAGCTACGGCATTATCAACCATACCAACAAAACGACTATAAAAACTA
>OFMX01000051.1_pt1 | contig 110969 bp, 164 predicted proteins | sample 1541901 | NCBI WGS metagenome assembly OFMX01 (sample SAMN04209222, study PRJEB22552) | human gut metagenome | biome: gut; material: feces | host: Homo sapiens | place: USA: Oklahoma | reverse complement strand
CAGGAGGATATCGACGATATCGACGAGATCTTCAAGATCTTCAACCGCAATTAAGCAAGCAGCCCGGCGCGTTCAAACGCGCCGGGCTTTTATACGGTCTGTTTCATGAAAAGCAAATCTGCCTGACACAAAAGGAGGCGGTACCCGAAGGTACCGCCCCTTTTGCATAGGAGATAATTATTTGTCATACATATCGACCAGCTTGAGCAGGTGCTCGTAGCGCTCCTTGGCGTTCTCCTCGTTCTTTGCGAATAGAACGGTTGCACGCTCCGGGAACTCGCGGGTCAGACGGCTGTAGCGGGCCTCGTTCATCAGGAATTCCTGATAGCCGCCGGCGGGAGCCTTGGAGTCCAGCGTGAACTTCTTCTCCGCAGCCGGGTTGAAGCGGAACATATTCCAGTAGCCGCAGTCAACAGCTTTCTTCATTTCCTTCTGGCAGTTCTGCATACCGCCCTTGATGGAGTGCATCTCGCACGGTGCATAGCCGATGATGAGGGACGGGCCGTGGTAGGCCTCGGCCTCCTGGATGGCCTTCAGCGTCTGCGCGGCGTTTGCGCCCATGGCGACCTGCGCGACGTAGACATAGCCGTAGGACATGGCGATCTCCGCCAGAGACTTGGACTTGGTCTCCTTACCGGCAGCCGCAAACTGTGCGACCTGACCGATGTTGGAAGCCTTGGAAGCCTGTCCGCCGGTGTTGGAGTAGACCTCGGTATCGAAGACGAAGATGTTGACGTCTTCACCGGAGGCGAGGACATGGTCGACACCGCCGAAGCCGATGTCGTAAGCCCAGCCGTCGCCGCCGAAGATCCAGACGGACTTCTTGCTGAGGTAATCCTTCTTGGACAGGATGTCTGCGCCAAGTGCGCAGGCGTCGCAGTCGCAGTACTTTTCGCCCTTGGCCTTGAGCTCGGCAGCGTGCTCGGCAAACTGCGGGACCTGTGCCAGCTCGTCGACGGTCGCAACGTTCTCTTCCAGAGCCGCGACATACGCCTTGGTGGCGGCAGCGTTGGCTTCGAGATCGTTGACGGTGTCGAGGTACTTCTGCGCAGCGGCCTTGAGGTCGGCGTTCGTCCACTCGACGGCGATCAGAGCCTTGGTCTTCTCAATCAGGCTGTCGCGGATGGCCTTCTGGCCGAGGTACATACCGAAGCCGTGCTCCGCGTTGTCCTCGAACAGGGAGTTGCACCATGCGGGGCCCTTGCCCTCTGCGTTTGTGCAGTACGGGTTGGTAGCGCCCGGGTTGCCCCAGATGGAGGAGCAGCCGGTGGCGTTGGAGATATACATCTTGTCGCCAAACAGCTGGGTGACGAGGCGTGCGTAGCTCGTCTCGGCGCAGCCTGCGCAGGAGCCGGAGAACTCAAGCAGCGGCTTGCGGAACTGGCTGCCCTTGACGTCGGCAGTCTGAAGCTCCTTCTTCTCGGAGACCTTGTTCACGCAGTAATCGAAAACGTCCTGCTGATCCAGCTGCGTTTCCTGCGGAACCATCTTGATGGCCTGTACCTTTTCGGGGCAGGCACCGACGCAGACGCCGCAGCCCATGCAGTCGAGCGGAGAGATGGCCATTGTGAACTGATAAACGCCCTTGCCCTTGCCGGCCTTGACCGGGACGATCTTGGCGGCTGCGGGTGCGTTCTTGGCTTCCTCATCGGTCAGAGCGACCGTGCGGATGGTGGCGTGCGGGCAGACATATGCGCAGTTGCCGCACTGGATGCACTTTGCAGAATCCCATTCCGGAACAGCAACGGCAACGCCGCGCTTTTCGTAAGCGGCAGCGCCCAGCTCGAACTGTCCATCAACATGATCGACGAACGTGGAAACCGGCAGAGAGTCGCCGTCCATCTTATCGACCGGGAAGAGGATGTTCTTGACCTGCTTGACCAGTTCAGGCTTGCCCTCGAGGTTGTGCTGGGCGACAACGTCTTCTGCGTTGGCCCAGTCAGCGGGAACGTCGATCTTCACATAGGCGGTAGCGCCGGCGTCGATGGCCTTGTGGTTCATCTCGACGACGTCCATGCCCTTCTTGGAGTAGGACTGCGTGGCCTTTTCCTTCATGTACTTGATGGCGTCCTCTTCCGGCAGAACCTTGGCCAGCGAGAAGAACGCGGACTGAAGGATGGTGTTGGTGCGCTTGCCCATGCCGATGGACTGCGCCAGATCGATGGCGTTGATGGTGTAGAGCTGAATGTTGTTCTTGGCAATGTAGCGCTTGGAAGCGGCATCCAGATGATGGGCCAGCTCTTCCGGCGTCCACTGACAGTTGATCATGAACACGCCGCCCGGCTTGACGTCACGGACAATGGGGAAGCCCTTCGTGATGTAGGACGGGTTGTGGCAGGCAACGAAGTCGGCCTTGTTGATGTAGTACGGGCTCTTGATGGGCTTGTCGCCGAAGCGCAGATGGCTGATGGTGACGCCGCCGGTCTTCTTGGAGTCGTACTGGAAGTAGGCCTGCACATACTTGTCGGTATGGTCGCCGATGATCTTAATGGAGTTCTTGTTCGCGCCGACGGTGCCGTCGCCGCCCAGACCCCAGAACTTGCACTCGATGGTGCCTTCCGCGGCGGTGTTCGGGCAGTTCTTGTCCTCTTCGAGGGACAGGTTCGTCACGTCGTCGACGATGCCGATGGTGAACTCGTGCTTCGGCTCATCCTTCTTCAGCTCGTTGTAAACGGCGAAGATGGAAGCAGGAGGCGTATCCTTGGAACCGAGGCCGTAGCGACCGCCGATGATGGTCGCCTTGACACCTGCGTTGGCCAGAGCGGTCACAACGTCCATGTACAAAGGCTCGCCCAGAGAGCCGGGCTCCTTCGTGCGGTCGAGGACTGCGATCTTCTTGGCGGTAGCCGGGATAGCCGCAACCAGCTTGTCTGCGCAGAACGGACGGTACAGGCGGACCTTGACCAGGCCGACCTTCTCGCCGTGCGCGTTCATGTAGTCGATGACTTCCTCAGCAACGTCGTTGATGGAACCCATCGCGATGATGACGCGGTCAGCGTCGGGAGCGCCGTAGTAGTTGAACAGCTGATAGTTTGTGCCGAGCTTCTCGTTGATCTTGCCCATGTACTTTTCGACGACTGCGGGCAGCTCGTCATAGTACCGGTTGCAGGCCTCACGGTGCTGGAAGAAGATATCGCCGTTTTCGTGGCAGCCGCGGGCAGCGGGATGCTCCGGGTTCAGCGCGTGCTGACGGAACTCCTCGACAGCCTTCATGTTGCACATTTCCTTGAGATCGGCGTAATCCCAGCAGGCGACCTTCTGGATCTCGTGGGAGGTACGGAAGCCGTCAAAGAAGTTCAGGAACGGAACCTTGCCCTCGATCGCGGCCAGATGTGCGACGGGGGACAGATCCATGACTTCCTGCGGGTTGGTCTCGCAGAGCATGGCGAAGCCGGTCTGACGGCAGGCCATGACGTCGGAATGATCGCCGAAAATGTTCAGCGCATGGGTCGAGACGGTACGAGCCGAGACGTGGAACACACAGGGCAGCTGCTCCGCCGCGATCTTGTACATATTCGGGATCATCAGCAGCAGACCCTGAGACGCCGTATAGGTGGTCGTCAGAGCGCCTGCGCCGAGGGAGCCGTGAACCGTACCGGCCGCACCGGCCTCAGACTGCATCTCAGCAACCTTGACGCGGGTGCCGAAGATGTTCTTCAGACCTGCAGCAGACCACTGGTCGACAAAGTCCGCCATCGGGGAGGACGGCGTAATGGGATAAATACCGGCGACCTCGGTATATGCATAGGATACGTGAGCCGCGGCATTATTGCCGTCCATGGTTTTGAATTTACGAACCAAAACAATTACCTCCTAAAAGTAATTACATATTCATGCATAATGACTATATCACATTTTCTTGTCAATGTAAATCAAATTTGAGATAACCTTTTTGGATTTGGCGGAAATCTTTCGAAAATCTGCCGCGCATTCCGGCAAGTTTTGAAAAACCTGTTGGTTTTTGACGTGAAATGCGCTATGATAGGGGGGAAGAAAAAAGCGGAGGGATGCAGATGCTCAGCAAAGTGCTCTCGCTCGGCCTGTCCGGCGTCAACGGATACGAGGTGCAGACGGAATGCTACATCGGCACGGGGCTTCCGGCGTTCGATCTGGTCGGTCTGCCGGACGCGTCCGTCAAGGAGGCGCGCGAACGCGTGCGCGCCGCGATCAAAAACTGCGGCTTCCGGTTCCCGGTCAGCCGCATCATCGTGAACCTCGCTCCGGCGGGTACGAAGAAATCCGGCACGCTCTACGATCTGCCGATCCTCCTGTCTATTCTGGCTGCCTCCGAGCAGGTAAAGCTTCCGAAGAAACGCTGCGCGTTCCTCGGTGAGCTGAGTCTGGAGGGGGCGCTGCGCGCCGTTCCCGGCGTCCTGCCGATGGCGCTGGCCGCGAAGCGGCTCGGCTATGAGGAGCTGTACGTCCCGGAGGATAACGCGCGCGAGGCCACGCTGGCTGGCGGTCTGGCCGTCTACGGCGTAAAGAACATCCGGCAGCTGACCGCGCACCTGACCGGCCAGACGCCGATCGATCCCGCGCCCATCTGGCAGCCGGAGCACAAAACACAGCAGCTTTTGGACTTCAAGGATGTAAAAGGGCAGGAAAATGCAAAGCGCGCCCTTGAAATTGCGGCGGCAGGCGGGCATAATATCCTTCTGGTAGGCCCTCCCGGCTCCGGCAAGAGTATGCTCTCAAAGCGCCTGCCGTCCATCCTGCCCGATATGACGCGGCAGGAGCAGCTGGACGTCACGCAGATCTATTCCGTCATGGGTCTTCTGCGGCCGGATCATCCGCTCATCGAATCGCGTCCGTTCCGCAGCCCGCACCATACCGTCTCCGCAGCTGCACTGGCCGGAGGCGGGGCGAATGTCCGGCCCGGCGAGATTTCTCTCGCGCACAAGGGCGTGCTGTTCCTCGACGAGCTGCCGGAGTTCCGCCGGGACGCCATCGAATCCATGCGCCAGCCGCTTGAGGACGGACAGGTCACCATTTCCCGGGTGCAGGGCTCGCAGACATTCCCGTGCGAGTTCATGCTGGTCTGCGCTATGAACCCCTGTCCCTGCGGTTGGTACGGCGACCCCAGCGGCCGGTGCACCTGCTCACAGGCAGCGGTCGACCGGTATTTAAGCCGCATTTCTGGCCCGATGCTCGACCGTGTGGACATGATCGTCGAGGTCAGCTCCGTCAAGTTTGACGAGCTGCGCTCCCGGTCAGAGGCGGAGCCGTCGTCCGCCATCAAGGCCAGAGTCGACGCGGCAAGAAGCATCCAGAACACACGCTACAGCGGCACGTCGACTCGCTGCAACGCCTATATGCAGCCCGCGCAGCTGCGCACGTTCTGCCAGCTGGACGAGGACTGCACCGCCCTTATGAAGCAGGCGTTCGACGCGCTCGGCATGACGGCCCGCAGCTATGACCGTGTGCTGAAGGTCGCAAGAACCATCGCCGATCTTGCCGGCAGCGACCAGATCCGCCCCGAACACATCGCCGAGGCTGTCCAGTACCGCTCCTTCCAGCTCGGCGGAGAAAACGCAAGATAATTTTATAAAACCAAATGTGCTTATCGGCTTAATGCAGCTGGGCACAAGATGTAGCGACGGCTCTTGCGAGGCGGCTGAAGATCTGATCTCCGGCTTTTCGGCGATTGAAGCGGAAGCAGAACTCGTCCAAATAGGACTGAAGCTGTGTGCAGCGGCCGTGATAAGTGCCGAGCAGGAATGCTTTCAGGTTGCTGATGGCTTTGTGCAGCCAGTGCAAGTCGCCAGGTTCATACTGTTTCGCGTCCAGCTCCACGCCAGACAGGTTCTTATAGCTTCTGTAGCCGTCGCATTCGATTTTTGCACCTGTCGCAACAGTTTTGCCGATGACTTGCTGAAGTGTTTTGCTCGTGACGTCTTCCACGACCTGCATCCGCGTGAACAGCGCAGTCCCGTTTTCCGTTTTTGACAGCGCCACCACGATCTTCGCCTTGTCCGTCCCGCGACCACGCTTGCCGTTGTGCGTTGCTCCGCCCACGTAGCCGTCGTCCATCTCAACAATGCCAGAAAGTGCGTAGTTCTCGTCTCTTTGAGCCATCGCACGGCGAATTCTGTGCAAAAGATACCACGCCGACTCATAGCAGATGTTCAGCGTGCGGCTCAGCTGGACGGCAGAAATGCCGCGTTTGTCCGTGGCACACAGATAGATCGCCCAGAACCAAGCGGTCAGGGGCAGATGCGTGCGGTGCATAACGGTTTCTGCGGTGACGGAAGTCTGGTATCGGCAGGCACGGCACTGGAACGTGTTCCGCCCGCGAACTGGGTAATATTCCGTACAGCCGCATTTCGGGCAGACAAAGCCGTTTGGAAACCGAAGCCGGAATAATTCCGCCCGGCAGCTCTCTTCCGTGCTGAAACGAGTGCGAAATTCTTTAAACGTGATGCTCTCTGCTCGTGCCATGCCAATGACCTCCTGCGTTTTCTGAGATCATTGTAGCACTTCTGCTGTCCTATATTTCGGACTTTTGTATCTATTTTTCGTTCAACTGCGTAAAGCCGATAAGCACAAAACCAAATTCATTTTTATAGAATAGGACACATATCATGAAAGAACTTTTTTTACTGAAATTGGGCGAGATCGTCCTGAAGGGACAGAACCGCCGCGTCTTTGAGGATAAGCTCAAGACCGTCACCCGCCGCCGCATGGCGAAATTCGGCGAATTCAAGGTCAATATCGTCCAGTCGACGCTCTATGTCGAGCCGCTGACCGAGGACTGCGATCTGGACGGCGCGTGGGAGGCCTGCGGCACGATCTTCGGCGTGGCCCAGATGTGCCGCTGCCGTGCCTGCGGAAAAAATCTCGACGCCATGTTTAACGCCGTCTGCGAGTATCTGGGCGATGAGCTGTCCGCAGCCAAAAGCTTCAAGGTCGAATCCAAGCGCTCGGATAAGCGCTTCCCGCTGAACTCCATCCAGATCTCGCAGGAGATCGGCGGACGGCTGGCAGAGGAATTCCCGAACGTTCTGGTCGACGTCCACAACCCCGACTATACCGTCAATATCGAGGTCCGCGAGACGGCGGCCTACGTCCACGGCCCGTCCGTCCCCGGCGCAGGCGGCCTGCCGACGGGCACTGGCGGACGCGCGGCAGTCCTGCTCTCCGGCGGCATCGATTCCCCGGTCGCGGGTTACATGATCGCCAAGCGCGGCGTGGAGATCGAATGCATCCACTTCTTCTCGTACCCGTACACCTCGGAGCTTGCCAAGGAAAAGGTTCTGGAGCTGGCGCACATCATGACGAAGTTCTGCGGCCGCATGACCGTTGATATCGTCGGCTTTACCGAAATTCAGGAGGCCATCCGCGACCACTGCCGTGAGGAATACTTCACGATCATCATGCGCCGCTTTATGATGCGCATTGCAGAGGCCATCGGCCGCGACCACGGCGCGAAGTGCCTTGTCACCGGCGAAAATCTTGGTCAGGTCGCGTCCCAGACCATGGACGCCATGGCCGTGACCGGCGCGGTTGTCCATATGCCAATCTTCCATCCGCTCATCGGCATGGATAAGGAGGAGATCGTTACCGTCGCCCGCCGTATCGGGACGCTGGATACCTCCATTCTCCCGTATGAGGACTGCTGCACCGTCTTTACGCCCAAGCATCCGAAGACAAAGCCGGTTCTCGCGCAGGTCGAGGCCGAGGAGCAGAAGCTGGACGTGGAGGGCCTGATCGCCCGCGCGATTGCCAACACGGAAAAGACCCAGATCCGGTATTATGAAGATGAACACAGGGGCTGAGGCCGTCGTCAGGCGCCTGAAGGAGCAGGAGCTGACGCTTGCTACGGCAGAATCCTGCACTGGCGGCCTGATCGGCAAGCTGCTGACTGATGTGCCGGGCGCGTCTGCCGTATATAAGGGCGGTGTGATAAGTTATGTAAATGAAATCAAGCACCGTCTGCTCGGCGTGGAGCAGGAGACGCTTGACGTCTGCACCGCCGTCTCGCGCGAAACGGCGCACGAAATGGCGCGCGGTGCGCGCGAACGTCTCAAGACAGACTGCGCCGTGTCTGTAACAGGTCTCGCAGGGCCGGATGGGGACGGCACGGGCCGTCCGGTCGGCCTCGTCTACATCGCCGTCGACACGGCAGGCTTCTCCTTCTGTAAGGAGCTGCACCTGTCCGGCGACCGCGCCCAGATCCGCGAACAGGCCGCCGACGCGGTCTTCCAGCTGATTCTGGATACGATTTGAGAAGAACAGCCGCGCGGGAGTGTTCCCACGCGGCTGTTCTTTTATTGACTGGTCAGCGCCGGACAGGCCGGAGCGTGATCGAATCCGTTACGGTGAGCCCGCACTCCGCCACAAATGCCTGATAAGGCGCAAATGTTTCGGGCTGGAAGAAGCAATCCGGGTCGTGCGCGTCGATCCCGGCGACGATCGTGCTGCCGCAGTCCTTTGCGATCTGGAAAAAGCGTGCGGAGGGGTACGCCCGGTTCGCGCGCAGCCCCAACAGGTTCAGCTCCAGCGGAATATTCCGTTCCTTCGCAGCCAGACACAGCCGTTCCATTTCCCGCCGGTAGATCGATTCGGAGCCGGTAAACTGAATCAGATCCGGGTGCGCCAGATAGGTATACAGCCCGGTATCCAGTCCTGCAATGCATTGGTTTACATAAACTTTCAAAATCTCAGGATCATCCGTTGGCTCATAGACATAAACACCGTCGATCTCGTTGTGGATATAGTGCTGACCGAGCAGCAGATAGTCGACGGGATACTGCGTGATGCGCGCAAGCAGATCGTCAAAGAAGCGGGGATAATACTCCGCCTCGTAGCCAATCAGAATCTCGATGCGGCCGGCGTATTCTGCCTTGAGCGTCAGAAGCGTCTGGATATAGTCGTTTAAATCCTCAGGGAACATATGAAAATAGGAAACATGGCCATCCGGGAACCGATATGGCGCATGCTCGGAAAAGCCGAGCGTCTGGAAGCCGTTTTTGATGGCGGATTCGATATATTCGCGCTCCGTACCGACCGTGTGATGGTTGCGGAACGTGTGCGTGTGATAATTGTGAAGCATGGCGCACCTCAAGTGTGATTTCCTGTCAGTATACCACGCGGCGCAGCCAAACACAATGGGGTTGTCACAAAACCGTGCTTTTCTGTATATTCTGGATTAGAAACCAGAGGAACAGAAAGGGGAGTGCGCCCATGGAAAAACAGTGGATGGGGCTCAATGCACTGCGGCCGGGAGAACGAGGTATCTTGCGTGAGATTTTGATGCCGGGCGAGGCCAAGGCGCGTATGGAGGAGCTGGGACTGCTGCCTGAAACGGAACTCAGCTGCCTGTATTGCGCGCCGCATATGTCGCCTGCGGCATATGCGGTTGGCGGAGCGGTATTTGCACTGCGGAAAAAGGATGCGGCGCAGATCGTTGTGGAGGCGGTCAGATGAGCCGGAACGAACCCGTGCTCCGCGCCATTGCGCTGGCCGGAAACCCGAACGTCGGCAAAAGCAGCATTTTCAACGCGCTGACCGGGCTGCATCAGCATACGGGAAACTGGCCGGGAAAGACGGTCGCGGTAGCACACGGCACATATTCCTATGCCGCGCAGGCATATGCCGTGACGGATCTTCCGGGCGCATACTCGCTGAAAACCGGGTCGGAGGAGGAACGCATTGCAGCAGAGTATCTGCATGCGCATACGGATGCCTGCGTGATCGCCGTCTGTGACGCAACGTGCCTCGCCCGGAGCCTGTCGCTTGCGCTGCAGCTGATGCCGCGGTGTGAAAAGCTGATCGTCTGCGTCAATCTGATGGATGAAGCGCAGGCAAGAGGAATCCAGATCGATCTTCATGCGCTGCAAATCCTGCTGGGGGTTCCGGTCGTCGGTACATGTGCAAGCGACGCGAAGGATATCCGCCGGCTGCGGCAGACGATCCGCGATGTGATGGATGGCTACATCACGCTCACGCCGCACCTGCCGGAGCACTCTGCGCCTGCGGACTGCGTTCGCCATGCCCGGCAGCTTGCGGGGAAGGTCGTGCAATCAGGAGACAGCGGCAGGACACAGCGCAGTATTCGGATAGACCGGCTTCTGACGGGGAAATATACCGGTGCAGCCGTATTTATGATTCTGCTGGCCGTGCTGTTCTGGCTGACGCTGGAGGGCAGCAACGTTTTCTCCGTCTGGCTGCAAAGCGGTTTTGACTGGCTGCAGCGGGTTCTGCTCCAAGCCTGTTCGGGCTGGCCGCACTGGCTTGCGGATGCGCTGATCAGCGGTGTCTATGCAACGGCGGCGCGCGTCACCGCTGTGATGCTGCCGCCTGCGGCGATCTTCTTTTTCCTGTTTTCTGTCCTGGAGGATGCCGGATATCTGCCGCGTGCAGCCTTCCTGACTGACCACATTTTCGCCCGCTGCGGCACCTCCGGCCGCCAGGCACTGACGATGTGTATGGGTCTCGGATGCAATGCAGTTGGGGTAACGGGGTGCAGGATCATGCCGACGCGGGCGGAGAAGCTGACGGCGGTCTGCACGAACGCGATGATGCCGTGCAACGGACGGTTCCCGATGCTCCTGGCGATGGGAGCGGTTCTGCTGGGGCGCGAAAACAGTCTTCTGCTGGCGCTGGTATTGACGGCGGCGGTCTGTATGGGCGCGGGCGGAACGTTTCTGGTGTCTTCTCTGCTCAGCAAGAGATTGAACAGGGAAACCGGTATGCCATTTGTATTGGAGATGTCCGCATATCGACGACCACAGCTGAAAAAAATTCTGAACGACGCAGTTTTGGGGAAGACACTGCATGTGCTTTCCCGTGCCGTGATGGTTGCGGCACCGACGGGGCTGCTTTTATGGGCGCTTGGCGCGTGGCAGGTGAACGGGAAAAGCTTATTGCTGTGGATTTCCGGCGCACTGGATGGAGTGGGGCGGCTGTTGGGAATGAGCGGAGTGATTTTGACAGGCTTTTTATTTGCGCTGCCAGCCAACGAACTGGCGATTCCGGTCATTTTGATGCTGCTGACGCAGCAGAGTGTGCTTGGGGATGCACAGGGGGCTGAGGCTGCGGCACTTCTGGCTGCCAGTGGAATCACAGCGAAAACTGCGCTGTGTTGTCTGATTTTCTGTGTATTTCACTGGCCATGCAGCACAACGCTGCTTTCCATCAAGCGCGAAACGGGCAGTTTCCGGTGGACGCTTCTGGCGGCGGCAATCCCGACAATGATCGGCGTGCTGCTCTGTATGCTGGTTAACATAATTTTATAATGCTGCAAAAAAACCGGGCTGCAGATGCAGCCCGGGATTTTTTTGGTGACAAGTAAACTTACTTGACCTCGACCTCTGCGCCAGCTTCCTTGAGCTCGGCAGCGATCTTCTCGGCCTCGTCCTTGGAGACGCCTTCCTTGAGGTTCTTCGGAGCGCCGTCGACGAGTTCCTTAGCTTCCTTCAGGCCCAGGCCGGTCAGAGCACGGACGACCTTGATGACAGCGATCTTGTTGGCGCCAGCGGCCTTCAGGACGACGTCGAACTCAGTCTTCTCTTCCTCAGCGGCAGCAGCACCGGCAGCGGGAGCGGCGACAGCAGCGGCAGCGGCGGAAACGCCGAATTCCTCTTCCAGAGCATGAACCAGCTCAGCCAGCTCAAGAACGGTGAGGGTCTTAACTTCTTCGATCATAGCAGTAATCTTTTCGGATGCCATTGTAGTTACCTCCAGTAAATTGTTCAGTAAAATGTTTCAGTCGAAATTTTATTGATTGATGGATTAAGCCTCTGCGGGAGCTTCTTCCGCAGGAGCGCCGCCCTTCTGCTCCAGAATCTGGTTCAGGACAACTGCCAGAGAGGAGATGGGCGCGAGGAATGTGCCGAGAACCTGTGCAACGAGTGCATTCTTGGAGGGCAGTTCGCCGAAGGACATGAGTTCTTCAACAGACAGAACCTTGCCTTCAACCATGCCGCCCTTGATCTTGACGACGTTCTTGTTTTTCTTTGCGAATTCGCAGACGACGCGAGCCGGTGCAATGGGATCGTCGGTGGTGGAAGCCATGGACGTGGTGCCGTTGAGAAGCTCATCGAACTCGGTGTAGCCGGCCTTATTGGCAGCGAACCGGGTCAGGGTGTTCTTGACGACAGCGTACTCGACTCCCGCAGCACGGAACTGATTGCGAAGCTCGGTATCCTGCGCGACGGTGATGCCCTTGTAGTCTACAAAAACAGCAGAAGTAGCGTTCTGAATTTTCTCAGACAGAGCATCAACGACGGTTTTCTTGCTTTCAAGTACCTTTGCGTTGGGCATGAATGTCACCTCTGAAAATAAAATGTCCTCACGCCAAAGACGTGAGGACACAGAAATGTTACCATTTGTGCGGAACCTCGGCAGGAAGGGCGAACCCTGTTACGATAAACTATCTCCTGCTGTCTTTGGCAGCTTGTATATTATAGCAGAATCTGCGCGAATGTCAAGAGCTATTTTTTAGATCTTGGTGGCAGCAACCTTGATGCCGGGGCCCATGGTGCTGGCAACGGTGCAGCTTCTGATATACTGGCCCTTTGCAGCGGCCGGCTTTGCCTTGATAACAGCGCCCATGAGTGCGTTGAAGTTCTCAGCGAGCTTTTCGGGGCCGAAGGAAGCCTTGCCGATGGGGCAGTGGATGATGTTGGTCTTGTCGAGACGGTACTCGATCTTACCGGCTTTGATCTCCTTGACGGCGGCGGTGACGTTGGGGGTCACGGTGCCGGCCTTGGGGGAGGGCATGAGGCCCTTCGGGCCGAGAACCTTACCGAGACGACCGACGATACCCATCATATCCGGGGTAGCGACGACGACGTCGAAATCGAACCAGTTTTCCTTCTGGATCTTTTCAACGAGCTCCATGCCGCCTGCGAAGTCGGCGCCGGCCTCCTTGGCCTCGTCGAGCTTGGCGTCCTTGGCGAACACGAGAACCTTGCGGGTCTTGCCGGTGCCGTTCGGGAGAACGATCGCGCCGCGGACCTGCTGGTCAGCATGACGGGAGTCAACGCCGAGCTTGATGTGGACTTCAACAGTCTCGTCGAACTTGGCGGAAGCGGTCTTAACAACAAGATCCATAGCAGCGGGAACTTCGTACTGCGTGGAGCGGTCAATCAGTTTCGCGCTGTCCTTATACTTTTTACCTCTGAACAATGTAATTTCCTCCTTAGTGGTGATTCGGAATGATTCCTCCCACGTATTTATGAGGCTCGGCCTGTTGCCGATATACCTCGGTCAAGCTGTTATTGCGGTCAAACTCAGTCGACGACCACGATGCCCATGCTGCGGCAGGTGCCTGCAACCTGGCTCATAGCGGCTTCGATGGTGTTTGCAGTCAGGTCGGGCATTTTGCGCTCGGCAATTTCCTTGACCTGTGCCTTGGTGATGGTGGCGACCTTGTCCTTGTTGGGCACGCCGGAACCCTTTTCGATGCCCAGAGCCTTCAGAATGAGGGTCGGGGTCGGGGGGGTCTTGGTGACGAAGGAGAAGGAACGGTCAGCGTAAACCGTGATAACGACCGGGATCTTAAAACCAGCCTGATCCTTGGTACGCTCGTTGAATTCCTTGATGAACTGAGAAATGTTGACGCCGTGCTGGCCGAGAGCCGGGCCGACAGGGGGCGACGCAGTTGCCTTTGCAGCGGGGATCTGCAGCTTGATATAGCCTGTTACTTTCTGTGCCATGATGAGCACCTCCTGAATAAATGTGGTGATACGCGCACGGGCGCGTATTTTTGGCGGGGGTCAAGCCCCTCCCACGTTCCGCGTTCCTGCGGGGTCAGTCGTTGACCAGCTCGACCTGATCGAGCTCCAGCTCGACCGGCGTTTCGCGCCCGAACATGGAGACGATGACGCGAACCTTGTTCTTTTCGATATCGATCTGGTCGACAGTTCCGATGAAGGAGGTCAGCGGGCCGTCGTTGATGCGGACGCTGTCGCCTTCAGAGTACGAAACCACGATCTCATGCTTTTCAATGCCCAGCTGCTGCACTTCCTCCTCCGTGAGGGGAGTCGGCTTCGTGCCGGAACCGACAAAGCCGGTCACGCCGCGGACATTTTTGACGATATACCATGCCTCGTCGGACATGATCATCTTGATGAGAACGTAGCCCGGAAATACCTTGCGGTCGTACGTTTTCGGCCCGTTGTCGGTGATCTCGGTCACAGTTTCCATGGGGATGGAGACGATGTGGATCAGATCCTCGAGATGGCGGGTCTCAATGGTTTTCTCGATAGTAGCCTTGACGGTGTTTTCGTAGCCGGAATAGGTATGCACAACATACCATTTTGCTGCTTCCGCCATGCTTTAGCCTCTGACCAGGGTAATGATACCGTTGACGACGACGCCGCCTACAGCATCGAAGACCCAAATGCAAATGCCGACGATCAGTGTGCACACCAGAACGATGACGGTGTTGTTGACCATCTGGCTCTTTGTCGGCCATACGACTTTTTTCAGCTCGCTCTTCATTTCACGGAACCAGCGGCTGAGACGCTTGCCAGTGCGGGCAAAGAAGTTTTCCTTTTTCGCTTCTGCCATGATGTTCACCCTTTCTGCTTGTCCGATGTGTTACTTCGTCTCGCTGTGCACAGTCTGCTTTTTGCAGAATCTGCAATACTTTTTCAGTTCGATACGGTCGGGGTCGTTTTTCTTGTTCTTCATGGTGTTGTAGTTTCTCTGCTTGCATTCGTTGCATCTGAGCGTGATCTTAACTCGCATATTCGGCACCTCCTTAATACTTGCCTCCCTGCAAAACTGCGGCTATTGAAAATTTAGATGACGCCGAAACTACGTGGCGTCCCGCAGCTTGAAAAATGGGCGCAAAAAAAGAAAACCCCTTTTTCACAGGTAGAGCCATATTATCATAAAAAGCATTGCAGGTCAACAGGTTTTTTTCAAGAAAACAGGAAAATTTTCTCGCGAATTGCAGGAAGGCAAAAAATCTGCTATACTATAAAAAACAGGAAACAGGGAGAGACTGCATGAAAATCATGGCGATCGACTACGGCGACGCACGCACCGGCGTGGCCATTTCAGACGCGCTTGGCTGGATGACCGGCCAGACGGCGGTGATCCACTCGTGGAAGCCGGAAAAGACGGCGGAGGAAGTGGCGCGGATGTTTAAAGCAAGCGGCGCGCAGCGGCTCGTGATGGGCTTCCCGCGCAATATGGACGGCACGGAAGGCCCGCGTGCCGCGCTCTACCGCGACTTTGCCGCGCTTCTGGAGCGGACAGTCGGGATAAAGCCCGTTTTGTGGGATGAACGCCGCACGACCATCGAGGCGCACCAGATCCTGAACGAAAGCAATTATCACGGCAAAAAACGCAAAAACACGGTCGACGCCGTGGCGGCCAGCCTGATTTTAGAGGGCTATCTGGCCTATCTTCGCAATCAGAAGGAGTAAAAGCAATGTTTACAGGATATACCGACCAGACGGTCGACGTGTTCTGGGGCATCCGGTTCAACAATGACCGGGCGTGGTTCGCAGAGCACAAGCAGGAATTTCAGGACGCGGTCATGACCCCGACAAAGGCGCTGGCCGGGGAGCTTTACGACTGGTTTCAGGAAACATACCCCAATCTGCACCTGAATGTTCACATTTCACGCATTTACCGCGACGCACGGCGGCTGTTTGGACGCGGGCCGCTCAACGACCATATCTGGTTTTCGTTCCAGAACGCGATCGAGAACCGCGGTGAAGCGCCGTGCTTCTGGTTCCAGGTCGGCGCGGACGGCTACGGCTGCGGCGCGGGCTGGTGGATGCCGGCAGCATCCGGCATACAGCTGCGGCGGATTCTGGACAACGACCCGAAGCGCGCCGAAAAGCTCCTGCGGCAGCTGGACGCGCAGCAGGAATATACGCTTTCCGGCCCCGCCTATGCAAGGCCGAAGGGCCATGCCGGGGAACCGGTTGGAAGACTTTATAATATGCGTTCGTTTTCCATCGAAAGTATGCACCCCTTCGACGAGCGCAGCAGCGGCCCGGAGCTGACAGACTGGGTCAAAGCAGGCTTTCAATTCCTTCTCCCATTTTACCAGCTCTTTGAGCAGGCATACGGCATGGCGGATTAATACCAAAGCAAAGCCCGGCTCCCGCGCGGAGCCGGGCTTTGCTGCAGACAGACGCGCGTTTTGCAGAGAAATTCAGGAAGCGCTCGCTTCTGCTTTGAGCAGAGCGACAATATCCGCATTGGAGCCGGACGAAACGCCGGACTGGGACAGACCGGAAAGATCGTCGACCGGGTAGGTGCGGAACCATGTGAAGACATGGTACCCATCTCATCCAGAGGCGTGGACGCGTTTTTGGGCAGCTGATCGACAGGGACTTCATACAGCAGCGTCTGCTCATGCAGTGCGCCGTCCTCATACGTGTACAGAACGACGGTTTCACAGAACATATGCTGCATAAGGGACAGGAAGCCAGTTCCATCAGCCGGGCAGAGCGCAAATGTATTTTCTGGCACCTGCCCAAGCGCGGCAGCGGAACCGCCGCTTACAGTATAGATAAAAGAGGCGTACGGTGATCGACGAACGGGAGGTCCGTGCATTCTGCGACAAGGCAAGACATTCCTGAGCACCGGAAAGCGTCAACCTTCTGCTGCTGTCGGAGAAACCGCAGCGCTATGGAAAAATACAAACAAAAGGAGCCGCCCGCCCGGACGGCTCCTTAGAATATATGATGAATAAGACAAAATGCCGCATCTGCCTGTAAGAAAATCTTGCTATTTCGGGCCGAAACAGGTATAATGCAGATAACTGCCGTCTTTGGCGTGTGAATGGGGCGGCAGAGGTGTGTGAAAAAACTCGCTCGAAAGGATGAAAAAATGAGTCTTTCCTCTTCCGCTCCCTGGTTAAAGTATTACGGCAATGTGCCGCATCATCTGTCTTATCCGCAGAAGACCATCTATCAGATGGTCAAAGCCGCAGCAGAGCGCAATCCGAAGCTGCCTGCCTATGAATTCATGGGCAAAAAGACGACCTTCACGCAGTTCATGCAGAAGATCGACGAGACGGCGCAGGCGTTTCTCGCCATGGGCATCAAAAAGGGCGACCGCGTCACCATCTGTATGCCCAACTGCCCGCAGGCCCTGCACGCGTTCTATGGCCTGAACCGCATCGGCGCGGTGTCCAACATGATCCATCCGCTTTCCGCTGCGGGGGAGATCAGGTTCTATCTCAATTTCTCGCATTCCAAGTGCATCCTCACGCTTGACCAGTTCTATGCCAAGATCGCGCCCATCATGCCCGAACTTGATAACAAGGAATGCAAGCTTCTGCTTGCTAAGATTGAGGATGAGTTGTATCCGCACCTTGCCCTCGGTTATGCCCTGACGGCAGGCCGCAAATACCCCAAGCCCCCGAAAAAGGGCAATTACATCTGGTGGTCGGAATTCCGGCGCGTCGGCAAAAAGCGCGACCTGCCCCTGCCGAGAGAGTTCGGCAAGGCGGAGGAGGGCGCGTCCATCCTCTATTCCGGCGGCACGACCGGCACGACCAAGGGCATTCTCCTGTCCAATATGAACTTTAACGCGCTGGGCCTGCAGACCATCGCTGCCTCCGGCTTCTCGCCCATCGACGGGTTGAAGATGCTCTCCGTCATGCCCGTGTTCCACGGCTTCGGCCTCGGCATCGGCATCCATACCGCCCTGATTGGCGGCGCGTGCTGCATCCTTGTTCCGAAGTTCAACGTCAATACCTACGCCGAGCTGCTCATCAAAAAGCAGCCCAATATCATCCCTGGCGTCCCGACGCTGTTTGAGGCGCTGCTGCGCGCAGAAAAGCTTGAAAACGCAGACCTCAGCTGCCTCAAGGGCGTGTTCTCCGGCGGTGACAGTATGTCCATTGAGCTGAAGAAAAAGGTCGACGATTTCCTCAAGGCCCACAATGCTTCCGTGCAGGTGCGTCAGGGCTACGGCCTGACCGAATGCGTCACGGCCTCCTGCCTGACGCCGAAGGATTATAACCGCGTCGGCTCCATCGGTGTCCCGTTCCCGGATACGTATTATAAGATTGTAAAGCCCGGCACGACACAGGAGCTGGACGCGAATCTCGAAGGCGAGATCTGCGTCTCCGGCCCGTCGGTCATGCTCGAGTATGTCGACAACCCCGAGGAAACGCGCAACACCCTCCGCCGCCATGAGGACGGCCGCATCTGGCTGCACACCGGCGACCTTGGCAAGATGGACGAGGACGGCTTTGTCTACTTCTCCCAGCGCATCAAGCGCATGATCATCACCTCCGGCTATAACGTCTATCCCGGCCAGCTGGAAAACATCATTGACGGCCATGAAAAGGTGCTGCTGTCCTGCGTCATCGGCGTCAAGGATCCGTATAAGATGCAGAAGGTCAAGGCCTTTGTCGTCCTGCGCCCCGGTTACGAGCCGTCGGACGCGGTCAAGCAGGAGATCCTCGACTACTGCCGCCAGCATATCGCAAAATACGCCATGCCGTATGATATCGAGTTCCGGCCCGAGCTGCCTAAAACGCTGGTCGGCAAGGTTGCCTACCGTGTGCTCGAAGAGGAAGAAGCCGAGCGTCAGGCGCTGGAAGACGCAAAGAATTTGTAATTTATTTCGGCAGCCTGCCGCGTTCCGCGGCAGGCTGTAATGATTTCAGGTGATTTCCATGAAAAAAACCGACCGGATCTGGGAGCTGGACGCGCTGCGCGGCCTTTGCATCCTCTGCGTGATCCTCATCCATCTGATTTTTGATCTGATCTATTTTATTGGCCTTGATCTGCACCTGCCCGCGTGGTACGTATTCATCCAGCAGTATGGCGGCGTGATCTTCGTCGTCCTGTCCGGCTGCTGCGCTACGCTCGGTTCGCGCAGCTTCCGCCGCGGCTGCATCGTCTTTGCCTGCGGAATGCTCATTTCGCTTGTGACCTTCGGGATGTACCGCCTCGGCATGGCTTCGCGCGATGTGATCGTCTGGTTCGGCGTACTGCATCTGCTGGGCGTCTGCATGATGCTCTATCCCGCCTATAAAAAGCTGCCCACGCAGGCGCTTGCCGCCATGGGCGTTGTGCTCGTTGTGACCGGCTATCTCATTTCCGGCACGGTCGTGGAGGCAAAATTCCTTTTTCCGTTCGGCTTTGCCTATGAGGGCTTCGCGTCCAGCGATTATTTTCCGCTCCTGCCGCACCTCGGCTGGTATATGCTCGGCACAGTTCTCGGCAGGACGGTCTACGCGGACAAAAAAACACGCCTGCCCGGCACGTTCCGGGAAAGCGCGATCGCGCGGTTCTTCTGCTGGTGCGGCCGCCAGTCCCTGTTCATCTACCTGCTCCACCAGCCCATTGTCTACGGCCTTCTGGAACTGATCGCGGCATTGAGAAGATAAAAAGTATGCGCCCGGTGCAGCCTTGCACCGGGCGCACATTTAATCCAGCTTAAAATACTTTTTGAAGATTTTCCGCAGCAGATATGAATTGAGCATCGCGACGAGCGAACCGCCGATCAGGATCCAGAAAATGCACGTCCGCAGGAAAAAGCTTGTCGCAAACAGGAGCAGGAGCGGCGCGGACAGATTCAGCGCCGCCATCACGAGCGAATAGGGGAGGTTGCCGATCGAAAGCAGAATGGCGTTTTTGAGTGTGTTCTTGATGGTATTGTCGAACTGCGCCAGCAGGGGATAGATGTATGCGCCGACCAGCGAAACGAGCAGCGCCGGGAAGCAGAAAATCACGCCCATCCAGACCGACTGTGCCACCGCACCGGACAGATAGATCTCAACCTCAACGATCACCAGCAGCGTCGGGATCAGAAGGATCAGGAACAGCAGAACGCCCTGCTTGAAATTAAGCTTGAACGACGCCCAGAAGCTGCGGACGACACCGCCGCCCTCACCGCGCACCAGATTGAGCGTCACGCGGTACATTGCCGCCGTTGATGCGCCGATGGTGAACACGGGGATGCAGAAAACCAGCCACAGTATATTTACAATGACAAGGTCTGCAATCCGCGACATAAACGACCAAAAAGGGGAATCATAATTGAAGAACTTCATAGCGCGCCTCGTTTCAGGAAAGAATATAGAATATTATATCGACTGAACAGAAAAAACGCAAGCCGAAAAGAGGATAGAAGCAAACTGCACAATTTTGCAGCCTTGAAATCGTGCAAAGTGCTGAAAATTTTTTTGGAACAAATTTTGATTGCTCAGATCAGAAAAATGTAGTATAATATGGTCATTGGAAATGGAAACGTTTCCAGAATTCAAAAATTCACACAGGAGGAAATACCATGAAAAAGATCATCGCAATGCTTCTGGCGCTCGTGATGGTTCTTGGCCTGGCTGCCTGCGCAACCAAGACCGAGCCCGCACAGCCCGAAGAGACCACCCCGGCCGAGACGACCGATACCCCGGCCGCCGAAGAACCCACCCCTGCTGAGACCGAGACGGAAGAGCCCGCCGCGACCGAAGCGACCGGTTCTGTCTACTACCTGAACTTCAAGCCCGAAGCTGACGAAGCTTGGCAGAAGCTCGCCGCCACCTATACCGAGCAGACCGGCGTTCCCGTCAAGGTCGTCACCGCTGCTTCCGGCACCTATGACACCACCCTCGCAGCCGAGCTTGACAAGAGCTCCGCTCCGACTCTGTTCCAGTGCGGCAACCAGGGCGCCATCAACTCCTACGGCGACTACTGCTATCCGTTCGACGGCACTGCCATCATGGATCAGATGACCACCGATGCTTTCAACCTCAAGGGTGAAGACGGCCAGACCCTCGCCATCGGCTACTGCTACGAGGCGTTCGGCATCATCGTCAACAAGGCTCTGCTTGAGAAGGCTGGCCACTCCATCGACGAGATCACCAACTTCGAATCCCTGAAGGCTGTCGCTGACGACATCCATGCCCGCGCTGACGAGCTCGGCTTCGACGCATTCTCCTCCGCCGGCCTCGAAGGCTCCTCCAGCTGGCGTTTCTCCGGCCATCTGGCCAATATGCCGCTGTACTACGAGTTCCGTGACGACGGCGTGACCGCGCAGCCCGCCACCATCACCGGCGCTTACCTCAACAACTTCAAGAACATCTGGGATCTCTACACCACTGATTCCGCTACCACCGGCGCTGCTCTGGCTACCGCTACCGGCGACGAGTCCGAGGCCGAATTCGGCGAGGGCAAGGCTGCGTTCTATCAGAACGGCACTTGGGAATACTCCAACCTGACTGGCACGTTCGGCATGAACCCGGACGATCTGGCTATGATCCCCATCTACTGCGGTGTTGACGGCGAAGAAGAAGCCGGTCTGTGCGCTGGCACTGAGAACTGCTGGGCCATCAACAACGAAGCCTCTGAAGAAGACATTCAGGCGACCATCGACTTCCTCGTCTGGGTCGTTACCTCTGACGAAGGCACCACGATGCTGGCACAAGAGTTTGGCCCCTGCCCGTTCAAGGACGCCAAAGAGCCGGAGAACGTCTTCTTCCAGGATGCCAACAAGTACACTGCCGATGGCAAGTACGTTGTGACCTGGGCATTCAACTGGACTCCCGCTGTTGACGACTGGCGTGCTGCCGTTGTCGATGCTCTGACCCAGTACTCTGCCGGTACCGGTGACTGGTCCGCTGTCGAGACTGCATTCGTGCAGGGCTGGGCGACCCAGTATGCAAAGGAAAACGCATAAGCAATAAGGCGTGACCAAAAGTAAAGAGGGGGCTGCAAAGCCCCCTTTTTTACAGAAAAGAAACTGCCGCAGCCGAAGATTTTGCGGACAAACGCCCGGAGGCCGGACGCTTGTCTGTGAAATTGTCAAGAAAGTATATAAATAATAAAGGAGAAGCATGATGAAGAAGAAAAAACATGACGATTCGGCTCTGTCATGCAGCTTGATCCGCCGCCCGATCCAGCGCTGGGGCTGGCTGTTCCTGCTGCCGACGTTCGCAGCGTTCTGCGTGGGCTTCCTGTACCCGTTTGCAAAGGGGCTGTTCCTGTCCTTCTGCAAGTTCAAGACGACCAGCAAGTGGACGTGGGTGGGACTGAAAAACTACCAGACCATCTTCCAGGATGAGGGCTTCCTCCACGCGTTCTGGTATACAGCGCTGTTTGCGCTCGTATCCCTGCTCATCATCAACGTTCTGGCCTTTGCTGTTGCCTACGTTCTGACTAAGGGTATCAAGGGCTCGAACATCTTCCGTACCGTTTTCTTCATGCCGAACCTCATCGGTGGCATCGTTCTGGGCTATATCTGGCTCATGATCTTCGACGGCATCCTCAGCAACTTCGACACAGCCGTCGTGCTGGAAACCAAATACGGCTTCTGGGGATTGATCATCCTCATGTGCTGGCAGCAGATAGGCTATATGATGATCATTTATATCGCAGGCCTGCAGGCAATCCCAGAGGATATGCTGGAGGCCGCAAAGATCGACGGTGCGTCCAGCTGGAAAACGCTCTGGAACATCACAATCCCGAACATCATGCCGTCTATCACCATCTGCACGTTCCTGTCCCTGACCAACGGCTTCAAGCTCTACGACCAGAACCTGGCCCTCACGGGCGGCTCACCCTTTAAGACGCTGGCTGACGGCAACGTCATCAAGACCACGGAAATGCTGGCTCTGAACATCGTCAACTCCAACACCTCCAACTCCAAAGGCCCCGGACAGGCCAAGGCAGTTGTGTTCTTTATCCTGGTTGCGATCATCAGCATTGCCCAGCTTGTGTCCACCAGAAAGAAGGAGGTCGATCAGTAATGAAAAATACCGGCTTCCAGAAAGAGCGCCGTTCGCATACCGTCCTGACGGTTGTGTTTGTGATCATTGCCGTTGCGTATCTCTACCCGATCTTCATCGTTCTGGTCAACTCTCTCAAGACCAACGCCGCTATTAACCTTGATACGTTTGCCTTTCCCACAAGCAACACCTTCATGGGGCTGCAGAACTATATCAAGGGTATGACCTTCGGCAACTACCCGTTCTATAAATCCGTCGAATACAGCCTGATGATCACGCTGCTTTCCGCAGCTCTGATCCTTGTCTGCACGTCCATGGCCGCGTGGTATATTTCCCGTGTCGACAGCCTCGTCTGCCGCATTGTGTACTACCTGTGCGTGTTCTCCATGGTCGTCCCGTTCCAGATGGTCATGTTCACGCTGGCAAAGACCGCCGATACTCTGAAGCTCAATCGCCCGTGGACAATTCCCATCGTCTACCTCGGCTTCGGTGCGGGCCTCGCTGTGTTTATGTTCACCGGCTTTGTCAAGTCCATCCCTCGCTCCATTGAAGAGGCTGCTGTTATCGACGGCTGCACCCCGGTGCAGACCTACTTCCAGGTTGTCCTGCCCATGATGAAGCCGACCTTCATTTCCGTCGGTGTTCTGGAGATCATGTGGGTCTGGAACGACTACCTTCTGCCGTATCTGGTCCTTGATATCAACGAGTTCCGCACCATCCCCATCCACATCCAGTACCTCAAGGGCAGCTACGGCTCCGTCGACATGGGCGCGACTATGGCGCTGATCCTGATGTCCATCGTCCCGGTCGTCATCTTCTATCTCTGCTGCCAGAAATATATTATCAAGGGCGTTGCTGCCGGCGCGGTAAAGGGATAAAGAAATTTGTCTGTTTTAAGTGGATTTTTCAGAGGTTCTGTATGATAGTGATACAGAATCAGCAAAACCAAGGAGAACAGCAGATATGACGATCAAGGATCTTGCGAGACTGAGCGGTTATTCGCTTGGAACTGTCTCTCGCGTGCTCAATAACCAGCCGAATGTTTCGGAAAAAGCGCGGCAGGCGATTCTGTCCATTGCGCAGGAACGCGGCTTTGAACTCAACGAAAGCGCACAGCTTTTAAAGCAGCAGCGCTCCAACACCGTACTCATCATTGTCAAGGGTACGGCCAACGAGCTGTTTGCCGGTATGGTCGAGCATCTGCAGTCCCTTTTCTCGCGCACCACGCATTCGCTGATTGTCGACTTTATCGATGAAGACGATAACGAGGTGCTTCGTGCCGTCAAGCTCTGCCGGGAGCGCAAGCCCATGGGCGTGATGTTCCTTGGTGCGACGAACCGTCATTTTGTCAGCGATTTCGACAAGATCCATGTGCCCTCCATCATTGTTACAAACGATGCGAGCGATCTGCCGTTTGAGAACCTGTCCAGCGTTACGACCAACGACCGGCAGGGCGCTGCCTGCGCTGTCGATTATCTCATCCGCTGCGGCCACAGAAACATTGCTGTTCTCGGCGGCGACCGGCTTTTATCCGATACGTCTGCGCAGCGTTATGAAGGCTGCGTGGAAGCGTTCGGGAAAAACGGCATGCAGTTCGACGAGCAGATCTACTACCATACCGGCCGCTACAGCTATGAGGATGGCTATTCCGGCATGCAGGCTGTCCTGCGCGACACACCGCAGGTCACAGCTGTGTTCGCCATGGCAGACGTCATTGCCATCGGCGCGATCCGCGCACTGGTGGACGCCGGAAAGCGCGTCCCTGACGATATTTCCATCATCGGCTATGATGGACTGAGGATCGGCAGCTTCTATACCCCGAAGCTTTCTACCGTTTCCCAGTCTGTCGAGCTTCTGGCCCGGCGCAGCTTTTCTGTTCTGATGGACTGCACCGAGCGCGGCGGGCAGGCCCGCCATATGACCGTACCGTTTACGCTTTCCAACCGTGAAAGCGTCAGAAAACTCGAAAACAGCTGAAAACAGCGCCCAACCGCTGCTTTTGCCTGTTTTCAACAAAAGCGAAATAAGAGTGATAGTATGAAAAGAAGCAGTGGAATCCTGATGCACATTACTTCGCTGCCCTCGCCCTACGGCATCGGCAGCATGGGCAAAGCAGCCTATGACTTTATTGATTTTCTGAGAGCGGCAAAGCAGACCTACTGGCAGATCCTCCCGATCAACCCGCCCGGCTATGGCGATTCGCCCTATCAGGCGTTCTCTACCTTCGCCGGGAACCCGTATCTGATCGATCTGGACGAGCTTGTCAAGGACGGATACCTGACGCAGGAGGAGCTTGACCGCGTCGATTGGGGCAGCCGCGCCGATCAGGTCGATTTTTCGAAGATGTACGACCAGCGCCTGCGGGTGCTGCATCTGGCCTGGAGCCGCTTCCACAAGGCCCCGGCGGAGCGCTACACGGAATATGTCCGCCAGCAGAGTGCGTGGCTGGAGGAGTATGTACTCTTTATGGCCGTTAAGGCATATTATAACGACGGCCCGTGGACCGAGTGGCCGCTCGATATCCGGATGCACCAGCCGGAGGCCATGGCGTACTACCGTGAGCTGCTGCACGACGAGCTTGATTTTCAACGGTTCCTGCAGTTCTGCTTCCATACGCAATGGCAGCGGCTGCGGGAGTATGCCCATGAAAACGGCGTGCTGATCATCGGCGATATCCCCATCTATGTTCCGCTGGATTCCGCCGACGTCTGGTCGCACCCGGAGAACTTCCAGCTGACCCGTACCCGCCGTCCACGCGTCGTTGCGGGCTGCCCGCCTGACGGCTTCAACGCCAATGGACAGTATTGGGGCAATCCCATCTATGACTGGGCGCACATGGAACAGGACGGCTTCTCCTGGTGGATGCGACGCCTGCGCGCAGCAGGGGAGAGTTTCGATGTTGTCCGCATCGACCATTTCCGCGGGATTGAAAGCTACTGGGCCATTCCTGCTGTCAACCGCACGGCCCGCAAGGGCGAATGGGTCAAGGGTCCCGGCATGAAGCTTGTAAATGCTATCCGGAAGAATTTCCCGGATACCGATTTTATTGCCGAGGATCTCGGTTTCCTGACGCCGGAGGTACAACAGCTTGTGATTGATTCCGGCTTCCCCGGCATGAAGGTGCTGGAGTTTGCCTTCGACCCGCGCGAACCGAGCAACTATCTGCCCGACCGCTATCCTGAAAACGCCATCTGCTACACTGGCACGCACGACAATGAAACGCTTATCCAGTGGTGCGAGGGAATTGACGCAGAAACGGACGCCTATGCCCGCAGCTATCTCGGCATTACGGCGGAGGACGATCTGGCCGACGCCATCATCGAGGCCGGTATGCAGTCCAAGGCACAGCTGTTTATCATGCAGATGCAGGACTATCTTCGTCTGGGCCGGGAAACGCGTATGAACGAACCTGGCAGGCTTCTGCAGTCGAACTGGCGCTGGCGTATGCTGCCCGGCGCGGCCAACGAAGCGCTGGCCCAAAAAATTGCAGGTTTGACAGAGCGGTCAAATCGTGTATAATACCTACAGTCATCTGGCGTCCACCTGTCCTTGCCGGATAGGTGGACGCTTCTTTAAAGGCCGCCGGCAGCTTTGCCCGGCGGAGTCCCATGGAAGGAGTAACCTATGAGTGAATTTTCGGAACGAATCGTAAAACAGACTGAGGCCCTGCTGCATTTCCAGCATGACGAGACGCTGCAGGAAACGACCCCGGAGCGCCTGCATGAGGCGCTCGGCCAGGTCATCATGATGGAGATCAGCGACAAATGGACGAAGACCAAGCGCCGTCAAGCGCCGGGCCGCCGCGCGTTCTATTTCTCCGCGGAATATCTCGTCGGCCGTCTGGTCTACAGCAACCTCTTCAACCTCGGCATTCTGCGCGGGATGAAAGCGGCCTTTGCTGAAAAGGGCGTCGATCTTGCGTGCCTGGAGCACATTGAGGATGCGGCCCTCGGCAACGGCGGACTTGGCCGTCTCGCCGCCTGCTTCCTTGACAGCGCCGCGACGCTCGACCTGCCGCTGACCGGCTATGGCCTGCGCTATCGCTTCGGCCTGTTCAAGCAGTCGTTCGTCAATGGCTGCCAGCGTGAAAATGCCGACGACTGGACGAAATACGGCGACCCGTGGAGCCACCGCCGTGACAAGCTGGCCGTCAAGGTCAAATTTGCCGACCAGACCGTCAACTGCGTCCCGTATGATATGCCCGTGATCGGCTATGAAACAACGACGGTCGGTACGCTCCGCCTCTGGCAGTGCGAGGCCGAGGAGGAGCTGAACTTCGACGCCTTCAACGCGCAGGACTACGTTAAGGCGCTTGAAAAGAAGAACAAGGCCGAGGATATCACCCGCGTTCTGTATCCGAACGACTCCACATGGGAGGGCAAGCGCCTGCGCGTCAAGCAGCAGTACGTCCTTTCAAGCGCGTCTTTGCAGGATATCCTGCGCGACTACCGCCAGCAGCACGGCACGGACTATTACCGCCTGCCGGAGTTTATTGCTGTCCAGCTGAACGATACGCATCCCGCTATGTCCATTCCGGAGCTGATCCGTCTGCTGATGGCCGAGGGACTGGATTTTGACGCCGCGTTTGAGCTGACCCGCCGCGTGTTCGCCTATACGAACCACACCGTCATGACCGAGGCGCTCGAAAAGTGGGACCTGGAGCTGCTGCGCTCCGTCGTGCCGGAGGTCTGCGAGATCATTGAGCGCATCGACGCAAAGCTCAAGCAGGAGCATCCGCATTCGAAGCTCTTTATCGTCAAGGATGGGCAGGCGCACATGGCAAATCTGTCCGTCTATATGTCCACCGCCGTCAACGGCGTCGCCGAGATCCATTCCCAGATCCTCAAGGACAATCTGTTCAAGGACTGGTACGCCGTCTATCCCGACCGCTTCCAGAACAAGACCAACGGCATTACGCCCCGGCGCTGGCTGGGCCTGTCCAATCCGGAGCTCTGCGGCCTGCTCGACAGCAAGGTCGGAACCGGGTATCTTAAAAACCTCGACCAGCTGGAAGGGCTGGAGGCCGGGATCGACGAAATGACCATCAAGCAGTTCAACGCCATCAAGCTGGAAAAGAAGCGTCAGCTCTGCCGCGTGATCGAAGAGCACGAGGGCGTTGCGCTCGATCCGTCGTTTATTTTCGACGTACAGGTCAAGCGCCTGCACGAGTATAAGCGCCAGCTGCTGAACGCGCTGAGCATCATGGATCTGTATCTGTCTATCAAGGACGGCAGCATCAAGGATTTCACACCGACCGCCTTTATCTTCGGCGCAAAGGCTGCCCCCGGCTACCGCCGTGCAAAGGCAATTATTCATTATGTAAACCGCGTGGCTGATCTCATCAACAGCGATCCCGCCATGGACGGCATCATGAAGGTCGTCTTCGTGCAGAACTATAACTGCTCCTACGCCGAGCATATCATCCCCGCCGCCGATGTTTCCGAGCAGATCTCTCCGGCCGGTACGGAGGCTTCCGGCACGGGCAATATGAAGCTCATGCTGAACGGCGCTGTGACGCTCGGCACGCTCGACGGCGCAAACGTCGAGATCGCCGAACAGGCGGGCAGCGAGAACGAGTATATCTTCGGCGCGACCGTCGAGGAGATCAACATGGTAAAGCCCAATTACAACGCTCGCAGCTTCTACGAGGCCAACCCGAACCTCCGCCGCGCCGTCGACACCCTGATCGACGGGACTGTTCCCACTGATGAAGAGCAGCACGAGCTCTATACGTCTCTGCTCAAAGGCGCAAGCTGGCACAAGCCGGATCAGTATTTCATCTTCTACGACTTCGACAGCTACAAAAAGGCCCGTCTGCGCGTGAACCATGACTACTGCGACCGCATCGCCTTTGGCCGCAAGTGCCTCATGAACGTCGCCTCCGCCGGCAAGTTCTCCTCTGACCGCACCATCCGCCAGTATGCCGAAGACATCTGGCACATCCAACCTGTCAAATAAAAAAGCAAAGCGCAGGGCCGGGAAACCGGTCTTGCGCTCTGCGTCTATACAAAGGAAACAGAAAAATGTTCGATTATCTGATTCAAAACGGTACTCTGATCGACGGGACCGGCGCACCGGCGGCCGCAGGCGATGTTGCGATTAAAGACGGAAAAATCGCCGCAGTTGGTGATCTCAAGGATGCTTCTGCCGGGACAGTCCTTGACGCAGCAGGGAAGTATGTTACGCCCGGCTTTATCGACATTCACCGCCATGCCGACGCGGCGCTCTTCCGCCCGCATTTCGGCGAGCTGGAGCTCAAGCAGGGCCTGACCACGATCGTCAACGGCAACTGCGGCCTGTCCGTCACGCCTTGCGCCGGTGCATACAAAAAAGAGATCGAGGCATATCTGACCCCGGTTGCGGGCGCGCTGCCGGAGAACGCCGATTTTTCCAGCCTCGCTTCCTATCTGTGCGCTGCAAAAAAGACCCCCAGCCCCATCAACACCGCCATGCTGGCGGGCAGCGGCACCATCCGCGCCTGCGCGGCAGGCTTCGGCACGCCCGAGCTTGACGCGACCCAGATGGCTGAGATCCACCGCCTGATCGAGCAGGAGCTTGCTGCAGGCGCGCTCGGCGTTTCGCTGGGCCTCGGCTACGCGCCGGACTGCTTCTATTCGACCGAAGCGCTCATCGAAGCGCTTCAGCCACTTAAAAATTCCGGCATTCCCATCACAGTCCATATGCGGCAGGAAGGCAGCGGCGTGGTCGATGCGCTCCGCGAAATGATCACCGTCGCAAAGGCACTGCATACCCCCGTCGAGGTCAGCCACCTTAAATCCATCGGCAAGGCCAACTGGCACCGCTGCACGCCGGAGATGCTCCGCCTGATGCACGAGGCCCGTCAGGACGGTATTGAGATCGCCTGCGACGTCTATCCCTATACCGCCGGTTCAACCCAGCTCGTCCACGTTCTGCCGCCAGAGAGCCAGAAGGGCGGTCTGGAAGCGCTGACCGAGAATCTGGCCGATCCCGCGTTCCGCGAAGCGCTGAAAGACCGTATGCTGACCGGCAGCGACTTTGAAAATATCTCGCTTCTTGTCGGCTTTGAGAATATTGTCGCGTCCAGCATCTCACGGAAGGATTTGCGGCAGTATGAGGGGCAGAGCATCGCCGCCATCGCGCAGCAGCAGGGGAAGGCCCCCTTTACCGCACTGTTTGATCTGCTGCAGGCTGCGCACTGCGACGTGACCATGATCGATTTCATTGCTGCCGAGGACGATATCTGCGATATCCTGCGCGACGCACACAGCTGCGTGATCTCCGACAGCACCTATCCCACCACCGGGATGCTCCATCCGCGCGTTTATGGCACGTATACAACGCTCCTGGAGCACTTCGTCCGCGAAAAGCAGGCGCTTTCCATCGAATCTGCCGTGCATAAATGCACAGGCCGTGCTGCAAAGATCATGGGCCTGAAAACAAAGGGCATTCTCGCGCCCGGCATGGATGCAGACCTGAATATTTTTGATCTTTCTGCCGTCCATACCTGCGCAACCTATTCCGATCCTGCGCAGTTCTCCGCCGGTATGGATACTGTCTTCGTCGCTGGCCGCCCGGCCATCCTGAACGGCGCCTTCACCGGCAGCATGGCAGGCACGGTTTTGACGAGATAACCACAAATACAGAGCGCCCGGCAGACATTCGGATTGTCTGCCGGGCGTTTTGCAGAAAGGATCTTGTTTGATATTTCGTGATAAATGATACACAAAGAGAAAATCCGCAATCCTTTTGGATTACGGATTTCTCATCTGGCAGGGGATGAGGGATTCGAACCCTTGTCACTACAAGCAAAACGGTAAATATATATTAGGATTTTTGAAGCGTGCAAAAATCCGTGCCGATTTTGCAACGTTTATGATTGGATATTCTTGTAAAAATCTCGCATTTTCTCGGAATGCTGATCGATGTCCTTTTGGGATTCGCGCAAATAGTGGTCATGCACTGTACCTATGTTGGTCCATCCTCCGAAACTCATTGTACGCAATTCAGGCCAACCAAGGTGATAACCGAGTGACGCAAATGATCTGCGCAATCCATGAACAGACACAGGAGGAAGGTTGTTCGCCTTGCAGATTTTGTTGATTTGCTTTCCAATGGCCTGCGGAGAGAGCTGAACAATATATTCGTCAGAACCAATTTCAGGAATAATTTCAAGAAGACGCGGAATTACAACGGGGACTTCTCTTTTTGAGGCATATGTTTTGTTAGTGTCCTTCTCAACCAACCGATTGTTGGAATCAAGAACACGCGCTCCGGATACGTTGATTGTAGCCCTTCCATCCTTTGAGATTACGATATCTTTCCGCTTCAGGTCAACGAGTTCTGAAAGTCTCAGCGAATGCAAGGCTAATAATGCTGCGAGTTCGCAAGTCTTCCCATGAATCAATGGAATAAAAATTTGTATTTGTTCAAAGTCTAAATAAGGAAGACCGCCCTTGCTGAATTTTGGTAGTTCGACTTTTGGAGGGGTTATTCCAGCATACCGCATAGCAGCAGAAATGACGTTCCATCGGTTAAAGACAGTCTTCGCAGAAACGTGTTTCGCTTCCTCGTTGACAACCGATTGCCAATCGATGCTGGCGGAAATATCCGTGTTCATGTATTGCTGGAAACCGTGCCGAAGAACGATATCGTAGCCGCGATATGTGGCCGGCGATATTATCTTGGATTTCCCTTCCATCATTTTTTGTATAGCTTGCTTTACCGTAAGTTTTGGGGCAAGCTTTTTCTTTTCAATGAACCCTGCACGAACAGCTTTTGCCTTTGCAATGCACAGCGCTTTTGTTGGCTCTGTGATACTCTGCTTCTCCGCATCCAAATAAATTCTCCAGTTACCACTAGCAAGCTTGCGGGGAGAAGGAACTTTGATTTCGTCTTTTTTCTTCCGTTCCTTTATCTGTTTTTCTCCACACCAGTTACAGAACATAGAGTTGGATTCAATTTCACGACCACAGGATTTACACTTCATGATGAGTGGCCTCCTGCAATTTCTCCAAGGCATCATTACGTTCCTTCATAACACGAAGAAATTCCTGCTTCAAAGCATAAAAAGTATCTGCACAGACTCCGATGCTTGGAGCAATCTTGATGTTTTCATCAAGCGCGTCCAGAACTGCTTGATCGCGCTCATTGATATTGTTTCCCAAACGAATAACCTCCATGGAATTAAAAAAGTACAGAACACAATCAATCTTGATGAGAAATTCAAGGAGATCTTAGAGAAAGTGAGCGACAAAGATGGATTACTTAGATTCCTTCAGTTTTGCATTCTGCGTCTGAATAAAGACGAGCCAGTTCAAGCAATTTGGAGCGAGTGGTTGCAGACAACTGGCTAAAAATACGAACCATCTCCATGGCCTCGGTGTCGTTACTGACATCGGGGTCATTTTTTTGCGCGGGTAAACCGCCAATCAACTCCTGCTCGGAGACACCAAAATATTCACAAAGTTGAATAAGCGTCCGTGGTTGCGGCGTTGTCCGTCCATCAATCCAGTTGCGGATTGTGGTTTGTGAGCAATGCAAGTCATTCGCCAGTTTATAAGCGGACAGACTGCGCTCACGCATGAGTGTTTTGAGTTTTTGTGAAAAATCCATAAAAATATACCTCCAATTTTGGATAAGCAATTTGCTCCAATAGGGTTGCAAATGATTCAATAATGGTGTAAAATATGGAGCATGAGGCAAGCCGATATTCCACTTGGGTATAGAAATACCCAAGATGGATGAGTAGCTTGATTCTGTATTGGACGTTCAGAATTTTACTACTCCAACTTGCTAATGTCAATCCCAAATGGAGGTGAAATTGTGAACTTTTCTGAAACATTACAAAAAATGATGCAAACGAAGGGTGTGACCAGATACAGATTGGCTAAAGATCTTGGAATCAGCCAGTCAACTGTTACGAACTGGCTGGAAGGACGAACGCCGCATCCTTTCATGATGGATAAGGTTTACGCTTATTTTGGAAGATCAACGTTTGATGCCAATGATGAGCGGGCAAAGCATCGGAGGCCACAAACATGAACGACCTCGTATTCTTAGCACCAAACACGGAAGAACCGTTCACAACATCAGAAGCCATCGCCGAATGAGCCGGGGTTCAACACCATAAGGAGTTTTTGGCGCACACGCAGCGCAAGGAGGAAGTATGCCACGTTTGAAGAAGAAAGAGCCTGACTTCATAAGGGTCACTCGTTTGATAAGAGGATATGCGCCTGTATCGAAGGTCGCGGAAATGATTGGGAGATCTGTACCAACTGCACGTAAAAAGATAAACGACCCTCGACAGTTTACGCTCGGAGAATTACAGATGATTTCCATGAGGGCGCATATTCCCTGGGAAGACATGAATCAGGCGGTGAAGCCATGAGCCTAATCCGGAAACATTTTGAAGACCGGGACAGCTGGCTGATTGGCCGGCAGGAACTCGGAATCGGTGGTTCTGACGCTGCAGCGGTTTGCGGACTCTCACCGTGGACATCTCCAGTGGAACTCTGGAGAATAAAAACGGGGCAAAAAAAGCAAAAGGACATATCCGCGAATGCTGCGGTTGAACGCGGCGTTCGGATGGAGCCAGCGCTTCGAGAGTTGTATGCAGCCATGAATCCGCAAATGCAGGTCGAGCACTTTCCATACGACATTCTGGCTCAGAGTGAGCGGCCCTGGATTACGGCGACCCTTGACGGAGACCTGACGGACGAAAACGGACGCCGAGGTATCTTGGAAATCAAAACCGGACAGCTCATGAAAAAAGCTGACTATGAGAAGTGGGCCGATGGAAATGTGCCGATTTACTACCTCGCCCAAACACAATGGCAGCTATTGGCTACTGGATGGGATTTTGTTGATCTGTTTGCCGCGCTTCAGGACATCCGTGGTGACTGGTCAATACGAACACGCCGAATCGAACGAACAGAGTGCGAAGAAGACCTTACATGGCTGCTGGGCAAAGCAGACACATTCTGGGGATACGTCCAAAAGCGGCAGATGCCGCCGATGACATTGAGAATTTGAATGGAGGGAACACATTGATCGTTGAAGTCAAATTTTACAGAGAAAGTGCGAAAGCATACGTCGGACGCGGGTACAGCTATGAAACGGACATGGCGCTGAACGTTGGAGATCGTGTGCTTGTGCCGGCTGGAAAGGGAAAGAACAGAGCAATAGTCGTGGCGGTGAATGTGCCGCGAATTGCCGTCAATCCTGATTACTTCCCATTGAAGCACATTACGGAATACGACATGCCGGAGGTGAACGCTTGATGGAAACAACGGAAATTAGGATGATAACCGACCTCGACAAAGCACTTCCACAGAGTATCGCATTCAACTTCGAGGAAGTGAAAACATGGCTGACCGAGAATCTTGCATCTTACAAGAGCATGGTCGTCACCGAAGACGAAATTGGAGCGGCAAAGGCCGATAAAGCCAAGATTTCAAAACTGTCAAAGACCATATCAGAACAGCGAATTGCAATCAAGAAACGCTATCTGGAGCCGTATAACGACTTCGAGGCGAAAATGAAAGAACTGTCCGGTATGTGCGACGAGGCTGCGAAGAACATTGACGTACAGGTCAAGGCTTTTGATGAAAAACGGAAAACAGAGAAGCGGGAAGAACTCAAAGCATTCTTTGAATCGCTCAATCAGCAAGCGTGGCTTCAATTTGAACGGATTGAAAACCCGCGCTGGATGAATGCCACTTATGACATGGAAACGGCGAAATCGGACATCCAGCAAACTGTGAGCACCATTGCAGAGAACGTTGCAACCATCACAGAAGCTGGCGGAGAGTTCGAGAGTGAAATCTTCCTGGAATATCAGAAAACGCTTGACCTTGGAGCGGCCATGCGGCGCGGCGGAGAACTGAATAGGCTGAAAAAGGAGCGGGAAGCACGCAGAGCTGCCGAAGAAGCAGCCGAACGCGCAAGACGTGAGGCGATTGCGGCGCACGAAGCTGCTGCGGAAAAGGCACAGCGCGAGAAGGCTGAAAGGGACGCACAACGGAAAATCGAAGAAGAAACTGCGCGCCGGGCGGAAGAAATGCTGAATTCGTCAAATCTTTCTCACGTCGAGGGGATGGAAAACGCGCAAGCGGAACCGGTTTCTGTGCTCGATTTCAGAGTGTACGTTACCAATGAGCAGAAAATCAAACTTCGGGACTGGCTGAACGCCAACGGCATCCGATTCTGCCGTGTACCGAAATTCGGAGACTGATATACGAAAGGAATGTGAAATATGAACGCAACAACTAGACTTACGCCGCCTGCACAGAAGCAGACGTTCTCAAACGCTATCACGTCCAATGCGATGCAGGAGCTTATCCGAAAATCTTTGAAAGACCCCAAAGCTGTAGCGAGATTTACATCGACGCTGATTCAAGCGGTGAATTCTTCTGACCAGTTAAAGGAATGTGATCCCGGAAGCGTCGTAGCAGCTGCACTTCGCGGAGAAGGAATGGGCCTGATACTTAACATTCACTACCATTTGGTTCCCTTCGGGCGGATGTGTAATTTTATCATTTCGTATAAAGGCTATATTGCGCTGGCCCTTGCGACTAAGCAGTACCACGATATAGATTGCCTTGATATCCGAGAAGGCGAGTACATGGGACGCGATTCGCGCACTGGAAAGCCAAATTTTGACTTCAACGTTTACTCTACGGATGAAGAGCGTGAAGCAGCACAAGTAATCGGGTACTATGCCTATTTCGAATTGAAAGATGGAATGTTCCGACCGGAATTTTGGTCGATGAACAAGCTCCTGTTCCATGCAGATCGGTATTCACAAGCGTTTGATCTTGAAAAGTTCAAAAAGTTCACTTCTGGGGAAATGACAAAAGAAGAGGAAGAAAAGATGCGGAAATCCTCACCTTGGAACGACGTTGGGTATGGGCAAGACAAGATGTGCCGTAAAACCGTTCTCCGTAGCCTCCTGAACTCCGGCTATGCGCCGCTTTCCAATGAAATCCGCTATGCAATGGAAAACGACTCCGAAGATGGTGTAATTCCGGATATGCCGATTATCAACGTTGACAAGTCAACTGGAGAAGTAACTGGCGCGGTTTCGACAACTCCTGCTATCACTGCTGCATCGGACGATGACTTCTTCGATGCAACTGCCGTGAGCGCTGAACTTGATCGAAGAAATGATGCCAAGCAGGAAGAAGTACAGGCTTCTGCACCCGTCAAGCGGAAAAAGGCAGCAACCGAAAGCAGTCCGGAAGCAGTAGCAACGTCCTACACGGACGATGGCTTTTTCGGATGAGGTGAGGTATGAGGCCGATAACCAGTGCAGTCATCACAGACCCGAAAGAACCAAAACGGCAGTCATGCGAAACCATGCTCATATGGGGAAAGGTTACGCGGGACGCAAAACTAGAATACACAAAGGGTTCAAACAACAAACCACCCATGCCAAAGGTAACATTTGGCGTTGCATACGAGGACAAAAAGTTTATGAACGTCCTCGCATTAGGGGAATCTCCTCAAACCAATATTGCGCAGCGCGTTCGGAAGGGCGATCAGGTTTTAATCGCTGGAAGATGGGCAAGCAAAGAATACAAAAACAGCGCCGGTGAGGAAAAAACATGGGCAGAACTGAGAATTGAGCAGATTGCCATTCAGAGCGACGACTATCGAGAAGAAATGATCGACTGCCTCTGGACTGCGTTCGCAAACGCGATGGCAAAAGGATATATGCACGACAGGACAGAATTCATGCGGGCATTCAACACCGGCTTCGTAGATGCGTTTTGGGAGCTTTGTCAGTCCATGCAGGGAGAAGAACCACAGAAAACGGATGACGGAGAAATGGCTGGTGGAGATGACTACGAGCTGACAATTTGAGGACTTTTCAATGGGAAAGGGAATTAGCCTATCTGACTTGCCGGAGCCATACAGACGGCAGGCGGAGCAAAAAATCATACAAGAAATGCAGCGGAGGGCGTCAATACAGTCCTCGGACAAGGCCGAAAATCGGAAAGTAGCTGTGAAAAAGGGCAAAACCGATAAGCCACCAAAACTGCGAAACAAGAAGGTTACTCGCGATGGCAAGACCTTTGACAGCAAGCGGGAAGCAGACCGTTATGACGATCTTGCACTTCTGGAAAAGCAGGGAGTTATCCAGAACCTCGAATGGCAGAAAGAATACCTCCTGATTCCGGCACAGTACAAAACCGTCGAGCAGTACGGGAAACGCGGAACGAGAATCAAGGACAAGCGCATTCTTCTCGAACGGCAGGTGACATATGTTGCCGATTTCGTTTACGAAAAGGATGGAGAAACAGTCGTGGAGGACTCGAAGGGCTACAGGAATCCGTCTTCGGCACCTTATGCGAAGTTTGTGCTGAAGCGGAAACTGATGCTCTGGATACACGGAATCAGAATAACGGAAGTTTGAATTGGAGGCAGAATCAATGGAATCGATGCGTGAAGATGTGTTCAGATTGGCGGTAGCACCATGGAAAAGCATTTACAGGTCAGACACGCCGGAGAGGGTAACGAAAGAAACGCAGGACGAAATTGATTTCTGCCTTTATCACTGTCCTTATGCGGACACTGAGTGCTGCAACTGCCTTGACGGCGGCACAAAAGAGAAGCAAGGAAGGCCGAACGTAGGTGGGGAGTTTGATTTGGAACGGCTGAAGGAAATGCTACGCTTGAAAATACCGCAGGCAAAGATCTGTAGGGAACTTGGCGTAACTCGGCAGACAGTATACAACTACAAGAAAAAACTGGGAGTGATTTAGGCGATTCACAATGGCTAGATATATCCACACCGGAAACTTGATAATGTATCTGGACATGTCACTGATTGAAAACAAACACTCACCGACAACCGGGTACGCGCTGCTGAAACTGCATCGGATTATCAACGAGCATCCTGACTATTTCGGCTGCATCACGGTGGGAGAGTGCGAGGGATGCCGATGGAACGGCAGACACCAGAAATGTTTGTGCTGCCGACGAAATCCGAGCTTGAAAGACTGCTATGAGGTAAAACCATGAGGACAGACGATATTATTCACGGACTGCAATGCTGCTATGACACGACCGGGGAACTCGATTGCGAATCGATGTGTCCGTTCGTGAATGTGGAAGGGTGCAGAATCAAACTGCATGAAGCTGCCGCAGAACAACTTGAGTTACTTGCATCAGAAGTAAAACGATTGGAATCTCTTGTACAGCCAATAGGCAAAAACCCGTGCGATGGATGTGACCATGGATGGGGGTCAGTGGTAGGATACAAAAACGGGAAAGTGGAGTCAAAGAGCTGTATGGAAGAATGCCAGCTGCTGAAAGAGTATCTGGAGAAACAGAAGGAGGGACAGCAATGCTGCCCATGATGGAAGCAGGGTGCTATAACTGCCCGGTAAAAAACTGCACTGCGGCATATCGTGGCAGCGAATGCGCCGCGAACCGTGCAAAGTTAGGAATCGATACCGACCCGCTAACTAATGGAGAATACATCAGGCAGGCAGACGACAATCAGCTTGCGGACATTCTGTACGGAGCTATTTCTGGGATAGTAAAAGAGATGCTTTGCCGTCTCGGAATAACCGATTGGGAATGTCCAGACATCCGAGATGAATACGTTGAGTGGCTGCGAAGACCATGTGACAAGGAGGCCAAATGAAAACACTGAACGGCGGACAAACGCTCACAATTCCATGCAAAATCGGTGACTACTGTCTATTCGACACAGGACTGTGTATCAAAAAAATGAGAGTCAGAGGCTTCTACTTTGGCTATCCTGATGGGCTACGCATTGACCTCGGCGACATCGAGCCAATCGCATCTCATCACTCAATCGTTGGCTATGTTGCAGCCGAAGACGATATCATGCAGAGCGAAGAAGCAATCAGAATAAGAAAGCAGGTGATGTATCCATGAAAACTGAAATCACGAAAATCAAGGGTGACTGGATAGAGGTCGCTTCCGATTGCCGGTCAACGGTCGGCAAGCCGCCGCTCGACCATGAGCCGAGTACGGAATTCAAACGGAAGATCTTGATTGCGGAGCATTCTACAATCAGAGACATTTCCGTCAAATGGATATGGAAGGGAATCAAAAGTTGGATTGCTACGCATTGGAGCCGCCACAAATGGGAGTGTTTCATCAGAACACAGCGCTCAGACCGGACGGGCATTGACCGCGACAAACTGCCGCAGGACGCGCCGGTTGACTTCGTAGGAGAAGCAAATGTACAGGCGCAAATTGACACCATGCGGAAACGTTTGTGTCGTAAAGCCGCTCCGGAGACGCGACAGTACGCCGAGGACTTCAAGGCAGCACTCCACGAGATCGAACCTGAAATTGCGGATGTGCTGGTGTGTAACTGTGTCTATCGAGGATTTTGCCCAGAAATGAATCCGTGCGGATTCTGGGATTGGTTCTCTAGGGACATGACGAAGGATGAACTTGTTTCGTGGGAGAGACGTTATGGAAAGTATAATCAGTGGCTCCAAAGAACCAAAAATTGATTTAACAGGATACTCCTTCGGTGAGTTCAAAGTACTAGAAGAAGGTGAACCCAAAATCAGGAATAACGGCCATAAAGTGAGACAATGGAAATGCTTGTGCTCATGTGGAAACACACGTTATCAGAATGTGCCGTAAAACCCCTGCCTTTAGGCATTGGGATATAAGGCGCTTTAACTGATGCCTAAAATTTTGTTTTTTGGCTGAGAAAACATCAATGTAGTGTGAAGGGTGGTGGTTTTGTGGAACGCAGTTACAGATTCCGAATCTATCCAAATATAAAGCAACTGACTCAGATTCAGCGTACCTTTGGATGCTGCCGTTTCATCTACAACCACTATCTTGCGGCACGCATTGAGTCCTATGAAGCGAGCCTAACGACGTTCGGCTATAACGCCTGTTCCGCTGATATGACGGTTTTGAAAAAGTCCCTTCCATGGCTCGCCGGAGCAGACTCCACTGCGCTTCAATCCTCGCTGAAAGACTTGGATACCGCCTATCAGAACTTCTTTCGTCGAGTGAAATCTGGCGAAAAGCCGGGATTCCCACGATTTAAGAGCAAACGTGAGCACAGACGGAGTTATAAGTCAAAAGGTAGCATAAAAATTTTTGAAAACATCATTCAGTTGCCAAAGTTAGGACGTGTCAAGTGCCGGGTTTCTAAAGAAGTCAAAGGCCGCATCCTATCAGCTACGGTATCGCAGAATCCCGGTGGCAAATACTTCGTATCGCTCTGCTGTACTGATGTTGAGATCGAGCCGCTGCCGAAGACCGGCGCTGTGATCGGCGTTGATTTGGGCCTGAAAGCATTCGCTATTACGTCGGACGGCACGGAATATCCAAACCCGCGATACTTAGCCAAGAACCAGAAGAAACTTGCCAGATTGCAACGGCAGTTCTCCCGAAAATCAAAGGGGAGCAACCGGCGTGAGAAAGCGAGGATTCAGGTTGCGCGGCTGCATGAACATATCACAAATCAGCGCAGCGACATGATGCACAAACTGTCAACGCAGCTCATCCGGGAGAACGATGCGATCTGCATCGAGGACTTAGCACCGCAGAACATGGTCAAGAACCATCGGCTTGCGAAGTCTATCAACGACGCATCTTGGGGTGAGTTTCGACGGCAACTAGAGTACAAGGCCGCGTGGTATGGAAAGAAAGTCATAGCGATAGACCGATTCTTCCCATCCAGCCAGATTTGTTCCTGCTGCGGGTATCGGAATACCAGCACAAAGAATCTGGCAGTGAGGGAATGGGTGTGTCCGGAATGTGGGACGCGCCATGACCGGGATGTAAATGCCGCAAAGAACATTTTGAGTGAGGGATTGCGACTACTGGCCTAGCCCAAACATACGGTAGGGCGGGACACGCCCGAACCTATACGCTCGTGGAGACTATGTAAGACGCAACTACGGCGCGGCAGTCGGCGAAACGAGAATCCCCCGGCTTTGGCCGTGGGGAGTGTCAAAACAAATTCTTCTATGAACGGAGGAAATCTGAATGAGCATTCTCATTGAAACGTGCCCGAAATGCGGCGCAGAACTGCAAAATATCGTGATCGCTACGTTCCCGCCTATCCCGCAGAAGAAGTGTTTCAACTGCGGATGGAGCTGGGAAGGGAAACCTGAGAAGATCGAGTACAGGAAGTTTGAGGAAGCCGCTGAAGAGAAAGACCAATGTCGGTAAATGTGCAGTTTGTCTGCCCGGTGTGCGGGAAACGTGTGACGCGAATCAGGGAACCTGGACAAAAAAGTTATTTCTGCAGTCAGACTTGCTTCAATTTCGCGCGGCGCAACGGAATGTGGAGCCAGTGGAAAGAAACCAGCTCGCCGGGCGACTTGGCACATGAGAAGGTCACGATAAAAATTACGCATGATATCCCGATTTTTCAGCAGATGCGGCCGAAAATCGGTGCGCTGTATGCAGCGGAAAAATACGACGGAAAGTACCATGGATACGTTATCACTGTCAACGGGTACAGGGTCAACATTCGGTGGAACGAATGCGTGGAGGTGAAGAAATGAGCCAAGCAGTGCTCATCAGCATCAGACCAAAGTGGTGCGAGAAGATCATAAGCGGAGAGAAAACGATTGAGGTGCGCAAGACGCGCCCGAAGATGGATACGCCGTTTAAGTGCTACATCTACTGCACAAAACCGGAGGAAAAGCTAATCACCATTATGAAAGACGGCGATGAGAATTATGGAGAGACGTATCACGGCAAGCCGGTTTTTATAAAGACGGAAAAAGCGCCGACCACTGGCTTACTGGATAAGCGGCAAAAGGTCATCGGCGAGTTTGTATGCGACGACATTTATGAAAGGATCGTCAGAGTAGGAGGAAGCTGTGAACCGCCGAAATATTGCATCTGCGATTGGAACATGGACTGCACACCACTTGATACGCTTCTTGCGGATGCCTGCCTGACAAAAGACGAGCTGGAGAAGTATCTGGACGGCGGCGTCGGCTACGGCTGGCATATCTCCAACCTGAAAATCTACGATACGCCGAAGGAACTGATAGAATTTCACACTTGGAAAAAATGCAAATCATGCAACAAGAGTGGGTACGAAAGCACAGCCTGTATCTATGATGAAAATTGCATAATTCCAGCGGCGATTACTAAAGCACCACAAAGATGGTGCTATGTGGAGGAATTGCCATGACCGGGATATCAACGCCGCGAAGAATATCTTGAGTGAAGGATTACGCCTATTGGCGTAGAAAGGAATCCTTATGGAGAACAACCATAGGACGGGACACGCCCAAATTAACGCTCGTAGAGATTGCGTAGACCTCGCAAGTGCAGGCAGCGGTCGTAGAAGCGAGAATCCCACGGCTTTAGCCGTGGGGAGTGTCAACAACGTCAACGGGTACAGGGTCAACATTCTTGAGAACGAATGCGTGGAGGTGAAGAAATGAGCCAAGCAGTGCTCATCAGCATCAGACCAAAGTGGTGCTCGAAGATTGCCAATGGTGAAAAGACAATCGAGGTTCGTAAGAGACAGCCCCGGTTGGACGCGCCATTTAAGGTGTACGTCTACTGCACACATGGACCTGACATGCTTTGGATATTGAATCCAGAAGACAGAAAACTGTTTCCTGAAAAACCAACAGACGTTTTTACTGCGAAGGATGCGGGCGGGCTATATCCGGGAAATGGCAAGGTCATTGGGGAGTTTGTCTGCGACAGGGTAACGAACATTTTTTCAAACAGCAGATTTTGGCTAAACGAAGATGATGTCCGGCACACTTGCCTGACTGCCGATGAAATTCGGACGTATGCAAACGGCGCACATGGATTATACGGATGGCATATTTCAGACTTCAAACTCTACGATAAGCCGCTGCCGCTCAACACCTTCAAAAAGTGGTTTCGGGAGTGCGCGTATTCAGATCTCGGTTTTGCCATCCCGGACTGCGAGAAATGCACGGACTCTGGATGCTTTGTGCAGAAGCCGCCACAGTCATGGTGCTTCGTGGAGGAGCTGCAATGAGCGGATTTTGCAATGGAAAAAACGTTGCATGCGCGCATGCGACGAACTACGGAGACTGCCAAATCGCGGCGTGCTGCAAGCACCATGAACCAAAAAACGAATTATGCAATAGTCAGCTCATACGTTGCCCAAACGGGCATATCGTCGGAGTTTGCGGCGTGAACGGGACAGTAGAAATTAAACACAAGGGCCGAACAATAGTTGTAAGCTCATCAAATGCAAACGTGCAAATAACCTGCGAACAATGCGGCAAGATGGTCACAGTCTATCTGGACTGCGGAAAAACTGATGTGGAGGAGTGTATATGATAATTAAATCCGGAGATTATGTAGAAAGTCTGCATGGGAATGTCGGTGTAGTAAAAACAGTTGGGAAAACAGTGCCTGTTGACGGCAAGGAGCAATTCTCCTTCGATTGGGAAATCACGCGCCCGTCCATCAGAAGCGGAGACCGTGGCTTCTTTGCTGGAAGCGAATCCGATTTGTGGCTGCACTACCGTCAAATTGGCATGTATCACAACCCGTTCCAGAAAGAGAGAATGACAAAGCAGAGAATGGCAAAGCAGAGAATCGAACCGATTGAAATCGGAAAGATTGAAAAAGCAAGAGCAACGAAGGTGACGATTTCGACAGATGGGGCTGTAAAAACTGAACGCGGTGAATTTGATATACTGAAACGCACAAAATTAACCGTCACAGATCTTGCAGTCAAAATCAACGAAATCATCAACTATCTGAATGCGGAGGAATGTTAATGGAGCATATTGTACAGTTTGGCATCAGCATCGGTGACCAGAAAACAGCCCGCAAGCCCCTGCCTTTAGACATGGGGTAAAGGGCTACAAAAGCTACTCAATGTTGGAGATGAAACATGGAATATTCCTACAAATTTAGAATGTACCCAAATGCGGAGCAGGAAAACTTGATACGTCGAACCTTCGGATGCTGCCGGTTCGTATTCAACTATTTCCTTGCCCAGCGTGTTTCAGAGTACGAGTCAACCGGTAAATCGCCAACACGCTTCCAGCAAGATAAGGAACTCACTGCGCTAAAGCAGAAACTCGAATGTCTACAAGAGCCAGACAAATGCGCTTTACAAAATGCGCTGAAATACTTGGACGCTGCATACAAGAACTTTTTTCGTCGCGTTAAAAACGGAGAAAAGCATGGATTCCCGCGATTCAAGAGTAAGCACGAACACAGACAAAGTTACAGAACAAATGGTAGCATCAGAATTTTTGAAAATGCAATCCAGCTTCCAAAACTGGGGCGTGTTAAGTGCCGGGTTTCAAAGGAAGTTAAAGGCCGCATCTTGTCGGCCACGATATCGCAAAACCCAAGCGGAAAATACTTCGTTGCACTCTGTTGTACCGACGTGGAGATTGAGCCGCTGCTGAAGACCGGCGTTGTGATCGGCGTTGATATGGGGCTGAAAGCGTTCGCCATCACGTCCGATGGAATGGAATATCCAAACCCGCGATATTTAGCTAAGAACCAGAAGAAACTTGCCAGACTGCAACGGCAGCTCTCCCGAAAATCAAAGGGGAGCAACCGTCGTGAGAAAGCGAGGGTTCAGGTGGCACGGCTGCATGAGCATATCACAAACCAGCGCGGTGACATGATGCACAAGCTGTCAACGCAACTCATCCGCGAGAACGATGTGATCTGCATCGAGGACTTAGCACCGCAGAACATGGTCAAGAACCATCGACTTGCGAAGTCAATCAGCGACGCAGCGTGGGGCGAGTTTCGACGGCAGTTAGAATACAAGGCCGCGTGATATGGAAAGAAAGTCATAGCGATAGACCGGTTTTTCCCATCCAGTCAGCTATGTTCCTGCTGCGGGTATCGGAATACCGATACAAAGAATCTGGCGGTGCGGGAGTGGACGTGCCCGGAATGCGGGACGAGCCATGACCGGGATATTAACGCAGCAAAGAACATCTTGAACGAAGGATTACGCCTATTGGCGTAGAAAGGAATCCTTATGGAGAACAACAATAGGACGGGACACGCCCAAATTAACGCTCGTGGAGATTGCGTAGACCTCGCAAGTGCAGGCAGCGGTCGTAGAAGCGAGAATCCCCCGGCTTTAGCCGTGGGGAGTGTCAAGAGGCAATCAAGCGTACCGTGATGGAAAGCGGCGTTAAGACTATAGCGGAACAACCAGCGAAGAAATTAGCGTGGTTAATTCGAGAGGAATGGAGAATATCGGCATTGGATGGGGAGAAATAAATGGTAGATTTCATGTGTGCGCGTATCTGCGATAATCTGCAACTTGAACTTCATAAGGACGTGTTGCGGTCGATAATCGATCAGGACGAGTTCTACCGAGTGTTGGGAAACTTCTCCGTGGAGATCATGGGTGTTGCACCTGATACCGGTGCATTCATCTTAAAATTTCACGACAAAGACAAGCAGCACGCGAAAACGGTCTACGATAGCGAAGTCGAGGAAGTAACACCGGCAGACATGATTAACCATGACTTGCAGAACAGGTTCTGGAATGACGGCCCATATCAGGTGGAATCCAGCAATCCAAACTGGACAAGGGAGGGAAACAAACCAGTGGTAACAATCTATGGCTATAGCGACGATACGGTCGAAATCGAAAACAGCAACTACAATGATGGTAGTATTGACTGCTTCGACAAGGATGTACGGTTGTGGTTTAGCGACGGAACAATCATCCGCATCGGTTACTGCAAGCAAAATCTCGGCGTTTGGTACATCGTTAGGGAACACGTCGGAACGGCAGAGCAGACACTTTTGGTCTGCGAGGATGAAGACGCAGATCCGTACAGCGATGTTTTCTGCATCAACGCGGAAATCGAACGGCATGAGGTGCTGGGAGAGAACTTTGGAGAGATTAACATTACGGAGCAGTGAAACAAGCCATGAAAACGGAGTACGCTGCACACACTTCCAAAACAAGGGGTGTCCATTTATCAGAAGCGGTGAGTGCGATGTACCGCCCTGCGAAACGTGCTTCTTGCCGTGCGAAGCGAGGAAAGACCATGATTGATTTAAAGCTATGCCCATTCTGCGGAGGGAAAGCTGTGATGATAAGTGAACCATACACGCACGATAGATTCCTTGTAGCCTGCAAAAATCGCGGGGACGTGTGCAAATGCGAACCGTGTACAAACTGGTTTGATACACGGGAAGAAGCTGCGGAAGTGTGGAATAGGAGGGAAAATGAACGATCTTAAAGGCTGCCCGTTCTGCGGTGGAGAAGTCGAGGAACGGGGTGGAACCTGCAACTATGGAAAAAAGGTCATGACGCTGGATGTAAAATGCCAGAAGTGCGAAACGACCTTTAAGTTTAAGCACAAATGGGTGCTTAACCCATACGTCGAAACCGTTGATGCTTGGAACCGGAGGTACGATGATGGAACAAATTCGTAGTTGCCCGTTCTGCGGCGGGCGCGGGCGGGTGAGTTTCAAGGATGCTCGCTTCGCAGGTCAGAATTACAGAGGCGACAAGAAAATTGTGTACCGCGTACAAATCATTTGCAACCGGTGCGCCAGCCGGGGCAAGCCTATCAGAACGGAGCCGTTGATTAACCCTTGGCCGTATAACAGTGCATGGGGGCCATCATATGTAGAGAAATCCCCTGTATGCCAAAGGCAGACGGAGCTTTTTGCGCCCTACGTCGAACAGGCTATTCGTGCATGGAATGAGAGGTATGTAGATGGAGCAACCGAGTAACTGCCCATTTTGCCACAAGTGCTCTGTGGATTGGCCGGTGTATCTTGATGAGATACACCAGTTTAATGCAGACATATACCCAGAAGTGATGTATCAATGCCGCTGTACATACTGCGGGGCAAGTGGACCGATAAAAGGTACGAAGCGTGCAGCTATCAAAGCTTGGAATAGGAGGAACGAAAATGGTTGAAAATCGAGTGTGTTTTACCGTCCGAGGAGAGTTCGGAGCGCAGATGAGCTTCGAGGCAAAAAACACAATCCCGTATGAAGATCTGTGCAAGTGTATCAACAAGGATACGTTGGTTGAGCTGATGTGCCTCGACAGTCTTGGCTATACCGGTGACGATATTCAGTTCATCACGCCGGAAGAATATGACGAGCGCTTTGGAGATGACGAAGATGAGTGAAATTATCATCCCATGCCTGCGGTGCAGTGCCGACGCCAAACTGCGCAGATGCGGTGATGGCTATCGCGTCGTCTGTCCCGAATGCGGCCTGAAGGGCGCACGGAAATGTGAAACCGCACATGTAGGACGTGGTAAAGCAAAGCAGCTGGCTATCCAGAAGTGGAACCAAATGCAATGTAACATTGTTGATGCTGCAATCGAAGCACGTTGTTGGGGGATTCTGCAACCGCCATATGGAGAAAACTTGTGCGTTTTCATCTACAGGGGGCTTACCTCAACCATCAGGTATGACGTTGACGACAATCTGTATATTGGCGAGATTGTGGGAATTAAAGACGCGGTGGGATTCCACGGTAGGACACTAAATGAATGCTTACATTCGTCCGAAAAGGCCGTGGACAAATATCTGAAGATGATACTGGAGGAAAGATAATGGTAGATTGCTGTGCGACCTGCGCATTCCACGAATGCCAAAAAGGGTATCTTTACCCGCACCGGTGCAAAAAGCACAAAGGCGAACGCTTTTCAGAGGTCGAATGGAATCGTATCGTGTACAGCCTGTACAAATGCGGCGAGTTCAAAAGCATTAACGCTGTCAGTGATGTAGCGGACAGAGAACGTGAACATGAACGATGCCACTAAAATTGTCAGGGAGGACGCAATGATGGATCTGGAATCAGTTTTCAATGAAATCAAGGCAATGTCGCAGGAACAATTCGACGATCTCATGGACAAAGTGCGTGCAATGTCCGAACCACCATATGATGAGACTGTCAATGAAGAACCTGTAGTTGCGCCGATGAATCAGGCTGATATCAGCGAGCATAGCCGGTACAGGGAGCTGAAAGTGAACCCATGCGCAAACGGCGTCCATTTTTCTGCTGTCATGGATGACGAAGACGGTAGCATTGTCGTTTTCGGAGAAGGTGGATGGGCGATGGGGTACATCGACTACCCGATGGGCACGGCCAACTGGATCGTTACGGACGAGTGCAAGCCGGGTGTGCAGCGATATTGGAAGACGTGCTCGAAATGTGGACAGAAAAAATGGTTCTTCAACTATATCGACGCACGGAAGCTGAAACAGAGGTATCCGCTCTGCGAGTGCGGGGCGAAGATCATTGGTGTGGAAGAAAGGATTGAATTTGAATGACACTTGTGCGTGAAAGGAGACAACCATGATAATTTATACCGGAGAACGCGGTAGCGGAAAAACCACTATGCTCATCGAGATGTCTGAAAAAACGGGTGCGACCATCGTTGTGGCTACATACCCGATGGTCAAGTATATCCAGAAGACTGCGGGTCAAATGGGTAAGAAGATTCCCGTTCCTATCACGGTGACGAACTACATTCACCTTCTTGCAAACGGTGGTCTCAGTAAAAGTCAGAAGTATCTCGTGGACGAACTTCAGATGATACTCCATGGCATGAACATCGAAGTTGCTACATGTGACAATGATTGTTTGAGAGCGCTGGGAAATCTGTCGAGTGCGAAATCTCAGCCAGATCGATACATCAACGCTACACAACTGATTGCCACACTGGAAGGTGCAATCGAGAGGGCGGAACGCGAAGAACCAGCAGGGATCGAGAAGCTTTGGGCTGTAACGTCGATGAAATATGCGAAACGGCTGCTCGAAGAAGCGTCCAAAACGGAGGGTGAACGTGGATAAATACGTTAATGCAACGCACATCATTGAGGGAATCAACAAAGCACTTGACTCCCTACGGCGAGAAGATGGCAAGCTACCGGACACGGAAGATGTCGATGAATTGCTTCGATTCAGGAGCAAACTGGAAGCCGCGCCGGAAGCCCCAATTAGGGATTATCGTCCAGAGAACGCACCGTTTGTGACGTTCAACGGCAATCCCGTTGGACTTCTGAAAAGCATACGACCCGATATTACTGAAATTGTAATTTCAACCAGCTACTGCGGATGCGAGTTTGTAAACGGTGAACTTGTATCAGTGGAAATTCTGAAAGAACCTTTGGATAAATGGGAGGAACGATATGGCAAAGCTATCGACGATTCAAAAGCGCAATAACCTGAACACAATCTACCGCAGCGCCGAAAAAGGTCCCGGTGGCGGATATCACAGCTACACGGTCATGGATGCAGACGGGACAAAAGTGGTGGCGCAAATCGAATTCCAGAAAGGTGCTCGAAACGACCCGAATGCGCGTCACGGTGTTTTGGATGCTGACCTTTTGGAAATCGTGCGTGATAGGCTGACGGCCTTCAACAAGGGTGAGTTTGCCACGCGGGAGAACGCCTGCGCAATCACGCATATTGAAGAAGCCCTCATGTGGATGGCGAAACGCGCCGATGATCGGGCGGAGCGCGGCGTACTGGGGACGTATAACAAATGAGAGAAGATGAAGCTAAGACCATTTTTGTATGCAACACAATCACCGGCGGTGTTTATGAGGTGAAAAAGGGCTTTGACATCGACGAGAAGTGCATCAAGAATATTTTGGAACGCGTTAAAGCGCGTGGAGAGGAATATGCTGTGTTTATGCTTCCGGGCGTCGTAAAACATGGTGACATTGTGAGATATGCCAATGCTGTTGCAGATTTGAGACGACTTCAAGATCTGAGAATCCAAGAAATTGTGTATAGAACGCAAAAAGCGATTGAAATCCTGACGGACGGGATGGAGAAAACGTATGGCGAAGCATAACCAAAAATGGCTCGATGCCAGATGGAAGCAGAATGAACGGCAGAAAGTTGCTGAAAAGAAACGTCGCAGTTGGGAGGAAAAAGAACGGGAACGATGTTGGGAAGAATCGCTTGCCGATCTGAAGAAGATCACGGACTGGTTGGAGAGTTTGAACGGAGACATCAGTTTCCTCAAAGAAATCGGCCCCGGAGTAGATTTCTCTAAGATTCTGGAAGGAACACCGTGCAGATTCGTTTCGCAGAAGTACAACGGCGATGGGACATATGATGTCACGTTCGAGGTGGACGTGCTGAGCAATGGCAGCAAACACGAAAAGATCGGCGTGCTGACGGCAACTGCGCACGGCGTGTCGTATATCGCGGGGAGGTTGGAAGTTCATGTACGATGATGAAAAATTTGAAGACTTCTACGCAAATGCAGAACGCCGCATCCGAGAACTTAACAAGAAACGCGACGATGCAATGAACGAAACACCACAGAATATTTACGCGAAAATCGGCGAACTGATTGGGACACTCAACTTAGATGGCGAAGATTATCCGATAAAGGGACTATCGGATAAAACCGCGCAGCTTCTTCACAGAACGGTTTGCCCAAACTGTGGCGCACCACATTCACCATGGGAATCTAAGTGCGAATACTGTGGTGGGTACTTTGCTCTGGAAACTCCCGTGTCGGAGACTCAACTAAAAGTTGAACCTTACGCGGTTAAGCAATGGGACGGTGAAAAATTTGTTAGCAAAGTTGTGAACCCAATGGAAAGAGTTAAAACAAAAAAGCTCCCAACAAAAAACATCATTGGATAGAAAGGCGGAAACACAATGAAAAACACAGTAGCCCCTTCGGTAAACCAACTTGTCGATTGCAAGTTTGAGTGTAGCACCCCCATTACTTCATCCAGAATGGATGCAGGGGAAGCGGGGACACAACATCGTGTCGTGGAGTTCATACACATCGATTATGCCTTGGATAACAACACAGAACCTGTCAATCTGGGGGAGATAGGAACGCTTGACGATGAAACAGTAAAGGCCATTTTGGCCGCGTTTGAAACAGCCTAAAACAAACTTTTGCAACTTCTCTTGCATTTTTGCTGATTATATGGTATAATTAAGCAAAATAAACAGAGACGTTTACGCGCTGTTTCGGTGCTTTCTCCTACTGGAGAGGTGTCGGAACAGCGCTTTTTGCGTTTTTTGGAGGTAAAATGAGCGAAAACGTCAGCGAACTGGAACAGCAAGAATATTATGCGCAGCTTGCAAAAAAGACCTCGGAAAGTCTTGCATATTTCTACTGCTGCGTCAAGTATGATGTTCCGTTTGCGCGCGACTGCGTGCCGCGCGATGAAGGGCGCGACAAGTGGCTCTCGTACCTCGATAACCTCCATATCAAGAAACTGGATGCCAGCAAGAGCGGCGAGCGTTACGGCTTCCTCGATGGCTTGACCGACATCACGAAGATATTTGGCGAGGGTCTGAAAGACGGAGAGTTTACGAAGGCCGTCTATGCAGAAAAAAATGCGCAGTCGGCCAAAGCTGGCACGGTGAGGCAGCGGAAGGATTGGGGAACCGACTATACGAATGAAAACTATGCGGAATTTGACCGCATTTATGAAGTTCTCGTATCAGACTTCGGTGGGGAAGATGCCGTCAGCGCAAAACAGCAGCTTATTCTTCGGAACGTTGCACGCTGGATGAAACAGATGAACGATATGACAGCCGCTGGAAAGTTTGACGCTGCTAAGAAACTGTCAGGCATGATTCAGGAAAACCTCGCAAGCGAAAACCTTCGAAAGAAGGATGTTCGGCCTGCCGACATTGTTCGTCTGGATGAAATTACAGACAGACTTGAAAAAGCTGGCCTGATGAAAAACGGAAAGCAGTGCAGTCCTGACGAAATGTTTGAGTATTTCTTTGGCAGAAAGCCTAGATATCCCTACACAGCAGACGCAGTAGACCAAATGATTCTCATTAACGAAAACAGAATGCGGCAAAACGACGGAATGCCGGAACTGTCTATGCTTCCTGATGAAATGAGAATCCACGACGAACTTGGAGAGTTCGCGGTAGAACCAAATGAGCAGGAAAAAGAAGCATATGACAAACTGGGACTTATAAGGATGCCCCCAGTGAAAGGTGACAAGAAATAGGACGGTGATGTTGGGTGGCTAGAAGATATGGCAAGATTTGGTCACCTGGTTAGGCGTCGGATGGATTCAAAAACGAGAGGTTGAACAACGCGATTATACATCGTTTGAGTCCGAATGGTGGGCATTCCTAATCTGGGTAATCCGCTGGTATCCAGACAAGGGATGCGACCTATTTCGTGACGAATATGCGGATTACGCGAATGAGGAAATCATGCAGCGTATGATGATGCGCGCATACGCGAGAAACGCGGATGTTGCATTTACAGGAACGCGCGGCATTACAAAGACAAGCACAAAATTCAAGTATGCAATGCTGAATGGCTTGGTTTGGCCGGGAACGCAAAGCGCATATTATGGGCCTTCATACAAACAGATGGCACTTATTGGAAGCAAGCAATTCAAACAGATTGCACACGATTATCCAGCCTTGGCAAAAGGATGGCGCGTTACGGCAGAGAGTAAAGACGATTTTAAAATTGAAACAGACCTAGGAAGTGCGTTTTACATCTCTGCATTTCGTGGAGATAATATTCACGACGTAACGGCAGAAGAATTTGCGCAGGAAGAAAATCCACCATTTGATTTTACAGAGTATTCAACGATTGTTCTGCCGGCAGTCCGTTTGCGGCACAATGTAGATGGAAAACCAGACCAGAACTTCGTTTCATATAAAAACCACTCTATCACAAGTGCTGGACGGAAACAACATCCGTCGTTCCAAGTTCGATGTGACACACTTAAAGAAATGTATCGCGGAGAAAGCGCATTCGCTTACGATATGAGTTGGGAATGCGTCGTTCTGCAACAAATGCGCCCATACTCATGGGCGCAGAAACTGAAATCGAAGCTCACCCCAGAACGCTGGATGCGTGAGATGGAAAGTCGATACACCGGCGCGGATGAATATCCTATTATCTCGGATGAAAGTCTTTCTGAAAGCTGCTGCTTGCAAAGCATGGAACGTCAGCATTGCTGCAAATACTCCGGAAACAAGACAGACCCAAAAGACGTGATATACATCGTCTGCTACGACGTTTCCTATGAAGACGCAAAAAAGAACGCAAAATGCGCTGTTGGTGTTTGGAAGCTTACGAAGCAAGATGATTTCCTGAAACGGGACAGATACCTGAAGCAGCTGGTGTGGCTGGACGATTGGCCCCCACCGGATAACGCCATGAAACAGGCACGAAAACTGAAAGACGTCTGGTATCGGTTTTGCTTTGATGGCGGCAACACCACCTATATTGCAATCGACGGATGGCAGTACGGCAAGGCGGTCATTGAAGACCTTATGAAAGACCTCGGTGATGGGTTGCCGCCGCTGTGTATCTTAGACCATACCGAATATGTGGCTTTGGAACAGGATGGATCGTTGCCAATCATCTATCCGATCAAAGCCGGTGGCAGCGGCGTTACAGACCCAGATGTTGAAATGATTCGGTACGCGCAGACGCAGTTCGATAACCACAACGTACAGCTTCTTACGATGAATACTCGTGAGGGCGTGGAGGCGTACAAGCGGCTTCATAAGATCAAGGACGATGATCTGGATTATCAGATTGCACGTCCATACCAAAAGACCAGAGAACTGTCTGGACAGATTCAAAACCTGAAGGCTGTCCCGTCGGGCGCGGGATTCAGCGAGAAGCGCATTTCCCGCGCAATACAAAGAGACAGCTGGTCTGCTATAAAGTACGGCTTGCGCCTTGCTCAAAAGCTGGAAAAAGAACTCGTCTTGAGCGAAGTCCGTAAAAAGAGCGACTGGGACGCGCTTCTTTCCAAGTATAAGGCAAAGGGGAACGTAAAAAACGTTACCGGAGGAAGCACAGGCGCAAGGCTTGTGACGCAAAGACGCGGAGGAAGGATTTTTTAATGGCGGAAAATCAGGAAAAAATATATCGGCTTTATGCGCTGACCATAACGCAGGAATCTGTGGAAATCGCCATGATGGAACGGTTCAGCCGGATTGCACCGGGCTATATCCTGATTTATACGGCAGACAAGCAGCCGAAAGGCAGCATTGAGATAAACGGCGAGGACGTAAAGCGGCTGACGAAAGCCGACAGCGATTGGATTATGATCTGCGCTGCAACGCTGCTTCGGGAGCGTATGGAGCAAAACCAGACGCAATCAATGGAAAATCTGAGCCGAATGGTTGACCAACTTTCGGCAGCCCTCGCGGCGGAGCGCGAGAAGATCAAGACCGGCGGGGAGGAAATAATAGATGGCGATAGAGACGAGCGAACTCAATAAGCTACAGTATTCTTCTTTTCCGAAGATTTTTGAACGGTTCCGTAAGATGGCGGCTGAAAATCAGGGCGTTCCAATGTCCAGTATCACATCTGCGTTTGCCGGAATCAATTCTGGCCGCTATGGTCTTGCGAACCCGTACATTCAGAACCGGCGTGTAAAGCAGATTTCATCGCTGCCGGCTGATTTTACAAAAGATCAGGTCGCAGAAATGCTCACAAAGCCGTATGACAGCGAACAGCCACTTCGGCAAGTGGCGCATATTCTGGAGTATACGGCGTATCCGCTTTTCCACATTCGCAAAGTCTACCAAGAAATGCTGACGTATCACAACTATGTGATGCCGAAGCTGACGGACTCGGCCGACACCAAAAAGGACGAGTTCATGCGCGAATGGAAGCTGCTCGAAAAGCTGCGCGAGGAATTCAAACCGAAGGAAACTGCGCATCAGATCGTAGGCCAAGTTGGCATAGAAGGGAAGGTCTTCTATTATCCTCGCTACAGCGTAGACAAGAGCCATAACAAGGTGAACTACGCATTCATGCAGCAGCTTCCCAGTGACTGGACGAAAATCACCGGATACAACAATGTTTCCAAGTACACCGTGGCATTTAACATGATGTATTTCCTCCAGCCGGGCTGCGTACCGGAGCAATACGGTGATCTGTTTACGCCGTACCTTTACGATTTCAGCAGCGTCGTGCAAAAGCCCAAGGGAACTGGCACTTCGCTGATCTTCGCGCAAAAAACGCGCGTTGATATGCAGCAATTCCAGCGTATCCAAGCGCGCGGCGATATGGCCGGAACCCCAGATGTCTATTATCAGAATGGGCGCTGGTACTATTGGGTTTATCTACCAGCAGATGCAGTATTTACGTTTGAAGCTGACGATGTAAGTCGGACTGCAATTTCTCCGTTCGCAGGACTGTTCATAAACATGATTCAACTTGCTCAGATGGAGCAAATTCAGTTGGAGCTGATTCAGAACCCGTTAGTCAGCCTTCTGCATGGTGAAATCCCGTACAGAGATGACAAAGAAGCGTCCGCAGAAGACAAGTACAAACTTAGTAATGCCGGTCGGCTTCTGTTTGAAGCGATTTGGTATGATATGCTGCAGACGAACAATACAAGCGGAATCGGCCTGTATGCGGCTCCGTTTGAAAATATGAAACTGGAAAGCCTGTCGGAAGCTCCGTCGGCCATGGACATCGTTAAGCAAGGATACAGCGACACTATGAGTCAGGCCGGCATGGGCGCGATCATCCCGCTTGGAGATGATCCAAAGGCTGGAACCGCGCAGATCTCTCTTCAGATTGAAAGCAAATTTATGCAGACAGTCTACCGCGACTATGAGCGGATGATGAATGCTATCATCAAGAAACTCGGCCCTCGGTATGATTGGAAATTCGTCATGTTCGGGGATATCTCCGAAGACGAAAAGATGCTCGAACGGTGCATGAAGGGCATGGAGCACGGCATTCTGCCGGATACCATCGTATATAATGCACTGCTTGACCGATCCGTTCTGGACGATATGTGCCTGTCTGATATTGTTTACAACAGCGGAATTCTGGACAAGCGTATCCCACTTGTGACTTCGTATAACATGGCTCAAGATAAATCCAACCTGCCGCCACAGTCACCCGGTCGTCCAAAAGGTGACGGAAACGCCACAACAGACGGAAGCGAAACCATGATTGACCAGTATGGAGGTACAAATGACTGAATTTGTAAAGAAAGAAGACCTCCACATTATCAACAGGGCGCTTAATAATGGCAGTGATGTGAAGATTCAGCTCACAAAAGACGGATACCGTATCACGGAAGATACCATGAAAGTCCTGAAACGAGTGGCAATTAGTCAGGAAAAAATGGAAAAATAAAAAATTGTACCTGCGCCGAAAGAGCGGTGTAGAAGAGCCGAAGAGGGCTACCGACACAGTGAAATGTGCCGGTAGCCCTCTTTTATTTTGCAAGGAAGGAGACAACGAAATGGCTCGACTGAAAGAACGGTTTGACTTCGAAAACGGTGCGCTTGCCGCTGTGCGAGATGCTGCGAAGGATGTAACCGGCGCATATCAAGATGCTGCGCGTGGACTGGATACGCTGAAAGAATGGGTTCTGATTGAATTTGGAATGCCGAATACGGCCAATGCCATCCACAAATTGGCTCATCTTCAGCCTCAGCGATTCGATGTAGTCGGAGATCTGCTGCATCAGCGGCATATCCTGCAAATCTATCCAGCAACTGCGGAGTACGAAGGACGGCCTGACAATCTGGATGGTGTGTTTGAGTCCATCATTGACATGCTCCAGAAAGTCGAAGATGCGCTTCGCGAATGTGTCGAGATCTGCGATAAAAACGGTCTTTATCCGCTTGGACGCGGATTTGAAAACCTTCAAATGGAAAACAGCGCAAGCTACGAGAAATTCCTGTATGCGTGGCAGATGTACTCCGAACACGAGATGAGCGCGACCAGTTTTGACGGCTGGATTGAAGAACTCTTCGAGGAAGAGGGTGACTGACAATGCCGCTGACGAAAATCAAAAGACCAGTTGCAACCGGTCAACTCAAGGTGCTTCAAAAGCTGAACCCGTATGAGTTTGGCGTTGAACTGTGGTTGATGCGTGAAGGGGTCAACCAGAACCGGTGGAATTATCAGAACCTGGAGAAATACTACAAGACGTTCGTGGGACGGCCAATCCTGATTGCCTACGTCATGGGGAAAATCGGCGACGGTCACAACAGCCAGCGCAAAACTGACCCAAGAACAGGTGAACAGTATAACTCCTATACGGATGGGACGGCGGAACGCATTGTTGGAACGCTGTCAGATGATGAACGTGATTTCTCCCTCCAAAAGAGGGATGGTCAGACTTGGATTGTGGCGCGTGGAAAACTCTTCGCTTTCTATGCAAAGGAAACCGTAGATGAAATCGTGCGAACAGGGCGCATGGATGTGTCTGTGGAAACCTTGATAGACGAAAACCACATGGACGGAGATGTCGAAGTTGAGGATGTCTGGTCTGGGGTTGGCGTCACAATCTTAGGAGCGGGCGTTGCTCCGGCTATTCCGGGGGCCAACATCGCTCGACTTGCCGCATTGGATGAAGAATTTAAAACATTGAAACTCAAAGCGGCATCTTTGCAGAAGGCCCCGGATAAGAACAATGCCCCGGATAACGGGAGTCTATCACACAAAGGAGTGAAAGATTTGAAAACTTATAACAAAAGACAGCTTGCTGAACTGGCAGCGCGTTTTACGGATTATAAGGTTCTGGCGGCGGGCGAGAAGGACGGAAAAGTCTATGTTTGCCTGATGGCGAAGAATGGCGCGTACAAATACTACGTCATTGAGAACTCCGCAGAAACCATTGTACCTGAACGTTTCCAGAGCATGTCTGTCAATGCGTCCATGCAGGTGGGCGAAGACTGCATCACCATGGAGGCACAGGACTTCGTGGATATGGTCGTCGTGGAAAACACAGACCGTCTGAATGCAGCCGAAAGCAAGGTTAATTCTCTGAACAAGGAACTTGAAACTGCAAATGCGCAGCTCGAAGCCATGCGTGAGTTTGAAAACAAGCGTCGGCTGAATGCTGCCAAGGACAAGGCAAAGGCAACTCTCGCAAAGTTCAATGCGAACCGTGAACAGAAGGTTGCTGAAAGTTCCATCGACAACATTCTGACCGATATCGAAGCTGGCCTCTACACGAACAGCTGCGACAAGGACAAGAACTGGACCGGTGAGTCAGAAGTTGCAAAGGCCGTCTACGCGGTTTGCGGTGCAGCTGTCGAGAAGATGGATGCGGAAGCCGCTCAGAGAAACAGAACAGTTTACGCATGGGACAAGTTCAAGAACAACAGCGGCGAAGACGATGGATCTGTCAATGGTCTGCTTGCCAAATGGGGCGTCGAAGCTGCATCGAAGTAAGAGAGGAGTGAACAGAAATGTTTAATGCAAAAACTGCATTTGAGGCCCGCGTGACGAACAACTCCCGCAATGACCTCATCAATGTTACCGGCAGATATCAGGCGTCCAGTGCTGACGCGGACTGTGATGCCGGCCGTCTGGTCATCAGAAACGGCCAGCTTCCATGCGCCGGTTTTACCGGAGTAAAGAATGAAAATGCGTGGTACATGAACGACGCTACTTCCACCACTACAGCTGGTGATGTGGTATATGCCGCGAATACCTACGAAATCCAGCTTCTTCAGGGTAAGCATGGCAATATGTATGCCGTTGGCACGGAAACACTCGGCCTTGGCATTCCCGCCGGCCGCGATGGTACGTTTACCAAGATCGTCTTCGACGGCGACCATGCGTACCGCTTCGGCATTGGCAACGTCAATGCCGCACTGAGCACCAATCAATTCTTCACCATTGATGCAGGCCAGTTGAAGCCCGCAGCTTCCGCCCCGACCGGCAATGGTGCGCTGTACTTCAAACTGCTTGGAACTGGCAACTTCACCGAAGGAACCACTTCCAGCTTCGAGTACGTTGACGTGCAGGCCTTCACGGTCTACGCATAAGGAAGGAGTGAATATCAATGCCGAGAATCAATCTTAACAGCGTTTCTGCTGATGTTTTCCGCGTGAATGCTTCCGCTGGAGAAGCCCAGCGTGCGGATATCGTCTCCAAGGGCCGTGTCCTCTTCTATGAGCACGCTCTTACGGGCAAGGAAGCGATGCTGGCCGTCAACGGTCTTCAGTCCACTGGCATTTCCCATATGCTGTCCGCGAACGGCTACAAGGAACTGAACGAAAAGTTCCAGCGTGAGCAGCTTCTGTATGCGGCAAAGATTTGCTGCGCACAGACCGGCGAAACTGCTCCCGCAGACTTTGAGTCCTTCAAGAGAAACGGTCAGCGTTTCTATGGCAACCCTGCTTTCTACCGTGTCCTTCAGGGCATTTGGCAGGAAGTTGTTTATCCGATTCTTCCCAATGTATTCTCAGAAGCCGTCGATTTCTTTGCAGAAACCGTTCAGGTCGGCTTTGGCGAGACTCATACAATCTCCATCGGATCGAACGACATTCCCATTTTCCAGGATTCTTCTTGGGGTGCATCCAGAAGCGTTCCTCGCAACCGCTTCTACAGCAAGGATTACACGCTGAATCCGCAGCCGAAGACCGCTCAGATCACTGCAAAGTGGCATCAGCTTGTCGGTAACAACACCGACTTCGGCGCGTTCTTCGCAAACCTCGTTGCTGGTATGTATGCGAAGGTTATGGGCATGTGGAATCAGTCCATGACTCTGGCTGCGGCCGACACTACGCTTATCCCCACGAACCTGAACCAGACGTTCACCAATCAGAACTGGATTTCTCTGGCGAACAAGCTGTCTACCATCAACAACGTCGGTCTGCGCACCATCATCGCTACCGGTTCTCCGGTCGCTCTGAGCAAGGTTCTGCCGACGCAGGCTACCGGCTCCACCAACGTCAACATGGACGCCGCCCTTGCGATGCTCCTCGGCACTCAGTACAACAGCACCGGTATGCTGGGTGAGTTCCTTGGCGTTCGCCTGATGCCGCTCCGTGACGCTGCGAGCCCGCTGAAGCTGAACACCGAACCGACTACCATCCTGTCTGCAAACGACATTTGGATGCTGTCTGCTGCCGGCCGTAAGCCTCTGACCATTGCTTACAACGCCGAAACGCCCATTACCATCGAAATCGACCCGACTCGCACGGCCGACTTCGAGATGGGCATCAACCTCACGACCGCTCTTGATTCGGTTGCAACGTTCTCCAGCAAGGTGGGCCATGTAACGGTCTAATCTCTTCTTCGCGGGGCGGGTTTTACCTCCAGCCCGTCCCGCACCATATGGCTCTGCATGGTGCTGCAAGATACGGTTCGAGTCCGGACGGAGCCAACATTCGTGGAGGAAAATAGCCATTAAATCTGGAAGGAGTGTGCGACATGGCTGAAAACAAGAACACTGGAAAGAAACCCGGAAGACCGAAGAAAACGCCTGTGGCGGAGGAAGTCAAGGAAGAAGATGTTTTCTTTGATGTTCCGGAAGAAGATCAGACCTCGAATACTGCTGAAAAGGCAGAAACGGGAAAAGAAAATATCCTGTCTGTCAATGCAGATGATGTGACCGGAATCCGATACGACGGAAGCGAAGTTCCGCTGACGGAAGTTGCGCCTGAATTGGCGGGTGAAACCGTTGAAGTTCACACGGAAACAAGCAATCAGGCAGAACCGACGTTTACAATGGCAGACGTGCAGAAGATGGTAGCCGATGCGGTTGCCAAGGCGGTTGCAAATGTACAGCCGCAGACGCCTGTGACTCCGCAGATTATTCAGGTAGCAAATGACTCCGAAATGGTGCATTTCCTCTGGGAAGCTCCTGTTGCAGACGATAACGTCGTGTTCTTCGGAGAAGGCGGCATCTTCGGTCAGATCGTAGGCAAGAGTGGGAGTTTCTATGTGCCGCACCGTGATCTCTCCCGCGTTCTGACGGACGTGAACCGTGTCTTTATGGCGCGCAGATGGCTGATCGTTGTGTCCGGACTGAGTGACGATGAGCGCGAGGCACTTGGCGTCAACTATAAGGATGGCGAAATCCTTGACAAGAGAGTGTTCGCAAGAATGGCGGAATACAGCGATGAAATGCTGTCGCTTTACCCGAAACTTTGCGAAGGACACAAGAAAATGGTCGCGCAGACCTACGCGGAAGAATATGCGCTTGGCAATCCAAACATCACGCGAGAAATCGTCGTGAAGCTGAACGAAATGAGCAAGACCCCGAAAAACCAAAGGGGCGACTTCATCTCCATTATCGAAGAAATGAACGCGCGGGACGCGCAGTAAACATTGCGCCGCATACGGGCGCAGGAAAGAGGTATTAACATGAGTAGTCCTGTCTATAGCGAGTTTTCCTTTGTGCCTGCGTCCGCATACGCGGCAAACAAAAACATTCTTCCGAAGGTTCGGGCTGCGGTTGAAACCAACTTCAGTGACCAACCGTGGAACGGTTCAGAGGCAGAAATCCTTGGTGTCGAAATGACGGCTGCAGCATCTTTTACGGTAAAACTGAACCGCGAAACGCAGCTGACAGCAAAGCCGGAAGGCGATGTATTCACCGTCCGGTATTATGGCCCGATTGAATATATCGTATTCAGTGCAGCTACGACACTTACCTATATGCACGTCAGATGGGCGGCGCAGAACAGGGTGCATGGAGTTGTTACGCTTACCGCTGTCACCGGCGCAAAAGTATCTCGTGGCGGCTATACAGTTCCAGAAGTCGATGCTGGAAAGTATGAGCTGCAAGTCGGCGGCTATATCGTTACGGCAAACGGAGTAAACAGTGGATTCTTCTATAATCTCGAAAATGCAGTTACGGTCAAGACCAGCATTGAGAGCGCAACTGTTGAGGTGAGCGCGGCGCTTACCTACACGGGAAGTGAACAAACCAAAACGGTTACAAGCGTGACGCTCGGTGGAACAGAGCTTACGGCTGACACAGACTACACTGTATCAGACAACAAAGGTACAAACGCCGGAGCATATTCCCTCCGAATTGACGGAATCGGAAACTATAAGGGAACCATCATTGTTCCGTGGACGATTGCAAAGGCCAGTGCTGGATTGAGCGTCAGCCCGGAAGCAATCGAAATGTCCGCTGGTGCAACCGAAACATTCACGATTACGACTGCATCAAATAGTCAGATTACCATCGAAAACAGCAACCCTTCTGCGGTAGCAATCAGCCCGGTTGTGAACAACACCACCGTCACCATAGAGGGACTGAATGCAGGAAATGCGGTTCTGTCTATCGTGCAGGAAGAAAACGACAACTATCTGGCAGGACAGGCACAATGCACTGTTACTGTCAATGCTTAATATAGGAAAGGCGGCGGTCGAACCATGGACAGCAAGGAAAGAATTGAGGCTCTATGCGGCATCATTGAATCTCTTCTGCTTCTGATTGAGGATGAGGCTGCCGCCGATTGTATCCGGGAGGAATACCAAAACACCATGAACGATTCTTCCTACGAAAAGGAGGAATGGGACTAATGGGAACCGCTTGGAGCGATATCATTACAAATCACGCCATGGTTATCATCGGCGATGACCGAATGACAGATGACCTGAGAGCAGACGCAGCACTGTTTTTTCGACGCATGAGCGCATGGGTGAAAATGGCAATCCCTATGCTGAAAAGCCCGCCTGAACTGCTTGTGTTCCTGACAGAAGGACTTGAAGAACCACAATATTCCGATTTCGATTGGACAAGCGAACAGAACAGTACAACGCAGGAAACAACGATTCAGACAGGAAAAGTTGGATATGAACTTTGCAGCTGCGTAAGTGTGCAGTACGCACGAAATGGAGACGCTTCGTTCGTCCCATACACGGATTTTACCTACGACTCCGAAACGGGAAATGTAACATTTCCACAGCAGGACAACGCAGGTATCGAATATCGTTTGGACTTCTATACAGACGGCCATTTTTATCACGAACTTACGCTCAAACAGAAACGTCTATTGGGATTGGCCGTCGCGGTGACATGGGATAACAGATTTAACCGTGAATGGCTGAACATCCAACCGAAAATAAAGGATAAGAGTTTTAATACACCGAACGAAAACACCACCATGAAGGAATCAACGGCTCGGTACAAGGAAAACTTACAATTATTCTATGGTGAACTGCGTGGGTATGAGCAAGAATGCGCGTATATGCGTCAGGTAAATCCCATGCGGCGCGTGTTCACACTGCTCTAAGAAACATCGGAAGGGGGGCTGGACATCATGCCGCTATCAGACAATATCAAGAACGGATTGATTGCTTCCGGCCACCTGAAAACAGCAGTCAGGAACACCCCATCGCAATATAGAGGCCGGCAGAAGCAGTATTTCGGAGACCCAAGCGCAGAGTTTGTGCATCAGTATGCGAAGTATGCTTCTGACTTTATCGAGGCGCGTGTGCAGGGATTGAACCCAGATGCGCTTTATGAGTGGGAAACTACATCCATTCGTATGGCGGACATAGCACCGAAAACGGCATCGACACTCCGTAAGCAGGATGATTACAAGGACATTATGTTTGCCGATGAAAGCATTGAGTATGTGCCGGAAGGAACAAAAATCGATGCAATGGGAAGCATTTGGCTTGTCACAAACCCGCAGAACATTTCCAACGCAACTGGAAGCGGAGTTGCACAACGCTGTCGGTCAACGTGGAACCATCTGGACTGGTACGGAAATCTCCTGAAAGAACCGATATGTGTCGAAAAGGCAATCCTGACAGCAAACGAAAGCGATATGCAAGAATATGCCCTTATTACAAAGGGTTATGTTAATATCATATGCCAGCGAAACGAAGAAACAAAAAAGCTTAACACAAACAGCAGAATCATTCTTGGGTCAGCTGCATACCACATCACCGGCTTCGGCGATTACGCGCAGGAATTTACCGGAGATTATGATTCAGTCCGGCTGCTTGAATTCACGGCTAGATATGAACCGCCGAACGAAGAAATTGACGACATGGAAAACCATGTGGCAGGCGGAAAGACGTTTTCATGGGAAATTCGGGTGAAGGGAAACCCCATCATAAAAAGTGGCGCTACGGGGCAGCTAGAGGCTGTCAGCATCAGAATGGGAAAGGACGCAGACCATGACTACGATCATCCAGTCAGCTACATTTGGGAAAGCAGCGACACAAATGTTGCGGACGTTGGTATGGATGGAAGCGTTTTCGGCGTAACTGAGGGGACTTGCACAGTGACCTGTACGCTAGAACAGAATCGAAGCATCAGAGAGGAATACGAAATAACCGTTGTTCCTGTAGAAAGTGGAAACGAGGTCGCGTTCCTAGGGAATATTCCGGACAAGCTTCGCCCATATGAGTCCGTCACAATAGAAGCCGCGTATTTTGAAAACGGAGAAGAGCGGTTAGATAAAATAACGTTCTCTTATTCCGGCGCAGATGCGATGTCTTACACTGCGACGGAAGCAGGGAACAGCACACAGATTACTTGCTGGTCCGCAAGTGATGCACCGTTGAATGTGACGGCGACATTTGGAGAATACACAGCAAGCGTGGAAATCGGTTTGGAGGGCATCTGATATGGCAATTTCGATTATGCAGGGTGACAGCTACTCCATGCCGTTTGTCCTGCGAATGCTGGACGGCACGCTCATTACGGAGGACATGGTGGAAATCGTTGTCCTGAACCTCGGAAAACTGTCCAGACAGTATCCGGGCGATGTAACGTACAAGAGTGGGAAATGGCTTTTCCCAGTAGAGCAGGAGCAATCCTTCGCTATGAACGGGAATGTGGAACCGCAGGCGAGAATTCAATTCAAAGGCGGAAATATCTTTGGCGGCATCGGACGTCAAATCCGAATCTTGACAGCTGCGAACCGTGGCATTCTGATTGATGCGGATTCATCGGGCGGCACAGTCACAGATGATATTCCGGTTGAAATCGGCGCGGTAAATGGAAACATTAGTGTAACGGTAATGGCGGCGGGCGTAAATGCCGCATTGGGCGCAGTCCGATACGATGTAGAACAAAACCTTACACCAGAAGAACAGCAGCGTGCACGCGCGAATATCGGTGTTGGAGCAGGTGATGACCTCCACTTCGCATTCACACAAAATGTAGCGTCCAATTTATGGACGATACAGCACAATCTCGGCAAATACCCCTCTGTATCAGTTGCGGATAGCGCGGGTACAGAAGTTGTGGGGGATGTGCAGTATATTGACAAGAACAAATTGTCCGTTGTGTTTACTGCTCCATTCTCTGGAAAAGCATATCTCAACTGACCTGAACACGGAAAGAGAGGAAACTTACAATGAGTAGAAGCGTTCTTACAAACCTTGACCTCAACAAAAACGAAATTCAGAATGCGGTGCTTCAGCCGCTGGCTACGGCCCCTGCGAACCCAAAGTTTGGGCAGGTCTATACCAACTCAAACGATAAGATTATTTATCAGTACGACGGCGAAAAGTGGAAGCCGGTATGGGTATCAGACGAAGAACTGGTATTATGTGCGAACAGCCAGCGGAAAAGAAGGATACGTCAGCAAAAAATACGTCAGGAAACTGTGATAGCGGAGGGAACACACAATGGACGAAAATCAGGAAATGAAACGGTTTGCGGACAGACTATGGGAATATTTCAAACCTAAAATTGAAGAACTGACACGTTCCAATGTGTGGTACTTCCGCGCTCAAGTTACGAAACCGGCGCTGGATGGAAAAATCACGGTGCAACGTCCGTTCGATGGGGAAATTGCGCTCCCGTATGTGAGCAGTATGGAAAACGCTGCGATTGGGACTCAAGTCACTGTGTTTGTGTTTGGTTCCAGCATGACAAACGCCGTCATTTGTGGAAATGGTTCATTGAGCATTCTTGGCGGAAGCCCATCGTCTGGCGGCGGAGGTGGTAGCGCCGAAAACGCTGTTCTCTATGTCGCACAAATACTGAGTGCGGCACAACAATCGCAGGCAAGAAACAACATCGGCGCAATTTCTGCTGATGAACTTTCTGGAAAACAAGACACGATTGAAGCAGCTGGGCTTCTGAAAGGGGACGGGAACGGCGGTGTAACAGCCGCTGTTCCCGGAACAGATTACCTTCAGAGCGCACCTGTTACCTCTGTTGATGGGAAGACGGGTGCAGTTGTCTTATCTGGTTCCTACGCAACCCCGACTCAGCTTGCAGAGAAGCAGCAGAAAATCATGGTCAAGGGTATTCTGGAAGGTGATGGAACCGGAAATATTCAAGCTGCTGGAACCCTAGAAGGTGCTCTTGTGGAATACTCCGGAAGCGGTACAACGGACTACGATGGATTGCAAAACAGGCCACAGGTAAACGGCGTTACGCTTGAAGGAAATAAGACTTCCGCAGAACTCAGTTTGTACGGCAATGGAAATCCCCCTCCGTACCCCGTTGCTTCTGTGAACGGAGAAACCGGAGAAGTCATGCTTCATGACCTCAAATACACTGCGCAGAGCCTTACAAGTGCACAAAAACAACAGGCGAGATTGAACATTGATGTTCCTGCGAATGATGAAGTTCTGCTTCTGGAAGACACTGTGACAGGAAACTATATCAACATTCAAAAGGCAATGACAGCAGGCTCATTGCTTAAAGTGACTGCTGTTGACGCAGATGGAAACCCGACCGCACTTGCTGCGGCGATTCCGGGGACGGACTATATGCCGGCTGTCCCAGTTACCGCATCAGACAATGGGAAAACGTTGAAAGTCGTCAATGGTGTATGGGCGGCATCAAATTGATGGAGGAATGAATAACCATGAGATTATTGACAGTTGGAGGGAAAGTGGTTTCGGTCAGTGGAAAAGCCATTGAAATACCTGACTCATCTGGCGGAGTATATCAAATCGCAGTGGAAACGAGCGCGGGGGCATCTGTTTCAGCATCAAAAGGCACAACGACAGTTTCCGGGACGGCAGACACCAGCGGTAGTTGCACATTAACACTCTACGAACCAGGTGAGTGGAGCGTCAGTGCTTCACTGAACAACGTCACTAAGACACAGACCGTCAACATCGGGACTCAGAGCATGAAGCTGCCTTTGATCGAGCTCGCGGACGCGTTTGCGGCAAACAGCTGGGAGACGATCATTGCGGCGTGCCAGTCCGGAAACGTTCCTGACAGCTGGGCTGTGGGCGACAGCAAACCAATGGCGATCAACGGTACGAATTATCAGATCGATATCATCGGCAAAAATCATGATGTCTATACCGACGGCTCCGGTACGGCTCCGCTGACGTTCCAGTTGCATGATTGTTACAGCGAAGCGAAGCAGATGTACGATACCAACCTGAGCGGCCTCGGCTGGAAGAACACCGATATGCGTCTGACCTATCTGCCCGCGATTCTGGCACTGATGCCGGCGGAGGTGAAGAACGGCATCCACGCGGTAAACAAGAAGACATCTGAGGGGGGCAACAGCACGACGATTGAGACAGTATCGGACACGCTGTTCCTGCTTAGCGAGGTGGAGGTTTTTGGGACGAATCATTCTTCTGTACCCGGAGAAGGAATCCAATACGACTATTACAAGGCGGGCAACCCGAAGATCAAGAAGAGAGAAGGCGTTGACGAATTCTGGTGGGAACGGTCATCAGCCAGCGGCGGTATGTTTTGCAGAGTCAGAGATAACGGCCAGGCGGGCGCGTCCAATGCCTCAAGCAGCCTCGGCGTAAGCTTCGCATTCTGCTTCTGAGCAAAATAGGACCGAGGGATAATTGAATCCCTCGGTCCTTTGCATATTAGTCGTGATCTTCATCAAAATACATGATGCCGTCTTCACCTGAATCGAAGATTATTCTGTGTTTATTGCCCTCTACTTCCAATGGCGTGCTGTTCAAAAGCACTGCGCCTCTCCGACGATGCGGCAACATTAACGCTGCTGCACCTACACTTTCGGCCTCGACCGTGAGTTCTTCATTATCCTTTTCGTCGTACACAACAAGGAATGTGTAGCGGTTCTTGAATACATTCGTGTGGAGTTTACCTCCCATACATTCACTCCCTATACGTTGATATCAGATTTGAGCAGCAAAGCGGGGCGGATGCCGCCCGAGCCGGATGCGTAGTTGCTGAAGTAGTCGCCGTCGAAGCCGACGAACCACACGTAGTAGGTGTCGCGGGTGAACGGGGAGCGGAGCCACCGACACGCCCAAGGCGTGACGAGCCAGTACCAGTCACCCTCGTCCAGCGGGATCAACTCCTTGAACTGGCCGTACTGCCAGAGCGTCAGGGGCGCTGCCTTGACCGTGATGGTGCCGTAGCTCTTGCCGCGGTCGGTGCAGCTCAGATCCACCTCAAACGGGAGAATAGCTGCGGCCTCCTCCGAGGTGCGAGGCAGGGCCTCCACCCACTTGTCGATGCGCTCCTTCAATGTGGAGCAGATGTAGTCGTTGCGGTTCTCCGCATAGTCCTTGTCGTTGAACGGGCAGGACTCCTTGCTCTGAGCCAGCAGGACGAACGCAGCGCCGTCACCCTGAAGCAAAACAACGAATCTCTCACCTGCGAACTCAAAAGTTTTTCCGGGGATGATCTCTGAAAGTTTCTTCATGGCTGCCTCCAATTCTCTATTTAAATCTCTCTTAATCCTCCTGGCATAACATCAAAAATGCCGGCCGCGCCTTTTCCTTAATCTCTTTTTGCACATCTTCCGTTGCAAGCTCGTGCGTGAAAACTGGACGCTGCAAAAGCTGTTCCACATAGTTGTGAAACTCCCCAAAGCCACACATCAACACGCCAGTATAAGCCGATACGATAAGTCGTTCCTGTTTCGTCATAATATCCACTCACTCTTTCCAGACGTTTGCGACCGTGAAGGTCATACGCAGCCGACAGTTGACATCGGCGAGCGTCACCATATCTGCCAGCTTGTACATTTCTGAAATGCGATTGCGGATGCTGTCATTGAGAATACTGACTGGGAGAGGGAAGTCAACGTAGACAAACGTATTCTGCTCACGCAGCTCCAAATCATCCGCGTGCCACGGGGTACGCATTGCCTTGGAAATCGCTGCCGCGTGTTCCTTGAGTTTGTTGTATACCTCGACCTTCTCAGGAACCATCTCGGTCCAACGGAATGCCTCATTCTTCGCTGCCATTGCAGCCACCATATCCTGAATATCCATTGCCATTGTGTTTGCCTCCTATAATTTTTGATTTGCCCATGATGGGCTTCTGATTGTGTTTCTACCGATATTTCACGTTTTGTCCCGCTTTGGGAAAAGTTTTTTTAACTCCCGCACATTCCGCACCACGATTTTTACTGCGTCATCAACGATTTTGATATATCGTTCGAGGTTCAGCCCACAGTTATAGCCCATATCATTTGCATTCGGGTCGAGTTTGTAATCGAAACTGAACCGGATGGCGGAACGTGCGCGTTCCTCAGAATATCCAGAAGCGAGAAGCACACGGGACGGGGCGTTATCTCCGCTAGAACACGCCGCACCGGATGAAACCATCAATCCGTCAGCCGCAAGACGCAGGACAAGTGCGTGGTTCTCGATGTTTGGGAATGAAACGTTTGCAATGTACGGAGATTGCATGATTTCATTTCCCTTGTAAAGCAGCCCATTAAGCTGTGCGTCCGGTACTTCGTTCATGATACCATCAATCAGGCGGTCATGCAAGGTGGCTGCTGCATTTTTGAACTCTTCTATATGGTCTGTCCTGAACACTAACGCTTCTGCAAATGCGGCTGCGAGTGGAGCAGAAGGTGTTCCAAAATGGAAATTCGTTGTGATTGCTTCCGGATTTCGCGCGATCAACACGCCGATTCCAATCGGAGCACCAAACTTGTGACCACCTCCGCAAATGAAGTCTATTCCGCTTTCACGGAAGTTGATTTTTTGCTTCCCCATGGCTGCGGTACAGTCGGAGAACGTCAAATCATACCCTGAAAAGATACTTCTTAAATCATAGATTTCACCGGTTTCGTTGTTGGTGCAGATATGAGCGAAACCGTGAAACTCATTGCTTGTACGACTGATAAGTATGTGATCGGTAATGCTTGATACAGCCGAATGCTCTACGAGACTTGCAGTAACTTCACGGCATTTACCAAGCATAATTTCAATCGCGATTCTGCAAGCCTCCGTCGCGGATGAAACAAAGAACACTTGATCTGAGCTGCACTTTAAGCACTGCGCTACAGCTTCACGGGAAGCTTCCAACGCATTTCTGGCACTTTGCCCAAAAGAATGTAAAGAGTTTGGATTCCCCCACACTGCCGTTGATGCTGCATTGAAGGCGACCTTTGCGCATTGAAGTAGGGGCGAAGTAGCAGCATGGTCAAGGTAGATCATTCTCCCACCTCAATATCCTTCGGCCAACGCGGCAGCGCAGCGGCGCAGATTTTCTCATAGATTTCTTTCTGTGCAAGCAGCGTATCGCGTTCCTTCTGAATCACACGATATGCGTCTTCTAATCCGAATGGCTCGTTGAGCGGAATACGTACCTTTTCTGGTTCCAACGATTGAGATACATCTACGGTGCAGGTAGGGTGGACGATAAGCCCTAGAGAAACAAGAACAGCCTGGTCGACAAGTTTCATTTCATCAGCTGTCAGCGTACAGTAGTAGTTCTCCAGACGTTCCTTGTCAACTGTGTAGATAGCCTCACAAAGCGCAGTAGACTGCTTTCCCATCGTTTCAATGGAAACGTGTGTTGGCATTGGCTTTTTCTCGGCAGTTGTAAGATAAACTATTTCTACAGTTTCGGAATATGTATTGTTCTTATCGTTACTGACAATGATTGCTGGGCGATTCTTTCTCGCTTCTGACCCGACAGCAGCATAGTCCTGACGAACCCAGAAAATGTCGCCCCGATGGATTCTTATATCCTGCATAGAAGTGTATCCTTTCTGTATTTTTCAATATGTATAGGGGCTGTGAAGCCCCATGAATTACTTCGCGACTGCGTTTTTCAGAATGCTGCTCGGCGAGAATTTGACCGAAAAACGGGCTGGAACCTTGATGCTTTCACCGGTCTTTGGATTCCGCGCATCTCTGGCATTCTGGTACTTCGCAACAAACTTACCGAAGCCTGCGATGGTGACATCTTCGTGCGAAATAAGAGATTCTTCAATCGCTTCAAAAACAGCATCGACAGCTTCAAGGCTGGCGTTCTTCGGCATACTGGTAATGCAGGAAACTGCCTGAACGAGCTCTTCCTTGTTCATGTGTAATCCTCCTTTCTCAAGAATGAATGGTGGGCCGTGTAGGTGTCGAGCCTGCGACCGAGCCGTTATGAGCGGCTTGCTCTACCGTTGAGCTAACGGCCCATCTATGACCGGCTTAACGTACCGGACGTGAGGTTTTGCGCGCAAACCAACGGCAAATTAGGTGGTTGCACACCGGCGCTTAACTCTCGGCAGTGTATAAAGCGTTCCCAAATATGCTGCCAAAGCTTGGAGTTATTATCCTCGTTCCCAAGCGTAACGAGCGGTGATGGCGGATTCATCCGGTTCGACCATTAGTGAATCTTTCCCGGCAAGCTGAACGGAGCTTTCCAAAATGGACTTGTGCCGTCTCTGCGAAGGTCTATATCCGCTTGACCTTTACATTTTAGGCCGAAACGCGCAAACGGCTTTTACTGCGCTGTCGGCACAAGTGTTACCTTGCCCCGGTGGGTTTTCACCACTATATTCTGTTAGTTTCGGTAGCCCGCGCATCAAGCGCAGGAAATATGATGGCTGTTCATCAAACTCCATTTAACTACAGCTGGTATGGTCATTCAAAAGATTTTCATCTAAGATCACTGCGTAGCACCATCATATTTTGCAGCGTGGCTACTATCCCGCTTTCTGGCCCATATAGCTGCGCTTATGCCTCGTTCTCCTTGGACGCTGTGGGTCAGCGCCTTTAGCCGGGGCCGCTACACTTCACGATCACGCTATTGCGTGCATGAATGGATAGCCGTATTTTTCCCCATGTTAAATGTAGTCGCGCGGAGAACCCCAACGGGCGGCTATGGCAGGGGTAGCAGGATTTGAACCTGCGAATATGGGAGTCAAAGTCCCATGCCTTAGACCGCTTGGCGATACCCCTGTATGCAGGCTCATGCAGCGGCGTCCCGCCGAACCAACCTGAAACCTTGACCAGAGCAGGCTCCGGTCAAGTAAGCGGCATTTCCGCTTAAAGCATGATTTGATGATTCCTTCTGAGTGGGGAGTTCCCATTTCGCTTGTTTACTCCCAAACTTCGCTATCGGCTATATCAACCCGATGACACCGCTGCCAGATGCGGAGGTTTCATTCCAACTACGGTTTAACGAGTAACCACCTCGTATGTTGGCGGGCATGGTGGATGCGGCGGGGATTTGAACCCCGCATGGTGCAGACAGTATGCGACGAGCTTTATTCCCGTCCGAGGTGGCTGCTTCAACCCCAATAGGTTTGAGTGTGCCGCGCTTTCCTGCACCGCATACCCTTGCTGCCTTTTCCATTCGGCCACGCATCCATTTTGGCCGTCTTCCACGCTTAGATTTTCACACGCTACCGGCAACTACAGTCCGAAGATCAGCAGCCCCTATTCCGTCAGGTCAAACCGGTCTTGACGCATCAAGACAAGCGCAGTTTTCAGCGGGCATTGTCATTCTTTGTGGGGTGAGACGGGAACCGCCCACATCAGCCGGGAGCGACCCAGCAACTGGTGGAACCGACCAGTCTCGAACTGGTGGCCTCCTGATCCCAAATCAGGCGCGCTACCAACTGCGCTACGGCTCCATATTGGCGGCAGATGGAGGTGTCGAACCCCACGGCTTTCACCGCGCACTGTTTTCGAGACAGGCTCCGAGGCCGCTCGAATTCATCTGCCGGATGTACTTAATACTTTCCTGCTGTGTACCTGTACTTGCACGTTTTCCACGGCTCGACGCACGATTCAAATATGCAAACAGCACCTGAATATCCGGGCTTTCCGCAGTATTCGCACATCAGCTCTGGATACAGCACCTTCATTGCGAAAAAGAGCCGCGCTCCGTCAGGACCGACAAACATCGGCTTTCCTTCGGGAGCATAGTGCCGGATCTGAACCGGAATCTCATCCCGCGTTTCGTAGTAGTTGACAGAAACCGGGCGCGATGCACTGTCTACAACAACGTAGACGTTTTTTGTGCCGTTGGTTAAATAACGAATATCCAGACTCATGATTTACCTCCATTTGAGTCAAATTTGTTTCTGAGCTTTTCCAGCGATTGGTTGAACGCAAACTTCCTAGCAGCAGAATTTCGGTCTTCAAGTTTTGGAACGTAGACTTCTTCTCCACAACTTATACAACATGGTCTATTCTCAATATAGCTGAAACGCACCCCACAAACATTCACTCTCACGCGCTGAAGCTTTATCGAATACTCTGTCTTCTTCCCGCACCTGATGCAGTACGAGGTATCGTTTTCGCCCATCGTTTTTACTCACTTCCCTCATTTTTCACAGTCATCCACTCTTGGCCCCAGAGCCGCCATTACTCAACGCCTAGACGCGGCATTGCGCCGTTGGTCTGCGTCGCCACACCAGTTTTTCTCCCATCTTCCACGCCTCACAGCGAGCCACCTGGAAGCCAAGAGGGATTGACCACGGAACTTTTCAGCCCTGCGCCGGTGCATCGGTCGCATCCGTTTTTTCACACATTAAGCCGGAGCCAGCTACTGTAATAATTCTGCGCCCTGTCGTACTTGCACTACCTACAGGCCGAGCGGTTGGCCGGATATATCGTTTCACCAAAGCCTTTGGAACCTCAAAACTTTCCCTGGGCCCGCCGTAATGCCCATGTGGAGTGCGTGAGGAGAATCGAACTCCCACCATCAGATTGGAAGTCTGAGGTTCTGCCATTAAACTACACGCACATGTTTCCCATAGCCAAGCTTCCCAGCTTGGAGCACCGGAATCTCTAAAATGTCCCGGCGAGCGCCTGCGCTTACATGGGTGACGCTTTTCTTCATCAGAAAGGAGGCCATATGCCGTGCCGCAGTAAAATCGAAAAAAACTGCGGCATTGTGGCGAGAATCGGATTCGAACCGATGCAGCGTGGTTTTGTAGCCATTCCGCACACCTGCTCCCGCCGTACACCGGGTTTGAATGAAACCCGGCTGATTCTAGTTTTCTTGGTTTTTCTTTCTGGCCTTCCCACTGCTGGAATCTGTAGTTTTCTTGGTTTTACTTATGCTATTCCCGGCTGTGGTATTTGTTTCAACCGGAGTGTTCCGAAAAAATCATCGCCGGCAGCCTCCAATTTGTCAATGTTTCTCCGCGCCTGACGTTCTTTTTCATCCTGCACTACTTTTGTCAAGCGTCTGTTTTTTCGACTCGTCAGTTTTCCAGAATAAACTTGCGTCGTAGACACCGACTCGTGCCCAAGCTTTGCTTGCAGTTCCTCAAAGGTCATTCCACTGTTCAGATCGAGCCTTGCTCCGACATGCCGCAGATCGTGGGAACGAATCATGTCTACACCAGTGACAGCCTTTACATGCCTCCGAACGACGTCTGACAGCCATTGCCGAGTCCCTGCGTGCCATTCTTCACCTTTGTTGTCACCTTTGAATTTGAATGTTGCTTCTGTCCCAAAAAGCGTATCTGTGCTATCGACAGTCACTGGTCGGATTCCGCTGTTTAGATACAGGCGGATGGCGGTCTGGGCGATGATGGGAAAGTCCACTTGACGGAATTTGTCTCCTTTTCCGTGTTCGACGGTCAACTCTGCGTTTTCCCAATCGAGATCGTTCGGAGTTAGCGCCAGAAGTTCACTGTTTCTGATTTCTGTTGTCAGAAGCAAAATAACAATGGCGTAGTTTCTCGGCCAAAGTTCTGGCCGCTTGAGTTTCGCTGGCGGATTATTTCTCCAGAGCAGCAAAACCTGTTCGTCGGTCAGAAGCTGGTCATACGGGCGTTTCTCCAATTTCCTTGTGTCTGGCATCAGGAGTTTTGAAACTGGGTTTCTGTCATACCAGCGGTTTTCACCGAGTTCTTCGGAACTGGCGAAATTGTAGAGTGCGGAAAGAACCGTCAGGTATTGCCTGATTGTAGTCGGCTTTTTTCCATCTCTGCGCAGCTGGTCGCGCCACGCCTGAACGTCTGTGAATCCCTCTTCGCGTCTGTCCCACAATTTGTTTTCCAACATGAAATCGGAAAACAGTTTGAACACAAACTCTTCGTTTTTGATTGTTGTTTCAGAACGGCCTATCGCTCGAAGGTTTTCTTCGTATGCAATCATTGCTGACCGGAATTTTTCATAGGCGCTTGGAAATCCCATATGAAATCCTCCTTACATTTTTCATTATACTCATAGGGGCAAATGTTTTTTTACATTCTTATGTCAACCTGCCGCTTCTTTGCTTTGCCCCGCATTTCTTCGCAACGCATATCCTTTTCACGGCCCCTCAAAGCATTGCTTTTCCTTTGCATTTCGCTGCTTGACGTAGCCAACCTGCACCACTTCAATGCTGCACAACTCAAAACAATTCCTTGCCTTGCCGTTTCACCGCGTAACGACTCAATCCGTATCACCGCCCAACCGTTGCAGATCAAATCGATGCTATACCCTGGCCTTTCGAAGCATTGACGTACTTCACCGTTGCTGTTCCCACCGTTATCGCGCTTTGCCATTGCATTCCATGGCCAGACCGCACCTTGCCTTTCCCTAGCTCCGCTTAACTCCGCTCCGCCGTTCCATGGCTACTCGCTGCTCAACCAATCCGTTGCTCTGCTTGACTGCTCGATACACTTCCATTGCTTTTCAACGGTGTTCTCAACTATCCTTTGCCGTCGCTATGATTATCAGGTCGATACACTTCCGTTGCTGTGCCATGCCATGCCACTCAATTCCATTCCATTCCAATGCATCACCCCTCGACACGTCGCCTTTCCCTTGCAGCGCCAGGCCACGCTATACACTGTGCCGATGCGTCGCACCGCTCAACTCTTCCCTGCCTTACCTTCTCGTGGCTACTCGCTTCTCAACTAATCCTTTGCATTCCTCAGCAGTAGGTAGCTACGCTCCACCTTGCCTTTGCTTCGCCATGTGTTTCCATGCTATGTGACGCCGTTGCGATTCAAAGCAGTGCAGAACCATTGCGTTCCTTGGCGTACCCCAGCTTCTCGATGCATCGCCCTTGCTTCACGTCACCAACCCCCGCATCGCCCTTGCGTTCCTGTGCGCGGCGACTCTTTACTTTGCCATTCCTTTGCTAAACAATGCACCGCTTTTCTTTGCGAATCCTTTGCTACACAAGGCATAACTCCTCTCCGCCTTGCCTCCGCTATGCGCTGCCTAACTCCACTCTGCCGTTGCCTCGCCTCGCTAATCTCTGCCGTTCCGTTGCTTTTCCGGGCGCATCGAGGCGACTCATTCCGATGCCCAGCCATCGCGTGTCACTGCTTCTCAATACTTCGCCTTCACTATGCGAAACATCTCCCAGCCGCTCCATTTCAGCACTACGTCAGTCTCCACTTTTCCATTGCGTTGCCGAGATACGCATCGCCCCGCAAAGCCTCTGCTGTTCTTCTGGTTCCAAAACAGAACTCAGCCTATCCTATGCAGTTCTTGGCCGTGCGGCGCTCCGCCTCTCCGTTGCTATCTTTGCCTTGCATCACTCCGCCATTCCTTGCCTCGCATCACTCTGCTCTTCCTTTGCTGTGCTGAGCATTGCTGAGCATTGCTGATCCTTTGCGATGCCGCGCAGGGCAGAGCAAGGCGCACCCAAGCCTTCGCCATTCTGGGCCAGGCCGCGCTGTCCTCAGCCATTGCCCCGTTCGGCGGGCCTATCAGCCCGCCTTTTCCTCCGGGAAGAAGTTCGCTTCCTGCATCATGTAACCGAATTTCTCTGCCGTGCCGCCGAGGTTGTTGCCCTCTTCGTCGAGCATCTTGTAGACGAACCGGCCCTTGCCGGAGTTGCGCCACTGACCAAGACCACGGAAGAATCCATTGTCCAGCCACTCCATCAGCAGTGCTTCGTGCGCCGGGTCTGCGAGTGTTACGCCGAACTGAATCGTGCTTCCAGCCGGGATTTCCTCGGAGTTTGCGAGGCTCACGCGCTCACCCTGCGCAGTCTGCGCACGGAGCGGCCGCTGGCATTCGCCGATTTCTCCGTTGACGTTGATGGAAATTGCGCGGGGGAAGGGGAAGATCATACCGTCGATGACCTTCTTGAATGCTTTCAGGCCGCTGGACTTTGTGTACTTGGCACGGGCGAGGGCGCTGCAAGTGTCTTTGAAAAAGCCTTTAATCTGGTAATCCCAGAATACGGGCTTGCCATCGACACGGGGGAATACCGTCATTGCCTTATCAGCTACAGCTTCCGCGCCGATTGCTGCGACCTCATCTTCGATTGTGTTTGCGTCCGGAGACTTGGACGCGATGAAGTCACGCGCCACATTCTCGTTGCTCGGCCAGGTGCCCAGCACCGGCTCAATGAACGTGAGCTTGATGTACCGTCTGATCGCCTTGGTCTCCTGTGCTTCCTTAGTTGCCTTTGCCATTTTGAATTACCTCCATAAAATAATTGTTGTTGTGTGGTTTCCTTACACTTTATAATCTACCGGAATTCCGGATTTGTCCCAGAAAATCTACGTTTTTTGCGGGTATCTTGCGGGAACTTACGGAGATTTTGCGGGTTCAAACGCTTGCTCCGCAAGTGTTTTGGATCACAACTCCACTTCACGCTGAGAAGGGATCTCGCAGTCGGGGTTACAGGCATCTTGCGGAGCAAACGCCTGTTCACAAGTGGCTGCGAATGCTGGCCAAAATGCTTGCAGCATGTCTTCCGACCAGTTGAACTTTGTACCGCACACGGGACACTGCGCCGGCATATCCCCACACTCGTCACACACGATACTGGAGTGACATTTTGCACAGAACAGTTCACCGTACTGCTCAAGGAGTTTCCATCTGTTATCCATGTCAGTCTGCCTCCTGAACGGATTTGTACCCGTAGTCATGATGGACGAACTCTTTCAATTCCTCTGCGGTCATAAGTCTTGCCATCTTATCGATAGCTGCAATGTTGCGGCGGCAGGTGGCTTTCTCAGCCTTCGTCATGGACTCGCAATCCAGCCAGTTCCGACGATCCCATTCCATGTACTCAGCAGCGGACATCGGAGCTTCGCACGCCATGTCTTCCGTCTTCCGGAACGCATAAGAGATCTTTCCGTCTTTCGTAAAGTCGATGAACAGCTGGCCGTCGTTGTTGTCCTGCCAGTCAAACACAACATCATTGAAAGGCTTGTCTGGAAAAACGTCCTTCCATTCTTCGATGATCTTGCTCGAAATCTGGTAGTCCTTGAGGTCGAAGTTTACGTCCAGGATGCGGCCCAAATGTTCGACGTTCACGTCGCGGAGAAAAATCCAGTTGCTGTAGTCCTTGACCGAATCGATGTACTCAATGCCGTATCTAGCACGCGAAATCATTCGCTCGGCATAGTTCCATTGATAGTAGTTTGCGACGATGAGCTGCCCGGACGCGCGGACATAGATCTGTGAACGCTGTCCCATTTCAGATACCTCCGTACATCAGATCAGCGACGCGAACGTCGAACGTTTCCTCGAACCAGTGCCAAATTTCCTCCCGATTTGTTCCGGCCGGGAACCCGTGCCATGCTTCCTCGATGCACTCTGTTTCTGGGTTCATCGGCACATCGCCGAACTCGTTCCATAATTCCTTGACTTTCTTCATTGTTTTTGGCCTCCTGTATCCTACCATACCATTCCGTTTTTTCAAGCGTTTCCGCCGAAATTTGTAAGTGCTGACGGAATGTTTCTACTTCTTACACTTCATGAAATCCACAGTTTGCTACATACCCAAACAAAAACCAGAACCGTCCGAACGCGTGCAGCTCTGGTTTTCTTGGTTTTCAACCATTTTCGTGACCTCGCGAAAATGGTAACTTGCGTATAACTTGCTTACAACTTGCTTACAACTTGCTTACAACTTGCGTGTGTTTTTCGTGCGTTTTTCGTGCTATTTTCCCATAGTTGAATGGAGTGTTGCGACCAACTTGCGACCTGCTTGCAATCAATTTCGTGACCTCACGAAGATGATTCAAATCTGAACAACGGCAGACTTGTACAGTTTCTTCACACCGTTCACAACGACTACCTCGCGGTTCTGTGAAACGATTTTCCTCCCATAGGAATTTATCGGCGAAATATCATTCGCGTCACAGAAAGCCTCCAGCGCCGCCAGATCGCCTGGTTTCAGCGGCAATCCAGTCGAGGCGGAAATAAATTCGTTTTCTTGGTTTATCCGGTACTCGCCGGGTTTGTAGAACATCGGCATCCCTCCAATCTCATCCCATTCTAACATGTGGATTCTGAAATTTCTACATGACTCGGAAATTTAGGCGGTAACGCAGAGCTTATAACCGTACCGCTTGATGTGGGAAAGCGGATAGTACAGATTCTCAGCCCGCGAAATCCATACCGGATTCTTGCGGTTGCTGATTCTTCCTTTTTCGAGCACGATGTTTTGACCACGCTTCTGAACTGTGATTTTCGCACCAAGCGGGAGATTTTGCAGACTGTTCGGGTTTTTCCTATCAGCAGCCTTTTGCGCCGCATTGTTCCGGCAATCCTCTCGCCATTCCAACGCCCATTCGTCATCACGCGGAGAAAGCAAATTCAGAATGGAAACCGGGCATTCCCGTTCACAAGGCCCCATGGATTCATCCATGTCCTTGTAACCAAAGTTGCAGTATTCGCGGCTGTCTACGCTCGTCAGGCATACGCCAGCGAAAACGTATGGTTCCTGGCCGGGTCTGCTTCTCTCACAAGCACCGTACCACGTCGCGCCCACCATTGCGGACTTCAAAACGCGGCATTTGTCTCCGGTTTCTTCATTGTTCCATGTGTACAGATCGTCGCACTCTGCTTTGCGGTCAATGTTGCCCTTTCTATCGTAGAATTTCGCACACTGCCAAGTCCAGCCCATTTTATGTACCTCCCAGTTTTCTTGGTTTTTCTGTTCTGCTTTTGTATCTACCGGAAGCGGGAACTTTGTCCCGCCTCCGGCAAACTTTTTGTCAAATGGAACGATAGAACATGCTATCGATGTAGTCACCGATGCAGAGCGCCCACTTGTCGCCCTCACACGTCCAGCGGATTTTCGGTGTTCTTCGGATGTTCTCGCCTGTCGTCTGGTTTTTCAGCGTGACGGTCGTTGCGGTCGATTTGACAATTTCCCATACCTGCTTGACGCGATGTCCATCAACATATGCGCCGATTTCAAATGTTTCTCCAACCTTGAACGGGTGCGTCGGCTTTATCGTTTCCTCTGCTTTGACGATTTCCAGAATCTCAGCGTAGGCGGCAGTCAGATTGAATCCGTTCGGGGTGCGATAAATAATGTTTTTCGGGCCGGTTCGCAGGACGGTGCAGTCGTTGTAATGTTTGATTTTCACGACGTAGCCCGGCTTGATGTTCTCTTTGCTGAACTGCACGCCGCCCAGATCGTCGATGCAGGACTGATAATAGCAGAGGCGGGAAATCTCGGATTCCAGACGCTCTTCTGCGTCTTCAATCCAGCGCTCGATCTCTGCACGCTCGATAGGCGTACCATCGAAGCGCTTCTGCTGTTCTCCCATTCCGTCGCATTCCAGCATGGCATGGTAGTGGTCGAGATTTTTCTGGATGGCCTTGATGTTCTTCTGTGCGTCTTTCACGCGGCGGTCGCAGAATGCCTTATCCTTGGAATTTTCCAGATTTGCTGTTCTGCGTGCGACTTCCGCCCGCTGCGCATAATACTCGGATTTTTTGAACTCTTCGAATCCACGGTCAAACGCGGCAAACATACGCTCGCGCTGCCGGGTGAACGCGCGGCCTGCGGACGTGTTGATGTTCGGCTGCGTGAAGAACGCGATATCGCCGTGCATGTTCTCGATGGGCTTTTGCAGGGCTTCGCCGCGCTGCGCTGCCGCGTCGGATCTCGCTTCCATCCGGTCAGCTCTGGCCGCTGCCCGGTCTGCCTGCCGCTCCCTCTTTTCCTCGAAGGTCAGTTCTTCGCCGGTCTTGCCCTGGTACTCCGCACCAAGGTCTTTTGCTATGCGTTCAACATAGGAAAGGTGCGGACGCTTTGCACGGCTTACCCAGCAGCCGCCACGGCGGGAGAAAAGGAAGTTGCTTCTGATCTTGGACTTCGTTTCGTCCGGCATGTCCTGATATTCTTCTTTCGAGAAGTGAAGTTCGAGCTTGTCCGTCTCGCGGTTGATGATGTAATACATTTTGATTGCCTCCGTATTCTGTAGTGTTTTGTCCTCTTGGTTTTATATCTACTGAAAATCTCAATTTGTCCCGAAAAATATAAAAAAGAAAAGAGCGAATAGTTCTCTGCAATCGTTCATCGGATGCAGTATCAAAAAACTTTGCACTCCGCTTTCAACTTTCCCAGTTTCTTCGTTATGCCGGGAATCGTAAATGTACCGCGGAGTGCCGTTTTTTCTCCGGGATGCCGAAGAATTACACGCCATTCGAATACGATTTTGCTGCGTTCGGCTGCCTGCATGTGGTCGATTTCCTCTGACGAATACCGCATATCGTGGATTTCCATAAATCGCACACCTGTTTCTTCCTTGAAAAAAGTGTACATCTCCGGCATTGTTGCCTTAATCCTGATGCGACTTTCCATGTTATGTCCTTTCTGCCCTCGTAACCTCCGGGGCGGGAATGCCGTTTGCTTACACTTATGTATCTACAGGGGAAAGCGGTTTTGTCCCAGCCTACGTAAAAAACCTAGAGGCTCAAAATATCGTAGACTTCCTGCGACTCGTACCGGATAACAGCGCGGCCCTGATCGTCCTCTCCATCGTACATCGGCCCGCAGAAGTTCTTGAGCTTCGGCGCGCCCTGCAATTCTGCCCGGCACGACGTGCTGTGGAACTCGCCGGAAGTCTCAAATGCTTTTTTTAAGTCTTCGGCAGTTTCATACGTTTCGACAATCATGCGCGGCTGCGGGTCATCCGGGTTCATGCTGACGACCTTGTAAACCTTACCCTTCTGCTGAATCTCGGACAGGTGAACGCGCTCGGATTCCTCGGCAATCTTCTGCTCCTGCGGGAATCCATCAACCAGACCGTAGAACATATTCTTGTCAAAGCAAAGGAAGCTTCTGGGCTGCTCCCATGTTGTTTCCTGCCACCCAGAGAAGAGCGCCACGGGCTTTGTACCATAGACGCGCATTCCATAGACTGAGCGGCCACCGCGCTTTTTGAAGTAGATCGTCAGCGCGTCTTTGTACTGCGCATAAGGCTTGATATCTGCGGAATGTGCGTTGATGTGCAAAAAGTACACACCGCCGAACTCACTTTCGGTTACGATGGTCATTTTGGGATTCTTGGAACCGGCTGCTGCGTTCACAGCATCTGCGATTTTCTGGTAGATTTCGAGCTGTTTCATTGTATGTAGCCTCCTGTTTTCTTGGTTTTCTCTACACTTTTATTGCTACAGGGAAAGTACGTTTTGTCCCACTTGCATTCATTTTTGTGTTTTTTTGTTAGTGGACTGGACATTGGAACAGAACGCAAAGATCGGCTCTGCTGGCGATCTCGTTGATGCGTTGGGCGGTCGTGTTGCCGAGGGAAAACACGGCGATAAAGTTCACGTGGCAGTCGTCCGGGGTGAAGATCGGCTTGCACTCAACGCCCAGGGCGCGGAGATATGTTGTGATGTTGGCGGCTTCCATGACTTCGTGCAGCGCGTCGGCGTAGCACTCGCGGTAAAGGTTCACGCCGTATTTGTCGCGGATGGCGTCGAGCTGGTCCCCGTCGAAAAGCTCCGTGAACGGCTCGTATTTGTGCGGGGTGGACAGGTGCGCGGCGATGATCTCGTTTCTGCAAGGCCAGTATCCAGCGGTTTTCATTTTGTGAACCTCCTGTTTTTCTTGGTTTTCTCTACACCTATATATCTACCGGCGCAGCGACATTTGTCCCGTTGCGCCGGTATTTTTTCATTCGACTTCCTGCTCGGAGATTTCCCAACTGTAGACCGTGGCCTGTTCCAGATAGTCGCGCCCACACCGGCCGAGGTGAATGCTCATGGGTTCATCCCACGACATATCCTCGTCCCAGAAATCTTCGTCGTACTCCGCGCGGATGGCTCCAGCTCCGGCCACAATCTGCGCGCGGGCTTTCTCTACCGTGGAGAAAACGCCCAGGACTTCCACGCCCTCATTGTCGGGCGTATCCCAATGGTGAACCACTACGAAAACTTGCATGATTTTTCCTCCATCAAATGTAGTACCAGACGATGAACTTGTTTTCTCCGCCGTCGGCGGACTGCCACGGCGTCATGTGCGCCTTGCGGCGCTGCTTTTTGCGAGCCGCCACAAATGCGGCGGCTTGCTGTTCTGTGCTGAAAAATTCAAAGGTTTTACGGTACTGGTTCATGGTGATTCCTCCCTATGCAATCTGATCGGCAGGCTCTGCAAATTCCTGCGAAATTTTGAAAAGCACCATTTTTTTGAGTGCTTGCCTGCTCATGGTTTTTTCGTCGTAGCTGTTCGGCCTGTCCCAGATACGGACGCGAAAAACGCCGTTGTCGATGTCCGCAATTTCGCGGTATATGCAGATCGTCAAGCTACCAGTGAAACAGATCTTTAGGGCGTTCAATGTGCTTGCATCGCCCCGGAAGATCTTCATTCCTGCATCCAGCAGGTGCGCGGCGGTTTCCTCGGAAAATGCAAGGGCGTGCTGCTCGACGTTTTCAAAACAGCCGAAGACGTTTCTTGCGTCGTAGTTCGCAATAAATTCCATGTTGCTTCCTCCTCTTACCTCTGTGGCACATCGGGTAATGGCATCCAATGTGTAGTGCGTTTTCCGAGGCGACTGTATGTTCCTGCGTGGGTATAATAAACTTCTCCAACAAATACACCGTCCGTAGCGATCACCCGCTGCCCAACCTTCGGGCTTTCACATTCTACCCTAATCCAGGGATCGTTTCCGCCAAATTCGTCAATATCGCCCATGCAGGCTCCGCAATGCGCACAGAACGGCGTGATGTCTTTGACTTCTGCCCCACATTCGGAGCAGTGGGGTTCTCCCTGGGCGTTGTGTACCCATTTGCCGAACTTCGGCCATGCTGCTTTTTTGTTTTCCATTTTTTCTGCCCCCCTCTCACAGAATGAACTCGATGAGCGAGTCCGCACACAGGACAACGATGAACATGACTGCGATGGCCGCGCCGGTGAAGAACATCTGCAAGCCGCTGGATTTGTAATAGTGTTTCATTTTTGCGCCTCCGTTTTTTGTTTTTTCTTTACACTTATACTTCTACCGGAAAAACGGATTTGTCCCGGAAAATCAAGAAATTTTCTGCTTTTATGGTAGGCAAGAAATTGATTCAGCAGAGGCGAACAACAGAAAAACGCCGGGCGAATTTCGCCCAGCGTTTCAGCAGATCGACTCATGCGGTCAGCGGCTGCACCTGCGCCGCCGTGAAGAAATGGGAAAGCTTCAGTCGGCAGTAGCCGCGCGCCTCGTCGTCGCCATCCAGCGGTTCTTCGGCTTCTTTGCGCTTTCCGTTAATGTACTTCCAAATGGGGAAGGACGCGACGGCGTGCTCGCCCTTGCGGACGATGAACCCACGCTGCTTCCAGGCGTTGAAGGTATGGATCTCTTCGGGAAGTTCAAGCTTCGAGGTGCTGCCGTTCTCGTTTACCACGTCAATGAATCGGCCCGTTCCTTTAAGAATGCCATCGCTCATTAACCGGACGGATTCATCAAGAATGATTGCTGCGTTTGTCATGAGTAAGTACCTCCGTTTGTTTTGTCTTTCTATCTTTACTTCTACCGGAAATCGGCGTTTGTCCCGCACTGGATAAAGAAAAAACGCCGGAATTTCTTCCAGCGCTGCGTTCCGTGTTATGCAATAATTAAAACCCGTTTTCTGCGGAATGGAAAACCGTTGAATCCATATACCAAACACTCACAGCCGAACGCCTCTGCGTGATCTCTTAGATCATCCGCAAATTTAACGGCCTTGACGTTTGTGTCAAAATCCGCTTGCCACTCCGTCATGCCGCCGGTGATGGGACTCGGCCAAGTGTAGTTCACGGAAAAGCCACGATCTGATTTGCGCAAACGCGCAACGACTACAAAATTTTTCATGGAATTAGCTCCCCTTGCAAGTATTTATTTCTGTCTTTATTTCTACGGCATTTTCGGATTTGTCCCGCTCAATCGAAAAAATAAGGGGCGATTTCTCGCCCCCCATCAATCCCAGATGTGTTCTTGCAAGTATGCGTCCCACTCAGCATTTGCGTCTTTTAGCGCTTGCGCGTAGTCTCCACCGTTGATAATACTCTCAAGTGCTTTTCGGCCTGCGGCGGATTTCACATAGTGCGGAGAATGTGACATTTTTTCCGCTTCCAGAAATGCGGCTGCGCGTGGATATTTCGTGCGCATGGCATCCATGTCATATTGTGGCCGTGGACGGAGACCAACGCCGGAATCTCCGCGTTCCATATTTTCATTGAATTCTTCGCCCCATGCTTCGAGATCTGCTAACGCGGCTCGAATTTCTTTAAGTCCTGAAATTGCGTCGATTTTTTCTTGATACTCCCGCGCGGCGCGTTTCTTAGCTGCATCGCGTTCTGCAAAGTATGCCAAAATTTCTGGTTTCCGATTTCTCAGGTTCGCCATAATTTCAGCACGCGCTGCCGGCTCGTTCGGGAGTATGCGCGCCCAAATTTTATCTGGATTAAGCCAGCAAAGATCATATCGCCTTACGATCTCCTCAATCGTCATTTCTTCTGCTTTTTTCATGCTGCCCCCGTCCTTTACTGCCATTTTGCGGCACACCGCGCAAGAACGCGCCCGCTTCCGCTTCGAATGCTTACGGTTCCCCTGATAGCGTCGCCGTCCAAGCGTTCCGCCGATTCAATGTAAACCGTGGTTATCGTCTCGTCCTGCGTGAAAAGGAAACCGTCACCATACTCCGTTTCTGCAACTTGCATAAAGTCGGGCAGCTCAATTTCTGTGTGGAGCCAAGTACCGGGGTAGTTTTCCTTCGCCTTGGCCTTGATTATGATTTTATCCGGAACGTTCCGGAAATCAGAACGGATGCGGTAAAGATGTGCAATCATGGTGTTCATCCTCCAATTTTTTGTCGTATTTTGTTTTGTTTTGCTTCATCTGATTCTATTTTATATTCTACCATATTTTTTGGATTTGTCCCAGCTTTTTGCGAAAATTTTTCAACTTCTGAAATCTCTAGTTTTCTCGGTTTAGCTGGTTTCGGTGATCTGCTGGTTTTGTTGGTTTTCTCCCGATTCCTGATTTTTTTGATTTTCTCGGTTTCGCTCCGTCCATTTGTTTCCTTGGTTTTTTTGGTTTTTCTGGTTTTCTCGGTTTTCCTGGTTTGCTTGGTTCATCGAAAACAGTGAATAATTATGCGCATAAAAAAGGCGCGGAAGTGAATCACAACCGCGCCGCCGGGCGTATCATATTTTGCGGTAAACACAGCCCGTCCACGCTTGGCAAGTCGTGCCGTCGCAGGTCGCGCCGCGTCGTTTGCAGTCAACGCAGATCGGATTCAGCTTCTCAGCGTCCTTTTCAAGCCATTTCACAGATTTGATATAGTCGCAGATGTCGCGGCTATATTCGCCGTTTTCAACGTAAGCGCAAAGTTCGCGCTGCACGTCGGATTCTTCGCCATTTTCCATGGCCTCAGCAATCGGAATCACGATTTCCGGGAAAACGTCGAGGTAGCCCATGACGCCGGTGTAAAAATCGCCGGGGACATACTCTTTTCCGTCTTTACGGTCGAGAATCAAATCAATAATCATTTCGTTCGCTCCTTTTCACTGGCCGCGCTTCGTGCGCGGCTTTTTCTATCTTTATATCTACGCGATTTTTCAATTTGTCCCGGCCATCGGCAAAAAATTTTCGGAGAACGCAAAAGAAAAAACAGCGCCCGGCTTTCGCTAAGCGCTGCTATACCCCGAAGTTTTCCGGGCGCTCTGTTCAGTTTTTCGGTTCCCGTCCATCAGCCCCGGAGTTTTCCGGCGTCCCTGTTCAGGCCGTCAGTCTCCCGGAGTTTTCGGCCCTGCCTGTTCAGGCGGTAAGTCCCCAGAATTTCCGGGAGCCGTCTGTTCAGGCTTGAATTTTTTAAACGCAGATAAAGCGGCCTGCTTGCGCTCGAATGCGTCGGCCTCGGCTGCCGCTGCCGACTCCAGCGCCTGCCGTGCCCATGTTGCGGGGGCCGTTCCTGCAAGTTTTGCCGCGTGACTTGCAAGCCGCGCCACATCTGCCGGGAGCGTCAGCGCGTCCGCGCCTGCCTGGCCGATCTCAGCCGCAGGGGCCGCGCCGCCGTCCGCGCCTTCCCGCAGGCAGTCCGCGACGTAGGCCGAGAGCGCCGCGTTGACTGTGATACCACGCGCCGCGCACCACGCCCGGAACGCCTCGCCGTCTGCCTTGCCCACGCGCACGCCCAGCGTCACGCGGTTCGCCTGATCCCACTTGTTTTGAGCGCGGCGCTCCGCATCCGTCCGCGCCCCGTTTGGATTCTTTGCAATCGGCATTTTGTGTACCTCGCTTTCGTTTGCTTCTTGCCTTTTATTCTACCGGCGCGGGCTGTTTTGTACCATCGGCAGAATGTACAAAATATACGGTTAATTTTTAGCGATTTTTTCATAAAATCGTGACTTTTGCATACGGTTGAACAAAAACCGGAGAAATCCTAACATTTCACGCATGAATACGGTTAAGCCTATATATTTATATGGTTAAACGCAACTTTTCAACAGGTTTGACATACGGTTAAACCTATACTATAATCAATACATCAAATGAAACAACGAACGCCCCGCAAGGGAAAGGAGAGAAAGTGAAAATGTATCTAATCTCAGCAAATGACTTGTACACAGTTGTGTGCTTAATCCACAGGCTGCCGGATCGCTACATCAAAAACGGCGACCACTACGACGGAGTTTACAACGAGCTGACGCGGGCAGAGCTTAAGGCGATCTGCTCCCGCGGGATCAAAGTTTGATCAACCACACGCCCACACGCCCACACAAGGAAGGAGAACACAATATGAAAATGAATGCAACCGAGATCACCGCCCGCCGCGAGCAGATCAAGACCACCCGCGCGAACATCAAAACCGTGGTAAACATCTACTGCGAAACCAGCGCCCGGACCCCCGCCGAGACCATCGCCGCTATCGTGGAGCGGCTCGGATACGATACTGCCCGCGAGGCTATCGCCGAGATCATCAACACCGTCGGCGAGTGGGATGGCAGAATCTGGCCCAGCTCCCGCGAGTGGGCCGCCACCATCGAGACCGCCGCGACCCGTGACGAGCTGGAATCAAAGAGTATCTACCAACCCGCCGAAATCCACCCCGCGCACATCAACCAGCTTGCGCAGGCTATGAGCAAGTACGCGCCGCCCGCGCCGCAGGAGCAGGAAGCACCCGCGCAGGAAGCGCAGGACACCGCCGAGATCATGAAGCAGGCGGGCGCGCTGGAGCTCCCGCAGCGCGTCGCGCTCTACGTCCCCGGCACGCAGGGACCCGCCACCGCCACCGACAACGCCGCGCAGGTTGAACGCGTCGCCCGCACGTTTTGCGGCTGGTTCGGCGGCGCAACCGCCCAGCAAAGCGCGGGATACTGGATCAGCGATAACGCCGGGCTGGTCCGCGAAGCCGTTACAATCGTTTTCGCCGCCTGCACCGCCGCCCAGCTCCGCGAGCACCTGCCCGACGTGCTGAACCTTGCGCAGCAGATCAAGCAGGACATGGCCCAGGAGGCCGTGAGCGTCGAGCTTAACGGCGCGCTGTACATCATCTGAATAACAACCACCCCGGCGGCACGCGCCGCCGGGAACCGAAGGAAGGAGCGCACAACATGTTTTTAACCCCGGAGATGCAACGGATCATCCGCCAGATCGACGAGATCGACCGGACAGCGGAAGCGCGGAGCGATAACCCGTTTTTTGCCGCCTACACTGCCGAGGAGCGAGCCAAGCGCGCAGAGCTGCACGCCGAATACATGGCGGCAAAAGCCGCCGCCGGACTGTAAAGAGAGGAGAGCAACACATGAGACGGAAACAGATCATCACAGGCGCGGCGGCCCTTCTGGCCGCCCTGACCGCCTGCACAAGCCCCAAGCAGGGACAGCTGACCGCAGACACCACCCCGGCCCAAATCGTAGCAGTGGAGCGCGTCAGCGCCGACACGGACGCCGTAACCGGCGAGGACACGCGCGGCGAGTGCTGGATATGGTACACCGACGCCGGAGACTACCGCAGCGGCGACCGCGTGCAGCTGACGTTTGACGGCCCCGCAGTAATCGACGCAACCCCGGCAGGCTGACGCACTACCAGCTGCCCCGGATACCCTAGCAGAGCCGCACCGGGCACCAAAGCGGCCCCGCCCCATAAAATCACGAAAAAGGAGATAAACACCATGAGCAAATCACAGATCATGCGGCAGGCGTGGAGCCTGTACCGCGCCACCGTCGCAGAGTTCCCGGAAACCCGCAGCCGCGCCCAGTTTGCCATCTGCCTGAAAGAGGCGCACAGAGCCGCCCAAGCCGCCACAGCAGCCCGGCGCGAGTGGGAGAACATGCGCGGCGAGGAACAGTATACCGCGCTGATCCGCATGGCGTGGACCGTAAAGCACCGCGCCGAGGCAACCGGACGCGCAGCCGATACGGAGTGGATCAAGCACCCGGACGACGCGCAGACCGTAGCCGCTGAGGCATGGCCCCGCGTCGCTCCCGCACTCACCCGCAACGAACAGGGCGAAGAGCCGCACACCCTTACACACATACTCTTTGCGGCCTGCACTCAGGCCGTACACACCATAGCCCGCGCCGAGTACCGCCACGCGGCCAACTGCTGCCAGATCACCAACACCGCCGACGCTGACGGCGACGACTACACACAGACGCCGCTGGACTACCTGCCAAGCGTCACCGTCGCCCCCATCAGCAGCCCCGAAGACATAGCCACCACCCGCGCCGCTATCGAGGCCGCAGCCGCCGACAACATCGACCGCGCGATCATCCGAGCACTTGCCGCCGGGCACACCGTCCGCACCATTGCCGCCGCCCTTGGCATGAGCAAGAGCGCTATACAGCGCCGAATCGATAAGATCCGCGCCCGCTACCTTGCGCAGGCTTAACCGCCTGCCAAGGCCCCCCCGCAGCCCCTAGCCAACCACCAGCACCACCACAACAGCACCGCGCAGCCCCTACACGCCCCGCACACACTCCCGCAGTCCCACTATATTATATCGCGCGCGTATGCGCGTATGCGTGCGCGTCGCGTGCGTGCGCGGGCGTTAATTGCGCGGGCAAGTATACTATCCTATTCAATATACCCGTGCACCGACATTCAACCCACCGCCAGCCCCTGCCGCCCATCCTTGCCAACCAGAAGACAACGCACCGTAAGCCAAGTAAACACCAGCGGACAGCACGCCACAACATCCGCGCGGGGAAAGTGTTCCCGGCTCCGCTCTGTTCAGGCGGAAACACTCGGCAAATCACCACCCGCGCCCCATTGCACACCAACGGCAAGCCGCAGGCAGGCCGGGCGTGCCATGCAAAAATCCGGAAAAAGTTCGGACTTCTGCATGATTTTGAAAGAAATCTTGCAAAATTGATGGTATGTCGTTTACTTTATAGGGCATAATGTAAACGACATACGCCCCAAAATGCAAGAAACGTGTCAAAACGAGAGACCACCCCCCATTTTACAAGACCAGGACGCGCCCAAAATCGGAGAACGCTATAAGCACTTCCCCCTCTGACCATGTTCCGCGAAACGACACTAAAACCGGGCGTAGTGGTTGAATGGATGATCGCCGCATCCATGATGCAAGTGTGGAATGGTGCAACCGGTGGGATAAGATGGATTCCATATACGCCTGAATATGCTTTTGCAACGTCGGCTATGGCCGGCGCTTTCTTTTTACCTGAATAGACATGGGGGAGGGGGGTATTTTCCAAGTCTGAGTCAAAATTTTGGAACGGATATGGGGCATACCCCAAAAATAAAATTTGCGCGGTTGCCTTACGGCAACACATCGGGTGTCCTACGGACATGGGGCACATATTGCATAGGTATGAATCAGGTGTGCATTGGCTGATGGGCGGCGTGCGGCGGGATGGTATGCGCAAATGGATGGGTTGACATAAGAATGTAAAAAAACATTTGTTGGCATGAGTATGATGAAAAATAGAGGGGGCGATAAAGCAATGGACATTCGAAAAATGCGCAAGGAAGATTTCGAGAAAGTTCCGGAACGGGAACGTTTTGACAGTAAAGAACCTGCGTTTGATAGTCTGGTCATCATTCCGATGGAGGACAGCTTGGGACGTGAAACATGGGGGCGGATGGACTTTGTAGGATGTGTGGGACCTGAACCGGTCGTGCGGCTGTCGGGTGCGTCAGAAACATTAGACTTGGAAGGCCATGGCGGACATGGAGAGTGGATGGGACCGTGTGATTATCGGAAGATGGCACTGCCGGCGTGGTCGATAGACTGTCTGCCGTGCGGGTATCTGCGGATCTTCTGCAAAGGGCAGATCAAGGCAGGGGATTCGCTGACATCGTTTGAGATTTTCTCAAAGGAAAGGCGGCGGTGAGATATGGCATGGGAATTTTTTAACTGCGACTGGTGCGGGAAGAAAGTGCGGCGGATGCAAAGATACAGGCCGAAAGGATACCAGCATAAGTTTTGCTCCTGCGAGTGTGCAGCGAAGTGGCGAGTAGCGCATGGGTGCCATGGCCAGATGCCATCAAGCAATGAAATCAAAAGGCCAGGGGCGCTGCCGCACACGGATTGCGACATTCAAATCACAAAGAAGATTGACCTGTTCCCGGAGTTTCGGCCGGAAGTTGGGGCGCTGTATCGTGCGGAACGGTATGCCGGGTATGCGGGCATCAAGCAAATCGGATATGTGATTCAGGTCAACGGGCATCGGGTCAACATTCGTGAGAGCGAATGCGTAGAAGTGTGAAACAACAATGGGAGGAAAAACAGTTGCGAGAAATTACGTTCAGAGGCAAGTCAGTAAACAATGGTGAGTGGGTATATGGCTATCTGATTGGCCGCGCGAATGACACAGGGCGCGCGTGTGAAGGGAAATTCTTCATCGACAATGGGGAGCCGTTCAATAAAGCTGTGGAGGTCATTCCAGAAACAGTCGGACAGTATATCGGTTTGGTCGACGGGAACGGGGAGAAGATCTTCGAGGGTGACATCTTGAGTGTCGAGAGTTCTACACATCGGTACTCTGTTGAGTTTGATGCGGTTGACCCATCGTTTATCATCCGTGACTGCGCAGACAGACGGTTTACCACGAACATTACGGTATACGACCAGAATGAGCTTCATCGGTGTGGCACGATCTACGACCAGGAGGAATCTGCATGAAACTCAGTGAAAAGTTTTTCGCACGGACACTCAGTCTGCTTGTGATATTGCTTATAGCATTGCTAGTGGTCGAGTTTGTGGTGGCAGGTGAATGTGATAAGAACGCCACCAAAACAGAAATCGTAGTGGAACACAGTCAGCAACGATTTCAACGGGTCATCAAAGACAATTATTCCGCTCTTAGAGTGTACGTCGATACCGAAACAAACGTGATGTATCTGATTCGGAGCGATGGCGGTGGCGCTTGTGTAATGGTAGACGCTGAAGGGAAACCGCTCCTGTGGGATGGAGGGGCAACGAAATGAACAGGATAGCATTTGCGGACAAAACTGGAATCTTCGCATGGTCAGATGTTCAAAACTGCCGCGATACTCTTATACGGCGCGATGCTGCTTCCCAATTCATGGCGCTTGTCTTTCCAAAGTTCAACACCGATGCGACTTCGTTCAACGGACGCATGACCGGAGAGATGTGTGAACTTGAACTGAATAGGGACATCCCAAATGACTGGGTATCTACGTCCAAAAATGAAGACGGTACAGTGCGGCTCGAAATTCAGGCACATTTGTGTGTGGTTCCAGAACAACTTAGCCGAGGTCTTACCGTCATGCGATTCCCTGTATGGAGTAAAGAACCGATTGGCATCCCATTAGGGAAGTGTCAAGCTGTGATAGCAAGGGTTGAACAACATGGAATGCAAGAAGAATGACTGCTTTAACTGCCCGTATCCGGATTGCATCAATGACTATGTGAAGAAAACATACCCAAGGAAAAAACAGTGGATAGCACACCAAACTGAGTATGTTTCGAAGCGCGCGAAACGCCGAGCTGCTGAAGGTCTATGCACAAAATGCGGGAAGCGTCCTCCACGACCCGGATACCGGACGTGCGGCGAATGCGCCATGAAATCGCGGCGGGCGTCGAACGAACATAAGTGGCGGAATGGCACTACACCCAAAGTTCTTATGGACGGCGTGACGCTATGCAAAAAGTGCGGGAAGAACCAACCAGTCATAGGTTATGCAGTCTGTGAGCGATGTTTAGCATTGTGTAGAAAGGCACTTGACAAAACGCCAAGCCATAACGGGAAGGCACCGGACAACGGATTTGCGCGGGCGCTACGCGCCGATTATCTGCTGAACAAAAAGGAGAAGAAATGAGAGTTGAAATTTTCACCTATAGAGATGCGGAGCGTCTTGAAAATGCGTTAAACAAATTCCTCAAGTTGCACGAGGGAGAAAACATCGAAATCCAATATCAGTGCTCGGCCTACCAACTTGCTTCTGTTTATTACAGCGCAATGGTCATTTTCAAGTGACGGGGTGCAGACATGGAGAGTTTACGGGCGACACAGATGATTGGCGGCAACGGCGAGCGTAAACGCCGGCCAACAGACCTTTATCCAACTCCGCCGGATGCCACGGAATCGCTCATGCGGTTTCTTGACCTTCCGTCATTCATCCGCGTTTGGGACCCTGCAGCTGGTGAAGGTGATATGGCGAGGCAAATTGCAGTGCATGGGCACACGGTTTATGAGTCTGACATTATGACAGGAACCGATTTCTTAGCAGTCGATGGTCCACCTAACGCAGAGCTATGGCTGCCGTGTGACTGGATTATTACAAGTCCGCCGTTTGCGCTTTCGGAGCAGTTTATTCGCCACGCAAACGAACTTGGTCATCCGTTCGCCATGCTGTTGAAATCACAATATTGGCACGCATCAAAAAGGCTGAGATTGTTCCGAGAGGTACGACCGGATTATGTGCTGCCGCTTACATGGAGGCCGAACTTCTACTTCAAGGAAGAACACGGAGGCGCACCACTTATGGACGTGATGTGGTGTGTGTGGAGTGCAGAAAACGGGCGGAAATCGCATCAACCTACAATTTTTAAACCGTTGGAGAGACCTAAAATACGAGAGGAGAATCCATGAAGCAATACTGTCGCTACTGCGTAAATGCTTATCTTCAAGGTGATGACATGATTTGGTGCGAGCCAAAAGACGAAATTCGAACTGACCGTCAGATAACGCGGCTGAACCGCTGCCCACACTTCGAATTTTGCTCGATAGACGTTCTTAACCCAGAACGGGAGTACAGGCCGGTTGAGAAACGGAGGGCGGCGCAGAAAAAGGAACCGGACATGGAGCAAACGACTATGTTCGGCGGATTGGAATGGGAGAAAAGGAAATGAGTAAACCAAAATATATGAAAGGCGATTGCATTCGATCACTGGACGATTTGGTGCTGCAAGAAAACATCTTCTGGAACGGGAGAATTTGGAACCGAAAGTGGTTCATGAACCTTCAGATTCAACTGCTTCTGTCTCTGATCAAGCACAAGGCTCTACAGTACGCTGTGAGGCTGGACGGCATCACAACGGGAGTGTTTGTCGAGCCGGTATTGTGGCATAAACTCAACGAACGCCCGCTGACGGATGCGGAAAAATCTGAATTTTCCGAGCATGGCTATTTGGATTTTGAAATCCCGGAGTATATGTTCGACTGCCCTATGCCTGATGATGAGCAGGAAATCCTAATCGCAACCGAGTGGGGAGTGGACAAAGATGTGTGCCGCGTCGATACCGACGATTGGGGAAACCATTCGTTTGGATTGGAGGGATGCGGAGATTGGGACGGCGTGATCGCGTGGGCGGAAAAGCCGAAGTACGATTCGGAGGGGAAATAAAATGGACTTAGAACAAACCGCGATTGAGCGGCTGCGGATGGCCTCGGATATGAGCCTGCGCCTGTACAAGCAGCCGCTGGTGATCACGTACTCGGGCGGAAAGGATTCAGATGTGCTGCTGCATCTGGCGGGCGCGGCAGGAATCCCGTATGAGGTGCTGCACTCACTGACTACGGCGGACGCGCCGGAAACCGTCTGGCATGTCCGCGACACCTTCCGGCGGTTGGAGCTGGCGGGCGTAAAATGCGACATCGATACGCACCGGACGCCGGACGGCGGGAATGTGACGATGTGGAATCTGATCCCGCGCAAGCTGATGCCGCCTACGCGCCTGGTGCGCTACTGCTGTGCGGTACTCAAAGAAGGCGGTGCAAAAAATCGGTGGATTGCTACTGGCGTCCGCTGGGCTGAATCCACAAAGTGAAAATCACGCGGCGTTATGGAGACAATCCATAAAGACAAAGCAAAACGCTTGATACTGATGAACGACAATGACGAAAGCCGCATGCTGATAGAAAACTGCCAGCTCAAGGGGACCCGAACGGTCAATCCGATTATCGATTGGCCGACCGAATCCATCTGGGATTACTGCGCAGCAGAAAAGATCTGTATGAATCCACTCTATGCCTGCGGCGAAGATCGCGTGGGCTGTATAAATTGCGCAATGGCTGGGAAACGAAGAAAATTTCAGCTTGCGCGCTACCCAAAATACAAGGCTGCTTATATACGAGCATACCAACGGATGATCGAGGAGCGACACAGGCGCGGTCTGCCATGCTGCTGGCAGACGGGCGAAGAAGTGCTGCACTGGCTGCTGGAGGACGGCGTTTTGCCGGGGCAAATAACTTTTGATGGAATGGAGGACACGTTATGACAGATCATGTGTGCAAACGAAGAGAAATATCGTTTGATGTCAGTATTTGGAAACGAACGGGCTGCTTTGGATGCCCGAGCCCAATTGGGGCAACGGTAGATACCAAGATGCAACGTCCGATGCGGGGAAAAGGGAAAAAGCAGCGACTGATAATGGCTTGGATGGCTGGCATCGTCGAAGCGAGAAAGTGATATAAGTCTGCGCTTACGGCAACGGCGGTGATAAATCTAGCCGCGCAGGCGTTAGAGATGAAGCTCGACCGTCTCCGCGAGTTTGTAGAGGCCGACAAGGACGGGCGCGTGGTGGTGCTGCCGTGCAAGGTGGGAGAACGCTGGACAGATGAGGACGGTCGAGCGGTGCGAATAACCGCAGTAATCGTCAGCATAGAGCCATTTGGAACGAACATCAACATCTACTTTGATTATGAGGACGCAACGCCGGACGATGCGGGAAGCGACTGCGTGACAAATTGGAATTATTTCAGCCGCCACTATACCTGCATTGAGGCAGAGCGGGCGATGGAGGGATAACAATGGGAAATATAAACGGCCTGCAATGTGAATTCAGACACCCTGACAACGGTAACTGCACTGCGGTCGGCGGGTTCTGCACGGCCGTCACAGCCGCACACTGCCCACTTCTGCGGGATTTCTTAGATACAGGGCTCACGCCCGACGAGATCCGCAATATGTCCGGCGAGTGGTGCGCCGCGATGTCCGTTCTTAACGGCATGGGCAGTTATGACCGGCTCCGAGAACTGGCGGAGGCCGACAGAAACCATCAAATTGTCATCCGACCGTGCAAAATCGGCGATACGGTGTGGGCTGCGGACACGGAGCCCGTAATTCCGCTACATGTCATGGCGGATGCAGTTTATCTGGAGGGAAGACATGGCGGAGACTATGAGAGACTAAGCAACTTCGGGAGCGTTGTTTTTCTTAGTCAGGAGGAAGCAAAGGAGGCGGCGTCGCATTGGATGAAGTGAAACCGTGCCCGTAACGCGGACATTTGAAACATATCCGGATAAAAGCGAGCCATACATTGAGCCGGATGCCTTCCTGCTGCAAGACGTTTTTAATATCGGAAAAACTGTATCCCTCACAAGAGAGGAAGCAGACCACGAGCTGAAACGAGTAAAAGGATGGTAGATCTTAATGGCATTGAAAATACCAAAGTATATCTACGAGTGGATGGTGCTTACTGCACACTATTCCTACAAAGCTGCAGAGCTCAACCGGAAGGTGGCTGAGTGGCTGGAACGTCACGGAGTTGATGTCGACGCGCTCAGTGATGGTTCCGGATGCGGATTCGAAGAGCTGATGTACGGACTTAACATCGCAGATGAACTCTGCGAAAGGATAGAAAGAGAGGCAGCAAATGCGGACATATCTCAGAAGTGATTACGCGCTCCACCCGTGCGGCGCGGGATATGAATATTGCGACGGGGAGTGTTCTCATTGCGAAGCTGCGGCATCGACATATACCTCAAACACTGCGCAGCCCAAATATGAGCCGTGGCGAAAAGAAATGCAAGAAAGGCCGGTGACACCGACAAACAATGAACAGACCAGAAACGACGAAGTGGCTTTCGAAACTGCTGGAAGAACATATTGACCCGAAGAACGACCCGCGCGTCTATTGGGCCAAGGAAATCACGTTTGACTACGGCAGCGTTTCTCCCATTCGCGTGGACTATATGCAGTTCAAGCCGGTCAACAACAGCGTGTCCGGCATCGAGAAGGGCGATGTGTACTGCTACGAGATCAAGTCCTCAGTTGAAGACTTCCGCTCGAAGAACGGTCACAATCTGATCGGGGATTTCAACTACTACGTCATGCCGCTGGAAGTCTACGAAAAGGTCCGGGACGAACTGCCATACAGCGTTGGCGTTCTGTGCCCGGAAAAGCTGGGTTATAAATTCCTGCCGTACATTCTGAAAGTGGTGCAGCGTGTTCGCCGCATCGATAGAAAAAGGCCGCTTCAGGAAATGCTTCTGATGATGTGGCGCAGTTCCCGGCGGGAAATTGTAAAAGCGAGAAAGGAAGTGAATGGAAATGACGAACCTTAAACCGTGCCCGTTCTGCGGAGGTGAAGCAAACTTCTTCCTCACAGCATCCGGTAAGGCTGAAGATCTGCTTGGATGGCGGTTCGGAATCTGTTGCAAAAAGTGCGGCATCATGCTTGCGAAGAAAAATTACAAGGTAGAAGTTGAATTTTCAGAATATGGAGCAGTGAAAACCGTGACAGACGAACGGGCAGCAGCAATCGAAACATGGAATTTGAGGACACACCACTGATGGAAGGAGAAACACAGTATGTCTCGCTCTGTAAATGAGGTCCTTTTCAAAGAGGTCAAGAACAAACTGCAAACGGCGCGCGAATCATATGCCGTATATCGATCCACAATGGAGGACTTGAACCAGCTGCTCAAGGACATGGTCGACTATGCAGTAAAGAACAACTGGAACCTCCAAGAACCGTCCGATTATGACATTGAAGGTTATTTGTATGACGGCAAGCCGGAAATTGATGATGTCATGGAAAAAATTATAGAGATGTTCGGCGTGCCAGAGGGGGAACTTTGAAATGGTGTATTACATCAAAGATCAGGACCTGATAGACCTTCTTGACGAAAACGGCAGATCGATACTGACTGCTGCAAAAATCAACAGACGTGAGAGAGTCTGCTTTCCCGCAGAACTGCACGTTGGAGATCGCGCGTGGAAGAAGGCTATGAGCATCCTCGATAAGAAATACGCGGAAGCAAAAAAGATGCCGTTCGTCCGTGACCCGCTGGCATGGGCACTGTACCACACTTGGAAGGAGTTCGATGATGGGAAACGCTGTGACCGAAGAATATATCCGTCGCTCAGAAGCACTAGACGCGATTCGTCGGTTTTCAACCGAAAACGGATCTGTGCTTGGCTATCACAGTGGCGCAATCGACCTCGCAATGGAGGCAATAGAAGCCATCCCTGCTGTTGATGCAGCACCGGTTGTGTACGGCACATGGATTGAAGAAGACGGCATGCAGATCTGCTCAAATTGCGGTGAAGAACACGAATGGGATGACTACCGTGCATCTTACTGTGAGGATTGCGGAGCAAAAATGAGGAGATTGCATGATGACTGAAGAATTTATCAGCAGAACCGAGGCGCTGAAAGACTTTGAATCCTGCAACGCGGAAAATCCGAACTGGACACCTCAGCGGGTGAAAACGCTCCTGCTGCGTCAGCCCGCTGCCGACGTTGCGCCGGTGGTGCGGTGCAGGGACTGCAAGCATCGGACGGAATATGGAAACTGCGGGCATCCACGGCAAAAAGGTGTTTTGCCATCGGCATATCCATACGATTTTTTCAGCTACGGAGACCGGCGGGTTGACCATCTTGCATTGGAAGCGGAAACCACGCAGATCATTGACGGATGCTGCACCGCCTGCGGTGCATTTATGGATTGCATCGAAGCGGCAGACTATAAGTTTTGCCCGTATTGCGCGAAACGGATAGTATGCGTTTCGCACGCGGAAGCGTGAAAGGAGGACAACAAATGCGATTGACCGACGCTGATGCGATTATCAAAGAACAGCGAGAAATCATGGAGAAAATGTACTGCTCGACAATCCCAGAATTGAAGAAACACATGAGCATAGATGATGATTTGTCCATCTATATCCACTGCATGGAACAGTTCTCCCGTGCAAAGCAATTTTATCACGGGTTACGGGGTATCTTGGAGAATGCTCCAACGGTGGATGCTGTCGTGGTAACGCGCTGCAAAAACTGCATTTACTTCGGCGTGAATAAAGAAAATGACCCGTACTGCACGAACAGGCACGGCCTAGATGATCCAGTGCCAGACGGGTTCTGCAACTACGGAGACCCAAAGGAGGAACGTGAAAATGGGCGTAACGATTAAATGCAAGAAAACAGGTCGGGAAATCGACCTTGGATGCGGTGGATTCATGAATCTGCGGCGGAAGGTGGCTCAACTCATGGGAGAGCCGTTTTACAGTCATTACGAGAAGCTTTGTAACGCGCCGATCATCATGCAACCGGAAGTGGAAGAGAAGTTTTGGAAAGATTGGGCCACGGAAGCAGACAGGATACTTGCAGAAAACCACTTTCCCGTAAAAGTTGTGAAGTTCCTGCTTGCCCCTGACAGCGAAGCTACGACGCGTTACGGAGCCTGCAAGGAAATCCTGAAGGTCATCGGGGACTACGACGACAACATCTGCTACGGCTATGCCGGCCGGAGCGACTGCGCGATGTTCCGAGACTTCAAGGCAATCTTGCAGGACTGCGTGGACAACAAATGTGATATGGTCTGGATGTAGGAGGACGGAAAATGGATGCTGTTGCGTATTTCAAAGCATATGCGAGAATGTGCGATTCTTTTGATTCTAAGAACAACTTTACGGGAAAACCGTGTGTAGGCTGTCCACTTGACGATATTGGACGCGGATGCCATATGATCGATCTCGCCAACAACGCAGAGGAATGTGTTGCTGCGGTCGAGAAGTGGGCAAAAGAGCACCAGGCCAGAACGAGACAGAGTGAATTGCTCAAGCTGTTCCCAGAAGTAATCTCTGACCCAGATGGGTTTATTGATATTTGCCCAGCTCTTATCGTTTCCGCAAAAAGAAAAACGAAAACGGGCGGCTGTAGATATCCGTCAATTAGCTGTGAAGAATGCAAACGTGAATTCTGGCTGGCTGAAATCAAGGATGGTGAGACATGATGGACAAGCAGCTGATTTACAAGGAAGACGCGCTCGAAATCGTGCGCCGGACATCCGGGGACTATGCTGCGGCATTTGCTGAGATCAGCCGACTGCCGGCAGTGGACGCAGTACAGGTTACACGCTGCAGGTACTGTGATGGACGCCGGGCAGAAATTTCGTGGTGTGGGACATATGTTAGGTGCGGCTTTCGTGACGCGACCGGCCTTAATATGCCGGAAGATGGGTTCTGCTCTCTTGGGAAAGGAGGACAATAAATGCCGCTCATAAACGTTGCTTTATACGGAGAAGGAAAACGAAATAACCGGCTTCGGGCAGAATATATTTGCTGCGATCACGCGCAGGAATGCTCCGCATATCACGAAGGGAAATGCCTGAACGTTACAATACCGTTCAACCGACGGTGTGAAATTGGCAGAGTTGAAAAAGTGGATGGCGGCACAAAGCAGAGCAAACGCTATGACACTGTGACAGACGCAGCGCGGCATTCGCCAGAATATCGTAAACTCAGATACCCATCCTATTGGTATGTAATTCGCATTGGAGATATGGCGTATCTGAATCTTCCTTACGTTGACCTCAAATTGGACGGAAGACGACTGAACGCATCAACGGCGATATTCACAAATCAACATTTACTAGTGGACAGACCAATGCTGACACCGGACAATTTGGACAACGTACTTGGCTATAACCCACGAAATATGTGCGGAGATATTATCACGAGATATGCGGATGAAACCGTACCGAATTTCCTGCACCAATTCAAAAGACTGTTTCCAGTGGAATATGAACGCTTCGTGAAAGAGTACCCGAAGTATGCAGAGATGTCCCCGACATTTATCGGAAGATACGCAAAACTCGCAACGTGCAATCCAGACTGCGTGTACAAGGATTCAAGCGGGGATAAGTTCACAATGGAAGACGGAAAACGGATGGTCTGTAAAGAGTATAAATCTGGCTTTCTCCCATTTGGAGCGTCCAAGGCAGAAGTCATTATCACGCTTACGGACGATATGAAAGTTAAAATCACGGACAACTCACAGGTCTTGGACGATACTGTGTTTGTATAGGAGACAAGATGAACAGCAAATACTTGGAATTTCTGAAATCAAAAATCGAGACGGCTCCGGTGAGCGGCTTTTCCGTTCCGGAGGAAGATATCAATCCAGCGCTGAAGCCGCATCAGAGAGATGCGGTACGTTGGGCGCTGCGCGGCGGCCGGCGGGCGCTCTTTGAAAGCTTCGGTTTGGGAAAAAGCGCGCAGGAGCTGGAATTCTGCCATCACGCGGCGAAGCATGAGGGAAAGCCGGCACTGATCGTGCTCCCACTCGGCGTGCGGCAGGAGTTCAAACGGGACGCCGTGAATATTCTGGGATACGAAGAGCCGGTTTATGTACGGACGATGCAGGATGTACGCGAGAACACCGGGGCGGAGATCATGCTTACCAACTATGAGCGTGTCCGAGATGGGGATATCGACCCGGCATACTTTGCGGCGACGAGTCTGGACGAGGCGTCGGTGCTGCGCTCGTTTGGCAGCAAGACTTATCAGACGTTCTTACAGAAGTTCAAGGGAGTCAAATATAAAATGGTCGCAACGGCCACACCGGCTCCAAACAGGTATAAGGAGATCATTCACTATGCCGGATATCTGGAGGTCATGGACACAGGGCAGGCGCTTACGCGGTTTTTCAAGCGCGACAGCACGAAGGCAAATAACCTGACGCTGTATCCGCACAGGGAGGAAGAATTCTGGCTGTGGGTCAGTTCATGGGCGCTGTTCCTTGGAAAACCGTCAGACCTCGGATATTCTGACGAGGGATATGAACTTCCTGGACTCGAAGTTAGAACGCATGTTGTTCACGACGAATTCGGAAAGATCACGGACCGGGATGGTCAAGTGAAGATGATGAACGATTCTGCCACGAACCTTCAGGAGGCATCACGCGAAAAGCGTGAGACAATTACTGCACGCGTACAGATGGCGAAGGAGATCGTTGACAGCGATCCGGAGGTAAGCTTTATCCTCTGGCATGACCTCGAAGCGGAACGACATGAGATACACCGCGTGATACCGGAGGCCGTAGAAATCTACGGAACAATGGACTATGACGAGCGCGAACGGCGCGTCATTGATTTCTCCGACGGAAAAATCCGAATCTTCGCTACGAAGAAAGAGCTTTCTGGTCAGGGCTGCAATTTCCAAAGGCATTGCCACAGAATGATCTTCGTCGGGATTGACTATGAATTCAACGACTTCATTCAGGCGATCCACCGCTGCTACCGCTTCTTGCAAACGGAGAAGGTCATTGTGGACATCATCTATACGGAGGCAGAGATCCCGATTTGGGACGTTTTGCAGAAAAAATGGAAGCAGCATGACTATATGCAGGAGCAGATGCGTGAGATCGTAAAGAAATACGGCCTTTCCGGAGAGCGCATGAAGCAGGAGATGGCCAGAAGCATAGGAGTGGAAAGAGTGGAAATCAGGGGCAAAAACTGGATCGCAGTCAACAACGACTGCTGCGAGGAAACGGCGAAAATGGCGGACGACAGCATAGATCTGATCGTTACGTCCATCCCGTTTTCCAATCATTACGAATATACGCCGAGCTATAACGATTTCGGACACAACGAGGATACGGAAAAGTTCTTTGAGCAGATGGACTATCTGACGCCGAACCTTCTAAGAATTCTGAAACCCGGACGTGTATTCTGCTGCCATGTGAAAGACCGTGTTCTTTTCGGCAATGCGACAGGGACTGGTATGCCGACGATGGAACCATTTCATGCTATGTGCATTAAGCACTATATGGAGCATGGATTTGCATATTTCGGCATGATTACGGTCGTTACAGATGTTGTGCGCGAGAACAATCAGACATATCGGCTTGGCTGGTCTGAACAGTGCAAGGATGGGACCAAGATGGGAGTTGGCTGCCCGGAGTACATCTTGCTATTCCGGAAGCTTCCAACCGACCGCTCCAAAGCATATGCGGATGAGCGCGTATCCAAGACGAAGGACGAATACACACGCGCTCAATGGCAGATCGACGCACATGGGTTTTGGCGCAGCTCTGGAAATCGGCTGATTACGAAAGACGAACTGCTGCATACTGACGCGGGAAAGTTGCAAGCAATTTATCGGAAATACAGCCGTGATTCCGTTTACAGCTATGACGAGCATGTAAAACTGGCGAAAGAGCTTGACAAGGACGGGCATCTGCCAGCCACGTTCATGGTAGTTGCGCCCGGAAGCTGGACAGATCAGGTATGGGACGATATCAACCGAATGCGGACGCTCAACACAACGCAAAGTCAGCGCAGAAAAGAGAACCATGTTTGCCCCCCTCAGCTGGATATCGTTGACAGGCTTATCAATCGGTATAGCAATCCAGGGGATCTGGTGCTTGACCCGTTTGGTGGACTTGGAACGGTTGCGCTGGAAGCCATCAAGGCCGGCAGACGTGGCTACACCATTGAGCTCAATAATGATTACTTCCGCGATGCGGTCGGCTACCTGAAGGAGTTCGACGAGTCTCAGCAGAACGACAATCTGTGCCTGTTCGATGTAATCTGAACTGAGTATAAGGCTGCAAATCACGCTGGTTGATTTCAATTCATAACAGCATAATGTTGTTTGAGGGTGCCTATTGCACCCTCATTTTTTCGTTTTCTAGGGTTTACATAATCATGTAAAAAAACATTTGCTGCCATGAGTAAACTTAGAACTAGGAGGGTGAAGCGATGAACGATAGAACGAGCAAAGTCCGGATGCGGTACACGGGGAAGACCGGATACCATGGGCTAAAGCATTGGAAAGTCTATGAAATCAGCATTGTCAGCATGTACGGAAAGTTTTGGGTAGAGGTTGGGAGTGAAGCTATTGCCTATGTTTCGCTTGCGATGCTCTGCCGAAATTGGGCGGACGTTTAGAAAGGGGAATGTTATGAACGACTGCGAGAGAATCGTTGCGTATTGTAGGGAACACGGCTCCATCACGCAGATGGAAGCAACCAGAGAACTGGGCAACACGCGACTTGGAGCACGCATTTGGGACTTGAAAAACAAATTCGGCTATGAGGTTGAAGATATATGGGAAACAGCCACAGACCGTTTTGGAGACCCAACACGATACAAGCGTTACTTCGTCAAGGATAAAACACAATGAGCGATACATGCAAAGGATGCAAGTGGTGGGAACCGTTTAACTGGGTATGCTGCAACGGAGACAGCCACCATTGTGCGGATTTCGTCAACTGTGGATGCAAATATTTTGAACGAGAGGACGATAAGAAATGTCAGAACGAAAGGGAACAACGCCATTAACTGCGCGAGAGGAACCGGAAATCGACCGGAAAACCTGCATGGGATGTGACTCATGGGATAAATTCACCTGTTTCAACGCGGCAAGCCAGTTCTTCGGCGGAGCGGTTGACTGCGGGTGCAGATATTACGGGACGGAGGTCGTGAAGAAATGACACAGAGAGAATTTGTGCTGAAAATGGAACCGGGCGCGGAAAACAAAAGCTGCTACGGTGGAATACGTTATTGCCCACACGCATATAGAGATATTCTTCCTGTCCCGCTTGAAATGTGTAGTGTCCCGCTTGAAATGCGTAGTGGAAAGTCTAATGCAAGTGCAGAACTCTGTGAGAAATGCTGGAATCAGGAAATGGTTCTCCCTGCACCAGCTGAAAAGCCAATGGCGCAGGTCAACGCATTCATGAATCAGGACGCAGACGAAAAACCGGCTGAAAATTTCGTAGATCATCCGACGCACTATTGCCAAGGCTCCATTGAGTGCATCGACGCCCTGAATGCGATGGTTGAAGGATGGGATAATCCGGTGGCGGCAGTTTTGGCGTGGCAGGCGGTCAAGTACATCTGGCGGCATCCGTTCAAGGGCAAGCCTGTGGAAGATATCAAAAAGGCCCAATTTTATTTAGAACAGCTGGTGAATCAGTATGAGCGTGAGAAAGAATGAACAAATGCGAAGGAGACGAAGCCTATGAGGAAATTCCTTTTCTGCGTCTGCATAATCCTCGTTCTGGTGTCAATCACACTGCTGATTTATCAAAGCGGTATCGAGCAAGCCCTTGCCAATAAAGCGGAGTCAGACCTGACCGTTGAATTGTCAGTTGCTTTCCAAGAAAATCTGAACGAACAGGAAAAATCGGAGGAGCAAATGGAGGCAGATACAGAAATCAGATCTGACTATCCTCAATTTTGCAGTCCACCACATACCAAAGACGGCATCGGTGGAGCAGGCGGATTTATCGTTGATGACCCGCAATGCCTCGAACTGCTTGCACGGGCAATTTACGCCGAGGCTGGCGGGGATGACTGCAGCGACGAAACCCGCATCATGGTCGGAAATGTCATCCTCAATCGGATGCGATGCGAATGGTATCCAGACACAATGGAAGCGGTGCTGACCCAGAAAAGGCAATACAACACGTTCTACTGGACTGGCGTTATTTGGAAAGAGCGTGCGTCGAATCCAAGCGAAAAAGAAGCTGTAGAACGAGCGTACAAATGCGCGGAACGCGTACTGCTCGGAGAACGGCTACTCCCAGAAGACGTGGTTTTTCAGTCAGAGTACATTCAAGGGACAGAAATCGTAGCATATCAGGATGGGATATACTTTTGCCGATAGGAGGGCGTAGAAATATGGCCGCAGTCATTCAAGCACCGTGTAAAGGGTGCGAAAAACGCGAAATTGGATGTCATGGATGGTGCAAAGCATATTTGGCCTATCAGGACGAAAACAACATGTACAAGGCAATGAGCGCAAACAACAGAAAGTCGCTGTCTCCAACGAAGTCATTCACAAAAAGACAGCGTGAACTCATCAGAAAGGGGATGAAATGCGTCAGATGAACGAAAAAACATACTTGCTTTTTTCGATGCTTTCCGCAATCGCAAGCATCGCAGGTGGTACGTTGTTCATTCAGTTTTCACGCTTTGGACAGACGGCAAAGGAACGATTTGGGAATCTCTTGATTGGAACGTGCGCGATTCTTGTAGGAGTTGTACTTTGCGTGCTGACCGCTCTTGAAGCGTTTGAAGCGGTTTAGAGGACGTTTCCATGCCAGAACGTGAAAACACACACTGAGAACGTACAAACGGCGTGCGCGGCGTCTGTGGGCGCGACAAGCGAACCTAAATGAAATGGGAGAGTGGAAAATGTTAAACAGAATCATTGTGCAAGGAAGAATCGTAAAGAAGCCAGAAATGCGTGTGACACAGAGTGGAAAGTCTGTGGCAAGTTTTACGCTTGCTGTTGAACGCGACTATGCAGCTCAAGGACAAGAGCGTGAAACAGATTTCCTCGATGTGAACGCATGGAACCAGACGGCAGAGTTTGTCGGAAAGTATCTTGACAAAGGAAGCATGGCTGTGGTTGATGGCAAACTTCAAATTCGCAACTGGACGGACAAAGAGGGCAATAAGCGCCGCAACGCAGAAATTGTAGCTGAACGGGTCTATTTCTGTGGGAGCAAGCCGACAGACGGAACGTCGAAACCAATCCATACAGTACCGGCACCGGCATCTGATGTTCCGGACGGATTCACGATGCTGGATGAGAATGCAGATGATCTGCCATTTTGATGGAGGTTGCAAATGACTTTGAAGTTTGAAACAAGAATTTTTGCCGATGAAAGTTTGGGGAATTTTGCTGATCCAGAAGCGCCGATGATTGACTTGGGAATGCTAACTGAGGAAGAACTTGGGGGCATCATGGACATCGCAGCTAGAAAAGGATATTGGGTATTGGCAAAGCCCACATTTGTTGGACCGGAGGTCCGGACCTATGGATAACGTTCAATGGATAAAACTCAAAGTCGGAATGTTTGACGGTGAGAGCTTCAAGAAAATCAAAAAAGCCAAAATCGGTGGCGAGAGCTTCCGCGATAAACTGACGGCTGTGTGGTTTGAGCTGCTGGACTTCGCCGGTAAATGCAACCACTCCGGTTTCCTCATAAACTCAAGGGAAATTCCGTTTCAGTCAATCAGCGATATAGCAGTCATGATCGACCGAACCACAGAAGAATTGGACCTCTGCATGAAATTCTTCATCAACGAAGGAATGGTTGAAATCATTGACGATATATACCTCCTGTCGAATTGGATGATGTATCAGAATGAAGATAAACTGGCAAAAATCCGAGAACAAAAAAGAATTAGCCAAGCAAAATGGCGGATGTCAAAGAAACTGAAATCAGAAGATACAAGCGATAATGCAAAGTCAGATGTAGAATCTACAGGAACATCTACAGCACATCTACCCTCTTATTCTATTTCTAATTCTAGTTCTACTTCTGGTAATAAAGGAAAAGAAGGAAAAGGGGGTACGGGGGAAAGGGGAGGAAAAACGCAGCCAGTTTCCGATGAGATCAGCGCGGCTATGTCTAAGCTGCCTTCGCTGGTTCAAGTACAAATGCAGGAATGGCTTGAATACAAAGCCGAGCGAAAAGAATTCTATACCCCGCGTGGTTTGCAGTCTTTGATGACGGTTGTGCAAAAGAGAGTTGACCAATACGGAGCGCAGGCAGTCATTGATGTGATTGAGCGAACCATGGCATCAAATTATCGTGGGGTAGTGTGGGAATGGCTTGAAAGAAAACCGCAGCCGACAAGACAATCCCTGCGAGAAAATGCACCGACCGACTACGGTTCACCGGAGGATTTTTACAAATGACCATCAGCATGGAAGAATTGATGGAACTCCGCGCAAGAAAACAGACAGAAGCAAAGTCAGAACCCGTTAAAGACCCAACTGGATTCTCGAACGTTATGCGGTCGGTAGCGAGGAAGGTTCCGATTGACGTAAAAGACACGCAGATGGGCGAAGACGGGCTTCTTCACTGTACGAAATGCAACGGACTTAGGCAAAGCAAAGTAAAACTCCCAGACGGGGAGACGGTAACTGTACCATGCGTGTGCAAGTGTATGCGGACCGCATTCGATGCTACTGAAGCAGAAAAACGCGCAAGAGAGGAAGCAATGCGAATCGACAGTTTGCGAACGTTGGCTTTCCCGGACTCGGACTGTAATATGCTCCAATGCACGTTCGACAAAGATGACGGCGCACGGCCGGATGTTACTGCCGGCATGAAGAACTACTGCGAGAATTTTCCCTATCTCCGAAGATTGGGAAAAGGAATTCTTCTCTATGGAACGGTCGGAACAGGAAAGAGTTTCTTCGCCGCCTGCATCGTGAATGACCTTGTATCAAAGGGATATCGCTGCATGATGACGACCTTTCCACGGCTTACAAACCAAATCAGCGCATTGTGGGATGGGAAGCAGGAATTCATCGATGACTTAACCAGATATGACCTCATCGCAATCGACGACCTGGGCGTTGAGCGTGACACAGAGTACATGAATGAGCATATCACGATGATCGTTGATGCGCTTTACCGGGCGAAGGTGCCGCTGGTCATCACCAGCAATTACACCCCAAAGCAGATGAAGGGCGAAAGCGAAATACGCCGTCAGCGCATTTACGACAGACTGATTGAGCAGTGTCATCCAGTAGAAATGTCTGGGGAAAGCCGAAGGGTAATAAAAGGCCGTAAGGACTACCTTGAAATGAAAAAGCTTCTGGGGGTGTGAAAAGTGTTTGAAGATGTACAGCGGGAAACTGCAACCGGTATGTGCGCATGGTGTGGCGCGGAAATATACCAGGATGACGATATCTGGTACGACGGATTTTCAACGTACATTCACGATGAGTGCGTTGAAAAAATCGAGGCCATGCCAGACGAAGCGCCGATAGCTGCGTTTATCCGGGAAGATTACCAGAAAACGACCATGCGGAAGATCATAGATGACCGCTGGGCGAGGGAAGATCATGAAGTTTGAAATCGTAAGAGCGTTGGACGGGAAAGGCATGATGGAGACGGATTATGAATCCTGCATCCCGTCAGATGATACTATCCGCAGCATGATAAAAGCCGGTTATAAGGCATACAAAGACGGTCGGGTTTACCGGCCGAAAGATGGAGGAAAAAATGGTACAGTTAGGACAAACGGTAAAAAAGGTCGTTAGCTTTGCCCCAGAACGAAATATAAATCAGTTCAACAGTGAAAAGAAGACGCTTTACGGAAAGGTCATTTTTGTTCATCCAAAGAGAAGATTCTACACCGTGGAATTCTCACTTTGGAATGGGAGTAAAATCCGCTCATGCTATACGGAGGGATTGTAATGGGAAACGGACTCACATACGCGCAGAAACTTGCGATTGCAAGGCAAACTGAACTGACCATTGGTGTTGACACCGGTTTTCAAAAGGCGGCAGACTTCTTTTCTATCGCGCTTTACGAAGAAGGGTTTGGAGAACAACGGCAGGAAAAAATCGCCAGACGCGTTATGGAACTCGATCAAGAATATGGGGATGCGTGGACTGGACGCGTGGAAGCAGATTACAAGCAGGAACAGATAGACCGTATCTTGAAAAAAGCATACGGGAAGAATTTCACCCCGTTCTCTGAACGGAATCCGTATATAAAGAAATTCAACTATGCAGGGAAAGGAAAACGTTAATGCAAAAAGACAAAATAACAGTGGTCGAAACGGCAATGAAACAAATTGATGCAGAAGCAAACCAAAATGGAACTGGATGCGCGTACTGGCGCGGATTCTTGCAGGGCGCACTCATGCAGCAGCACGAAGACATGCACGGTATTCAAGAACAGCTTGCGGCGAGATTTCTTGAAAACGCAAAATTCGAGGACAATCGTGTGCGCTATGTGAAAGAACCGTCCGCGAAGACTCCAACGTATGCGCACCAGGACGATGCCGGCATGGATTTATATGCGTCGAAGGGAAATTATATTCCGGCCGGCGGAAGATGCACTTTCCACACCGGCATCCATGTCGAAATCCCGAAGGGGTACTTCGGCGCAATCAGAGCCAAGAGCGGCCTGCTTCGGAATCATGGAATCATATGCTCAGGAACAATCGACGTGGGATATACCGGCGAGATCATGGTGACGCTGGTCAACACGAGCGACGAAATGTACTGCGTATCGGAAGGGGACAAAATCGCGCAGCTGATTGTCATTCCATATGAGCGCGTTGAATTGGTAGAGGCCGAGTCGCTTGAAAAGACAGAACGCGGAGACAACGGCTTCGGGAGCAGTGGAAGATGACGTTTGAAGAAAAGGAAAAATTCCTCAAAGAAATATGGAAATGGCTTAATGACAGCGGCACACTCGACAAGTGGCTGCCAACGCCTAAACCAAGAATTGGACCAGAACTCGTAGATGTCAGGAGCGTTGAATTTGGAAATCCTGTCGTTTATAATAGCAAGCAGAAGATCCACATACCGCCTATCGACCAATCCAAGGCAACGGGCGGATATGGAAAACCGATGCAAATTATATCCGATGGCGAGTGGTCATTGATCTGCGCACTGCGTGGGAGAAAATTGAATGGGCGATAGCTATCTAAAGCGAGCAACAGATTTCTTTGAGAGCTACTTTGAAATCCCAAAGTTCTACTACGCAGAGAGAAAGCGGTTAATCCGGGAAGAAGCTATATACGACCTCATGCGGCAGCTCGTCGGAATGGGCGTTTTTCAGGACGAAGAAGACGTTCGGAAAGAAGCGCTGATGGACTTCGATGTGGTGCTTCCGCCTACAGAATAAGCGAATGGGACTGCGGATGCAGCCCCATTTTTGCGTTCAATTTCGTGCCGATTTTCGTGCCGATTTTGAGGCAAAAAACGCTTACAGAACTAAAAAATCAATGCAAGTAAATGAAAAACTGCTTTCAATGGAAAAGCCAGCAAAGCGTTGATATACAAGGAAAAACCCGTAATCCTTAAAGATTACGGGTTTTTCCTTTTGGCAGGGGATGAGGGATTCGAACCCCCGCAAACGGAGTCAGAGTCCGGTGTGCTACCGTTACACAAATCC
>OFMX01000045.1_pt1 | contig 114708 bp, 106 predicted proteins | sample 1541901 | NCBI WGS metagenome assembly OFMX01 (sample SAMN04209222, study PRJEB22552) | human gut metagenome | biome: gut; material: feces | host: Homo sapiens | place: USA: Oklahoma | reverse complement strand
TTACATCTGCAGATGTCTCACCAGCCCAGAAGTGCTGTAAGTCACCAAGTCCGATTGTATCAAACCAGAATACATTGTTCAATGCGTGATGTAATCCTGTAGGAATTAACAGACGGTTCAGGAATGCATAGATACCTGCTCCCACAACATCCATACCTACAATTGCCTTTCCAAGTGATACAAGTCCACCGAAAAGTAACGGCCATACAAATAATAATACTGCAGATACAACAATGGAAACTACTCCGGCAATAATTGCTACACAACGTTTACCACTGAAGAATGATAACCAGTCCGGAAGCTTTGTATCCTTAAACTTGTTATAACACATTGATCCGATCACACCGGCAAGAATTCCAATAAATGGATTCTCAATCTTATCAAATGCAAGTGTCTTTGTTGCGCTTTCAGCGATAGATGGCATGATTGTCGTAACAAAACCTGTTGAAAGAAGTGTTGTCATCATCAGCCATGATGCAAGAGCTGCGATTCCGCCGGTTCCGTCATTCTTCTCTGACATACCGACACCAACACCAACTGCAAAAAGAATTGCCATATGATCAATCAGCGCTGCTCCTGCTTTTACCAAAAACAGACCAATCAGATTCGCTGCACCCTGGATATCTCCGCCCTGCATAGTTGCCGGACATAACCAATATCCAATACCCATAAGGATACCACAGATTGGCAGCACCGCTACAGGAAGCATTAATGCCTTCCCAAGTTTTTGAAGAAATTTCATAATTCCCTCCTCCTTCTCTTTTAAATTATACTTAATTGGATTGTTCCAATCAGGTTAATATCACACACAGTTCTGTATAAAATCTCTTTATAAAATCTTAAGAACTGCTTCATCGAATAAAACATCGCCCTCCTTTTGAAGACTGATTTTATCATAGGTATCTGTATTACTAATCAGAACCGGTGTAATAGAATTCAGACCGGCCGCTTTAATCTTATCCAGATCCACTTCCACCAAAAGATCACCTTTTTTAACCTTATCACCAGCCGCAACATGCGCTGTGAATGGTTCTCCCCCAAGTGTAACTGTATCCAGGCCGATGTGAATCAATACCTCTGTCCCCATGCTGCTTGTCATACCAACTGCATGAAGCGTATCAAAAACCAACGTCACTTCACCATCTGTCGGAGCATATATCTTTCCTTCTGCCGGGATTACCGCAAACCCATCTCCCAATACCTTTTCTGAAAAAACAGGATCAGGAACTTCCGTAATCGGAACTACAGTCCCTTTACAAGGAGTATAAATTATATTTTCATTTTTATTTTCTTTTCTTTTTCCCTTCCCTCTGAAAAAACCTAACATGTTATCTCCCTTTCATACTTTACCTTCCACGTTAATTTTATCTTATAAGTCATCCGCACAGTGAATCTTGTTTATTATAATTATAAAATCAAAGAAAAAAATAGAATATTTTTAGATTAGATATCAAAAATATACGGTCACCATCGGGTTTATTAGAAAATTTGCACAAAATATTATAATTGCTTTTCTACAAGTATTATAATTATGACCAACTTATTTTTTCGTAATATTATCTGGCTGTTATTTAAGAATCTCGATAATTCCTTCTTATCCTTTGAATACTTGATGTATCCCAATACACCCCTTAAATTCGATGAAAACTTCTCCAGATCCTTCAGGTGATTTCATTCGCCAAGTGAACAGAAAATAAAAAAAGAGCAGATGGCAGACGTAATGTCGGAGTGAAGAGAGTGATACCCAAGCCTTCTTCCCGATTTAATTTCATGTCCTCAATAAGCAGAACTCAAAAAAAGTTATTATGTAAAAATGCGCCTTTGAGCCTGCACTCCAAATCCTTCATGTGATTTCATTCGCTGAATGAACAGAAAATAAAAAAAGAGCAGATGGCAGATGTAATGTCGGAGTGAGGAGAGAATGCGAATGAGCATTCTCCCCACAGCGACTACCTTTACATCTGCCATCTGCTCTTTTTTTATTTTCGTCTACCTTCCCCGAATTAAATCACCAAATTCTCCATTTCTTTCAGCAAAAATATTTTCTGCCCGCTTTCGAGTGGTTCTGTCAGATTTTCATTATATTGTTTCATTTTTTCGATTGTTGTTCCGTAATGTTTTGCAATATTCCAGAGGGTATCGCCTTCTTTTACGATATAGCCGGTAATGGATGGGATTTTGGAGATTTCTTCTTCTGTGTATGGAATTTCCTCTACCTCATCGATCATGTACATTGTCTGTGGTGAGAATCCGGTGACATAAATTCCGGCAACTGCGCGGATTTCTAATTCGTTGCTGTCTACGACGTAACCGCCGATCTGTTCTAATACTCCCCGGATTTCGCAGCGGTCGGATTCCATTACTTCGGGGATTTCTACTAAATATTCAAATGGTATCACAACTTCTTTTGACTGTATTGGGGCGGTATCGTCTCCTGCTATGTAAAGCACGTTGCAGAATATGAGTCCTTCGGTGGCAATGCCCTGTTTCGTGAAATGAAAGTCTTCGATTCGTACATTTCCTTCTACATTAAGGACTTGTAATAGTTTATGAATTTCTCCTGTTGCCGCTTCTACCCGCTGGCTTACTTTTGTTTTTGCATTGTTCTGGAAAATGAGGTTTTCAAACTGAATTGGGCTGGTTTTTAATTTTAATTTCCGATTATTTGCATACATATCTTTGAGAAGCGGCATTTTAAATTCGTGATATGCTTTCAAATCAAGATCTAAAACGACTTCCATTTCTATATCGCGTGGTTCTCCGTCAATATCCGGCTTGATCGTCACCTGATGGTTTCCAAGAAGAACGGCAATATTTCCTATAAGATTTTCCTGGCTGTCTGCGCATTCTAATTCGTTAGTAAATGGGATTTCCCAGTCATAATACTGTACTGGTTCTTTTCCTTCTTCTGCCTGATACAGAACAAAGAGAAAAACACTTCCCCGAATCGCGAGTTTGTTTTCTAACATTCGGATATCCACATCTCGAAGCTGAGTCGAATTCCACAGAATTTCCCGGATATTTGGCTTGCCTGCCGGGAGGCTGACCGTTGCTTTGATCCGCTGAATGTCTTTTTTATTCATGATAATTTCTGTCATGGAAGGAGATTCATACAGGCACTGGACATTTTCCTTTTTTTCGATTCCCGTTGTACATTCGACAAATTTCATTTCGGAGATGGCAATGTGAAAATATATAACGGAACGGACACCGCATTTTCTGGAATTGATAATGGAGATTGTCAGGTCTTCAAGATCTGCTGTTACTTTGGCGATATCGCTGCTCTCTGCGCCTTCTACATTCATAAATTCTTCAATGGCAAAGTCATGTTCCATGCAGGAAATCTGCTGCTCCGGATCTGTGCTTAGATACAGTATCTGCACAAGGAAGTTTCCCCGCAGGCGCAGACGATCTGTTAACACTTCAATTTCATCAATATGTACTTCTCCCCTGCTCTCGATAATTTTCTCCACATCTGGCCGGGTATCCGGCACGTTCATATCTTCATCCAGTGTAATCTGCACATTTTTTTCTAATTTTAAAATACCGGAACGAACTGCTTTTTTCTCTACCTTCATAATACATCCTCCACCCTGCATAACGATTTTTGTGCGCGGACATACTTTGCCCTGCTTATTGTCTTTGCTATTAATATATGTTTTCTTCGGCTGATTTATGATTCCGTCTCTGCCAATTCATTTTTCAGGATTCTATACGGCATAACTGTTCTGTCCGTTCACACCGGACAACTAAAAAAGGACAGGTTCGTGTTTCTATGATTTCTTCTCCCGCCGATGGTCCGATCAGCTGTGTCTTAAGATAGAGCTGTTCTTTATCTTTCCAACATTCTTCAATGCGAATGCTGTAACCACTGTATGGCTTTTCACCATAACAGACTACCAGATAGGTATATTTTGAATTTTTATATGCAAATGTTCCCGGACGATTTTTCCGGTCTTCTATTATTTTCTGCAGACGGTGCGGCATGTTTTTTTCCTCACAGATTTCGTAGCTTACTTCCTGCCCCTGGTTTTTATTTCCCAGCTTACTGATGTGAAAGTTGTTTTGAGGAAAGATGGGCGTACAGGCAGTGATATAGATGCCTGATATCATTATCCATATGAAAAAAAGTACGATACGATATGTCTGATTTCTTGCATTGTAAACCATATCAATACTTCCAAACATCAATGTTATTTTATTTATATGCGCCTGCTGATAGAAATTTACTTCCTTATTTTCGTCCGCCCAATTATATGTTATAATCATAACAATAGCAAGGATAAAACTTTTTTGAGAGGAGGGGGATTGCCCCATGCATATTTCTATTCCAAAACATGCCTCTGATATTATAAAGACGCTTTCTTCTCATGGTTATGAAGCTTTTGTTGTCGGTGGCTGTGTAAGGGATTCTATTCTTGGCAAAGAGCCGGCAGACTGGGATATTACAACTTCCGCTCTGCCGGAACAGGTGAAGGCTTTGTTTCCAAGAACAATCGATACAGGTTTAAAACATGGTACAGTTACAATTATGATGGATAAGATCGGATATGAAGTGACGACTTACCGGATTGACGGAACATATGAGGATCACCGCCGTCCGAATGATGTGACTTTTACTTCCAGCTTAAGAGAAGATCTGATGCGTCGTGACTTTACGATCAATGCAATGGCATATAATGAAGAAAAGGGTCTTGTGGATTTATTTGGTGGCATTCAGGATCTGAATGACCGTATCATCCGCTGTGTCGGCAATCCAACAGAGCGATTTGATGAGGATGCGCTGCGAATGTTTCGTGCGGTTCGTTTTGCGGGACAGTTGAATTTTAATATTGAAAAAGAAACTTTAGCTGCCATCGAGGCACAGCATGCATTTCTTAAAGATGTCAGTGCGGAACGTATTCAGATTGAGCTGTTAAAGTTATTGATTTCCAGACATCCGGAAATGATTCGAGCAGCTTATGAAACCGGGCTTACAAGTGTTTTTCTGCCGGAATTTGACCGGATGATGGAAACTCCGCAGAATAATCCGCATCATATTTATTCTGTCGGTGACCATACGATTCATGCGGTAGAAACGATTGCTCCAAATCCGATTCTCCGCCTTACGATGCTGCTTCATGATATCGCAAAACCAGAGACCCGCTCTACGGATGAGAATGGAATCGATCATTTTTATAATCACAATGAAGCCGGTGCCGTACTTAGTAAGACGATTCTTCGCCGTCTTAAGTTTGATAATCAGACCACCCAGATGGTCACAACACTTATCGCCCATCATGATATCCGTTTTAATGATGCTTTAGGCACAGGACGGAAGCATGTACGCCGGGTAATTCATTCTGTAGGTGAGAATCTCTTCCCATATCTTCTTGATGTGATGGAAGCGGATATTTCTGCACAGAGTGATTTTATGCGTCTTAAAAAGCTTACTGCATTAAAGGAAACCCGTCAGGCTTATCATGAGATTCTTGCGGCAAATGACTGTCTTACTTTAAAGGATCTAAAGATTAATGGAAATCAGTTAAAGGCGCTTGGCATTTCTGAGGGAAAGATCATCGGTGCGATTCTAAATGCTTTGCTTTCACAGGTGCTGAATAATCCTGAGCTGAATGATTATGAAAAGCTTAAAGAACTTGCCTTGAAAATTTATCAGGAAGTTCAATAATTTTACACATAACATCCCTTCTTTATACATAGGATAGACCATATTTACCACTGTGTAACCCATTGTCTGTCTTATCATGTACTTTCGGAAGCTTTTTGTGCTTGCTTTTGTGAGAAGCAAGTGCAAGAAAGACTCTGAGAATACATCCTATGTTAATGGAGGGATTTTTTTGAGTGAAAAATACAAGGAATTATTAGAGCAGTACGATATAAAAGTTCTGTCCACTTTTCGAAGCCGCGGAACTTTCCAGTGCGAGACAGAGCAGGGACTTGCCTTATTAAAAGAATATCATGGTTCCCTCCAGAAGCTTGCTCTGGAATACGAATGGAAGGAAAAGCTTGCCGAAGCAGGCTACGCCGCTACTGACCGGTATTTTCTCACAAAAGAAGAAAGCCTGGTCACCTATGACCGCTACCGAACCGCTTTTATTTTAAAACATTATTTTAAAGGACGGGAGTGTGACTGCCGGAATCTTTCAGATGTTGCTGCCTCCTGCCGGAATCTTGCATTTTTACATAAGGTTTCTTCCTCTATTGAAGAGATTCCTTTTGAAAATCTGAAAACAGAGTCTACCAGCCATCTCTTTGAACGAAAAAACCGGGAGCTTCGTTCGATTCGAAAGTTTATTGGTCATGTCCATGGTAAAAATGATTTTGAACTTCTTTATATGAAGTGCTTTGATTCTTTCTACGAGGAAGCTTCTTATGCGCTTTCCCGCCTTCTTAAAGTCGAACCAGAACTTGCCGATACCGGCTGTGGCGTATGTCATGGCGCATATCATTATCACAATGTACTAATCTTACCGGATTATTCTGTCGCAACTGTAAATTTTGAATCTATGTGCTATCAGCCCTATTTACTTGACTTATATCTTTTTCTTCGGAAAACTTTAGAGAAAAATCATTATGACTATTCTTTTTTTGAGGCGGGTATTTCCGGCTATTCTATTTACCGCCGCCTTGCCGAAAAAGATTTTCTTTTCTTATATTTACTTTTTTTATATCCGGAAAAGTTCTGGAAAATATCCAATCAGTACTACAATCACCGAAAAAGCTGGATTCCGCCAAAAACGCTGGAGAAATTGCAGAAGGTTCTTGCACAGAATGAGGAACGGCATACTTTTCTAAAGCAATTTGCTGCATTTTTAAATACTTTGGATAAAAATTTTTTATAATAAAAGTTCATTTATTCGTGAAAAGCTATAGTTGCCTGTATCCCTATAAATATGCTAAAATGTTTTAAGCATATTTTTGCATATTTTTTTGGGAGAGTGAGTGATTCGATGGGCTATATGGCTTTATACCGGAAGTGGCGTCCGAATGATTTTGATGAAGTAAGAGGACAGGATGCCATTGTCCAGACATTGAGAAATCAGATTATTTATAACCGAATAGGGCATGCCTATCTTTTTTGTGGTACACGAGGTACTGGTAAGACTTCTATTGCAAAGCTTTTTGCAAAGGCGGTAAACTGTGAGCATCCGGTCAATGGAAACCCCTGTAATGCCTGTCCTTCCTGTCAGGCAATTAACGCACAAAGTTCTCTTGATGTACTCGAAATCGATGCGGCTTCTAATAACGGTGTGGAGAATATCCGGGATATCCGGGAACAGGTACAATATTCCCCTGTTGAGGGACGTTATAAAGTATATATTATCGATGAGGTTCATATGCTTTCTTCCGGAGCATTTAATGCTCTGCTGAAAACGCTCGAAGAACCTCCTTCTTATGTTATTTTTATTCTGGCTACAACAGAAAAGCATAAGATTCCTGTTACGATTCTTTCCCGCTGCCAAAAATATGATTTTAAACGAATTTCTGTTGATACGATTACAGGTCACCTTGTATCGTTGATGGAGAAGGAACAGATTGATGCGGAAGAGAAAGCATTACGTTACATTGCTCGTGCTGCGGATGGTTCTATGCGAGATGCGTTGAGTCTTCTTGACCAGTGTATCGCATTTTATCTTGGACAGACGCTTACGTATGAGAATGTTTTAGAGGTGCTTGGCACTGCGGATACTTCTGTTTTCAGCACATTGCTTCGGAGTATTTTAAAGAAGGATTCCATGTCCGCTCTTGATATTATTGATACCATGATCACTGAAGGACGGGAGCTTTCACAGTTTCTTTCTGATTTTCTCTGGTACCTTCGCAACCTTCTTATATTAAAGGATCAAGAAGGTGCAGAAGAAAGCCTTGATATGTCAAAAGAAACGATTGCTGCCTTAAAAGAGGAATGTGCCATGGTAGATACTACTGCTCTCCTGCGTTATATCCGACTACTTTCCGAGCTATCTAACCAGATTCGAACTGCCACACAGAAGCGGGTTCTTTTAGAAGTCGGCTTTATTAAGCTTTGCCGTCCAGAAACAGAATCGGATGCCGAAAGTCTTTCCGAACGTGTCCGGCAGTTAGAGACCATACTTGCACAGGGACTTCCTGTGATTCCTGCTGGTGGTGCAGGGAATAACAGTGGTATTAACCCGTCTTCTGGCGCAGCCATTGGAGGTGCTGCAAACGGCGGTGTATCTGCCGGTAACAGCGCGTCACAAAGTCAGGCAGCGCAGATTTCACCAGAAGAAGCGTTGGAGAAGCGTTTTTCTCCTGCGGAAGCGGAGGATTTAAAGAAAATAGCGAACCGCTGGAATGACATTGTCAATCAGTCATCCATGCCTATGCAACAGTTTCTTCGTGCGGCAAGAGTCGCTGTTGCGGACAACAGTACTATTTTACAGCTTGTTTTCTCAAACAACAGCCTTGCTAAAGAATACTTTGAGCGGGAACATCACAAAAATCTGGACCTTTTATCCGAACTTGTTGCAGAACAGACTGGAAAGGTCGTAACATTTGAATGTACGTCTGACTCCCATCAGCCGGCAGAACAATCGAACTATATTGATCTAAGCAAGATTCATCAGACGGTTATTTTTGAATAAATACTCTAAAATATTCCGTTATTCCATCGCAGATTCTGCAGTGAATTTACGCATCTTTATGTATATCTGCGTGTGATATATGAATTTATTAATTATTTATTTTTTATGGAGGTTTTTATTATGGCAAAAAGAGGTGGATTCCCAGGTGGCATGCCTGGTAACATGAACAATTTAATGAAACAGGCTCAGAAGATGCAGAAGCAGATGGCTGAGACTACAAAGGCTTTAGAAGAGAAGACTTACGAAGCAACTGCAGGCGGCGGTGTTGTTTCTGTTACTGTTTCCGGTAAAAAAGAAGTGACTGCTATTAAGATTGCTGAAGAAGTGGTAGATCCTGATGACATCGAAATGTTAGAAGATCTTATCATGGCTGCTACAAATGAAGCATTTCGTGCGATGGAATCAGATTCCCAGGCTCAGCTTTCTAAATTAACTGGCGGCCTTGGCGGAGGATTCGGATTTTAATGAATTATTATAGTACCCAGATTACTAATCTTATTGATGAACTCAGACGACTTCCCGGTATCGGCAGTAAGTCTGCACAGCGTCTTGCTTTTCACATCATAAATATGCCGGAAGAGCATGTACATCACCTTGCACAGACACTTGTCACCGCAAGAGAAAAGATCCGCTACTGCAAATACTGCTGTACACTGACGGATTCTGAAGTATGTCCAATCTGTGCGAGCACGAAAAGAGATCACAGTACGATCATGGTCGTAGAACATACACAGGACCTGGCTGCTTACGAAAAAACCGGTCAGTATCATGGTGTTTATCATGTTCTTCAGGGAACCCTCGCTCCAAGTCTTGGAAAAGGTCCCGATGATATTCGCTTCAAAGAACTTGAAGAACGCCTTAAAAATCCAGAAGTAAAAGAGTTGATCCTTGCTACAAACTCCAGTCTTGACGGAGAAGCTACTGCAATGTACATCACCAAGAAGGTCAAACCTCTTGGGATAAAGGTGACCCGCATCGCAAGCGGTGTCCCTATCGGCGGTGAATTAGAATATATTGATGAGGTAACCCTCTCAAGAGCGCTGGATGGACGAGTAGAACTTTAGATACAGATTTTAATATAGCACTTTAAATATAAAGATTTAAATACAGGACTTTAATTGCATAACTTAGATTACTCTCTTAAAAATTCTTTGTAACAGTATTTGCGGATTTTTAAGAGACCATCAGATAAGAATGGGAGATGACTACGATGAAAAGAATTGGTATGCTGACCAGCGGTGGAGATTGTCAGAGTTTAAATGCTACCATGCGTGGCGTTGTAAAGGGTCTTAACGTCCTTGAGGGAAATGTTGAGATTTACGGCTTCATTGATGGGTATAAAGGATTAATTTACGGCAACTACAAACGACTGACTTCTCAGGATTTTTCAGGTATTCTGACAACTGGCGGTACAATCCTCGGTACATCCAGACAGCCTTTTAAGTTAATGAGAACTCCTGATGAAAACGGTCTTGATAAAGTAGAAGCAATGAAGGCAACTTACCGTTACCTTGATTTAGACTGCCTCGTCATTCTCGGCGGTAATGGCAGCCAGAAAACAGCAAACCTTTTAAGAGAAGAAGGCCTTAATATTGTCTCCCTTCCAAAAACAATCGATAACGACCTCTGGGGAACAGATATGACTTTCGGTTTCCAGAGTGCCGTAGATATCGCTACACAGACAATTGACCGTATTCATACAACTGCAGCTTCCCACAATCGTGTATTTATTGTAGAACTGATGGGACATAAAGTAGGATGGGTTACCCTCCATGCCGGAATCGCCGGTGGAGCGGATATCATTCTCATCCCTGAAATTCCTTATGATCTTAGACACGTCATTGAAGCTATTAAACGCCGTAATGAACAGGGAAAACAGTTCACTATCCTGGCAGTTGCAGAAGGTGCGATTTCAAAAGAAGATGCCCAGCTTTCAAAAAAACAGTACAAAGCAAAGCTTGCTAAGCGTAAATATTCTACCGTTGGTTACGAGCTTGCTTCACAGATTGAAAAAGCAACCGGTCAGGAAGTACGTGTCACTATTCCTGGTCATACACAGCGTGGCGGAAGCCCTGTTCCATTTGACCGCGTTATCTCCAGCCGCCTTGGAGTGGCAGCTGCAGAACTGATTGCCAAAGAAGATTACGGCAAACTGCTTATCATGAAAGGGTATGATGTAACTACACTTCCTCTGGAAAAAACAGCTGGAAAGTTAAAGTATGTCTCCCCAGATGATCAGATTGTGCTTCAGGCAAAACATCTTGGAATCTCTTTTGGGGATTAAGAAAAACAGAGGCTGTCGCAAAACAGCCTCTAACCCTATGCCAAGAACTGTTTTTGCTCCCATAGGTTATGGTACACCATGGAAAAGGAAAGCCTACGAATTCAAATCTATTTATTCTTACATAATAGTCTACTTAACATAGTGAGTAAAAATCCTCCTATAAGTCCTCCTATATGAGCTGCATTATCAACTCCATTAGAGAAGAAACCATAGGATAGTGCGGAACAGACCATGAAGATCATTCCTGTTAATCCGATTTCTTCTACTCTGTGTCTCTTTTTCTGAATAAGATCTGCCAGAATACAGAATAGCAGTCCACCCATAACTCCAAAGATTGCTCCGGATGCCCCAGCTCCTACTGTGTTTGGACTGGCCCCCAGGGTAAAAATTACTGAGGTTACCGCTCCTGCTAATCCTGCTCCGATATATATAATAAAATATGCCAGCTTTCCGGTGATTCTTTCTAATCTGCATCCAATTAATAATAAAATGAGCATATTCTGGAGAAGATGGTCTGCTCCAAAGTGGAGAAACATTGATGTGAACAGGCGATAATATTGTCCTTTTTCTACAATATCTACCCAATCCATCGCTCCATGTGCTACCATAAACTCTGCATTTGTTGTATCTCCGAAAAAGCTCAATACCGCAAAGACGAGCACGTTGATAAGAACAAGTATCGTATTCACTGGTGTTAATATCTGATGAAGTTCTTTTTTCTCTTCTGCTGCTTTTTTTTGCAAAAATTTCTGTGTAAATGGCTCTAGATCATTTTCCAGATTATAATATTCTGATTTTTGATACTCATAAATATAGAGCTGTCCTGCCTTTATGTCAAAAAACCATACATCCGGATAACTTTCTGCTTCTTTTCTTTCCTCTGTATCTGGCTCTCCCCGTTTCAGTATCAATAGCAGATGTTCTACTTTTTTCTGGTACTTTATCATAATCTGACGTTCGATATCCGCCATTTCTCTTTCCCGTTGTTCTAACGACATCTTTTTCTGTCCCGGTAATACCGGAGGAACAATCTCAAGCAGCGATAACTTTCCATTGGTATCCTTTCCCCATAAAATCTTTGAATCATATTTTATTCTCTGAAATCCCTGGTGAAATAAGAATTCCTGCAATGCTTCTGTAAATTCCATAAAATCTCCTGCTTACCTTTCTTTATCTTATTATCCCCATTATATAAGGGATGGTATTTTAGTGCAAGAGACCGCATACTGTATTACTGGATTGTTGTATGTTCCAACAGAAATCTATATTCTTTTTGTGCAAAGCGCACCGTTGCTCCTTCTTGTAATCTTTCCTGGCTGCCTTTTTTTATTTTTCTTTCGTCTATCCACGTTCCATTTGTTGAATCTAAATCTCGCAGAATATATCCTTCTCCCCCGTTTTCGTAAAAAGCTTCTAATATCACTGCATGTTCTCTGCTTACTGTTTTGTCTGATATTTTTAACTGATTTACCCCTTCTGCACTGCCAATGTAAAACGGACAGCTTTTTATGATAGAAACAATGCCGGTTTCCATATCTCGAAGCATTGGATAAAAAGATTCTTTTTCTAAACTCAAAATAGTTGTTCCTTCTCCCTCGGTATTCCAATCTGTTTTCACATCCCATTCCGCTTCTGTTTTTACTGACATAGCTCTATTTCCTCTTCTATTGTATTGCTCTGCATTATCATTTTCTCTATTTTTCTTATTATAATCAGTCAAACATGTCTCTGGCGCTTTTCTGATTCGTCTAAATTCTCTAAAACATTTTAATATTGCAAGTACAAAGGCTGCTATAAATAATATTCCCCCGATACAATATCTGAGAAGAATTTCTGTAAATCCTTTTGTGATTCCGGAAACTATACAAATACTCTCAAACACAATTGCTGCGATACTGGCAATTCCGAGAATACTAAGCAAGCTTATATATATAAACTTCTGATGCGATGGTTTTTTAGCATTTATTTTCTGAATAGCGGTTTTATCTGCCTCTTTAAAGTATTCTCTTTCCGGTTCTTTCACTCTTTCCTCTGCTAAGTCTTCCCTGAAAAATTCTTCGTATGAATTTCTTTTTATATATTCTTCCTCTTTTTCTTCTGTACACAGATAATTTTCCAATAATTCTTTTGAAAATCCCAATTTACGAACTTTATTATACACCTTATATATATACCGCACTGCTTTATCATCCTCATAATCTATCTGGATGAGCATCCATTCAAAGAAAGCTTCTATTCTGGCCTGGAGGTTTTCCCTATATGTTTTAGGACTGTAAATCCACTGCATCGTTCCGTCTGCACTTTCATAAATATATTCCGGTGATAATTCCACATAATTCAGATTCAACATATAATCATCTATTTCCTGTATTAAATCACTTATACTCTGCAGAATCCTTTTGCATTTATCCTGTGATAACGGTTCATTTTTTTCCTGCATTTTTAATGATCTTCTTCCTGTTATGTCAAATAGCAGACTTTTTTCTCCATCTTTTTCCCGAAGCTGTACCGGCACCAGCATTCTTAGAGAATTACGCTTCAACACCTCATATTCTACAGATAAATAATAATCCAACCCACAATCGGTCATGTTCTGTTTTATTTCAAAACCGACATCTTCTTTATTTGATATTTCGTTATCTGATATTTCGTTATCTAGTATTTCTTTATTTAATATTTCTTTCTGTTCAATTACACTTAACAGATAGGTATGTGTCCCTTCTTTTACAATATCCACAATCCCTCACACTCTCTCCTCTTCTATTTTTGTTTGTCTTTTTATCTGTTTGTGCATTGTTTTTGATTTTTATTTCTGTATTGTAATCTTTCTTTATTACAATCTTTCTTTGATTCTTTATTTCTTCTTACTTCTTCGCTGTCTGTTTTCTAAGAAGTTCCTCTTCATTGCTTATAACTGCTTTTTCTTTGCATGTAAATGTCCATCCAGCTGTTCCCGTATACTCCCTGCTCCCCCACACAGGAATCAAAAACCGGATCGATGCACTTGCTGATACTTTATCTCCTGAAAAACTCACTCCGTTTTTGCACAGGGTTGTACCACTTAAACGTGTTGAAATTCTTTTTGTCAGCCTTGCTTTTGCCTTTCCGATAAGCTGACCTCTATTATTATGCCGAAGAAAATTTTTATTACGACTTAATAATTGCTGTGGCTTATACGTTCCATCTATCAGATTCCCATCTGTCTTCCATACATCTGCCGTCTCATCGGCTAGTCGAATCGTCTCGCTCTTTACTGACGATATATCAATTAGAAAAATACCAAAGAATATTTCTATAACGATTATCATCAAAATAATCGGTACAATGCAGGCTGCTTCTACTGTCATCACCCCCCGATTATCCATTTTTCTCATTCCTGTCATAATTACCTCCCAGAAGCACAGCGTGAACACGGCCGCATGTTTCCGACATCCTTTAACTTTACCGCTTTTATCGTTCTTTTTAATCCACTACATCCCAGTGTAGAATGATAGCAGTCCCCATAGGCCGTTACAAATAATGCCGATGGATTTTTCCCTTTCTTTATACACTTCTCACAGGCAGCATATTTTGATGAATGAAGAACTTCCTGTATTGCTGCACTGCCGGTAATTTTTAAACAGATATGTGAGCAGGAAGAATCTTTATGGTATACTACTCCATTTTCTGCAACATAAACAATCTGATTATCCCCGGCTTCTTCATATTCTCCCCAGTGCTTTACATATCCTGAAAATATCCTTCTTTTTACCGTTGTTTTTTTTCGAAATCGCAATCCTGAAAAAAAGGGTACCGGAACCTTTAATGTATATGCCGCTTTTATCTGCAGTTGTTCTCCCTCTAATAAAGTAGAATGTATTGAAATTCCTCTCTTCCCGCCATCAATAAGATTCTCACATAAGGAACCGCCTTCATATATCGAAAAAAACACTCCTCTTGCATTCTGCGGCTGCTGTACGACTGCTTTCTGGGCGCATACCTTTGCCGTATGAGATGCTGCATAATGTACTTCTGTTTCTATTAAAACCATCTGCGCTAATGCCATAAAACAACATAATACGCATATAAAAACAGGAAAAACTAATGAAGTTTCTACGGTTATCGATGCTCTGGAGGAGCCAAAGCAGGATGCTCTGTTTCTCTTAAGTAAAATCCATCTTTCGACTCGTGCCTGGAGAGGCTTTTCTTTTCCTATTAATTTATTTTTCGAACATAGAACATTACACATACCCAAAAAGGAGTTTTTTATTATGTGTCTTAAAAAGAGCACCCTGCTTCACCCCCTCTTCGAGCAGATACTCTTAGAAAAAATATCTGCCCGATTTTCACTAATAACTAACCTGCTTCTCAAACTTCATTTTTACTGATCCAAAAGAAAGGCTTCCCTCCCATTTGTAGGAGAACAGACAGTTTTCCATTAAAAAACCTGCTTCTTTACACGCTATGTTTTCCTGCATAATATCCATCATGCGATAACATAGTATTGTAGAATTTCCCTTCATAAAAAGTAAGACTTTCAGATAATCCTTATATGATATATTGTGTTTTCCTTTTTTTACGGCCTTCTTTTCCTTTAACTGCTTTACCATTGTTTTCAGTTCCAGATTCCAGTTTCCCCTGTCCTTTGTTAATGAAATCTCCCCTCCTTCAAATAATGTGTGCAGCTCCAGAAGAGATTCCCCGTAGCTTAAAGCGGCTCTCAACATCATCTGGACTGCCTTTGCAGTCTGTGGTATTCCCACAACACCGGTCAGTGCCGAAGCCATTAGATTCACCTGGGACTGTATTTCCGCATCCCTGCCTGTAAAAATATAATTATTTATAAATCGTAACAAAAAAATATCATTCGCCACTCTTTTAAGATTATCCAGATCAGAGGGCTGTCCTTTGATCAGATATTCTTTTTCATATGCCAGAACCTGTTCCTGCACATCGTTCTTTTCTTCTTTTTCTTCTCTTCCTTCCTCACTGTAATCTAAAAAACATTCTTCTATATATGGGACAATATAGTTCTCTTTTGTCCACAATGTACTGTTCGTATTGATGGAGAAATCCACAGAAAGCATACTTTTTATCCCCTTTAATCCCAATCCGGAAAACAAAAATTCCTCAACTTTGTGTTCTTCTTGTTCTCTTTTTTTCGCTCTTGATGGCAGATTCTCCTCTGAAATACTTTTTCGGGAAAGCTGTTCTGGATGATCGGAAACATAAAATAAAATTCCTGTCTTTGTCAGAAGCTGTAACGCTTCCTTAATCTCCTTCCACGTTGTACGTTCTTTCTGTACTTCCTGGCTCACTGTTTCTTCCTCTGCTGTATCTTCTACTTTATTTTCCTCACTTTGCTCAATGTTACCTGTTTCTTCCTCTGCTTCATTTTGATATTCTTTTCTATCCGCATTGTTCTTTTTTACATTATTTATGAGCTGCTTTAATGTATCCTTCACCTTCTCTTCCTGACGGTACTTCATCCATTCCCGAATTTCATGTTTAAGATAAAGTCCATCTTCTTCTACTGCTGTCACTTCTTCTGTCATCTTAAGAGAATTACAGAAGACATTAAAAAATGAATTCCCTGAAAAATACTGGTCCATATCTGCCTTCCCATCAGATAGAATATAATTTTTCTCTCGTGGATCAAGAAAAAATATATGATATTTATTAAAGAGTTCTCTGTCATAATTCGCAAGAATATTCTCTCCGGCATTCTTTACCGCGTCTTCCCCCAATGCACTTGCACTATAACTGGATACCCCTTCTACAACAACAAAACTAAATCCTATAAGAACAATCAGCAGGAGAGATAAAAAAACTGTTATCTGTCCCTTTTCCTCAAATATCACTGTAATCTTCTTGCTGCTGTATCTTAATTGCCCAGACAAATGTCTACCGAACAGAGCCTGCATTTTTCTGTATTGTGGAGAAAATAGATGCTACCACTCCTTTAATATTCGTCTGAAAAATAATGACGAGACCGATAAGGACAACGATAATTAATATAACTTCCACCACTCCCATTCCATCCTGGGAAGCCAGAATCATCCTCAGTCGATTTCTACCTGCCGGCACATCCTTTTTCTCGCATCGCTTTGTAAATCTTCTTTTTACTACTGAAAAACACATAGCTACTCCTCCTATCTTTTTGAAAATCTAAAATCCCTGAAACCGAATCAACGCCGGATACATTACAAGTAACATTACCTGACACAGTAATACGATCATCGGAAAAAGTAATCGAGTTGCGGCCTCCTCTCCTTCCTGCTTTGCTCTCTCCACCCGTCTTTGAAATGCTTCCCGTTCTTCTGCCTCCATCATCGTTGATGCTTCTTTAGAACCCTTTGTAAAACTTTGTACCAGAATCAGCGCCAGCTTTTGGTAAGCTTCTGAATGAAACTGCATTCCCCAGTTCTGACAGGCTTCTTTTTGGCTCATTCCGTTATTCATCTGCTGTTCCATAAGCAGCACCCTCTCAAACGCATACTTTTTCTGTTTCGCATCGGCTTCCTTCTGTTCTTGATAATGAAAACCAATTCTTCGCACTGCGGAAAGAAACGATAAACCCGCTCCCATATACAATGTAAGAAGGTGAACAATCACAGGAAAATCTTTCTCTGCTTCTTTACGGTGTCTCTCGCCCTCTTCCTTTAGTTTCAAATAATTATGTACAGGTATACATAGACACGTCACAAGAAATAAAACTGCAGCTCCTCTTCCTCCTGCTTCCTGCTGTCCCGCCCTGATCTTGGCTTCTCCATAAGACGATAATATTTTAACATCTGACTCATGACGGCTTGCTTTCTCTGTTCTTTTCAAATACTTCTGCACCTGGTAAAACGCACTCTTCCTAGAAGAAGCTTCTTTTGGAACAATAGAAATCTTATACTTTCTCTTCTCCTTATACTCTCGGTAATGCGCTGTCACTATAATATATCTGCTATAACGTTCTCCTTTATGTAACTGTGTCTGTACTTCCTCACTTAACGTTCCGTCTAAATGAACGGAGCCGTCTTCCGGCAATTCATACGTAATTTCAAACGGATATCCCGCAATACTCTCCGGGAGATTTAAAGCTTCACTTACTTTATACAAAGAAGGATTCCTTCCCCGCATCTCCTTTTTTAGTTGTTTAAAAAAAGCTTGATATACTTTTTGTCGTTCTTTTAATGAAATCTTCTGTTCCTCTAACTTATATTGTATCTGTTTTTTCTTATTACCTTTTTGTAAAGAAATCTGGACTTGCTTTGTCCCCTGTCCAAAGGGATTGCGCTTTAGCAAAATATAATCCGGCTTGAAAATATGCCAGGCAAGAACAACCGCTAACAACAGCCCTCCAATCATAACTTCTGTAAGTATAATCTTTCCCTGCTTTAAAAGAAACTGCTCTGTCCTTCTATATAATTCCTGTTCTGACTCTGCATATTGTTCCTGCATATTTCTTTTTACATTCTGCTTCAGGCGCTGTCTAAAACGAAAAGGAAGCCTGTTCCAAATAGTATATAAAAATCGTTCTGACATAAAGCTTTCCGCCTCCACTGATGCTGATCATATTTTGATGATTCTTCCTTATCTGTGAATACTACAACAAAGGATTCTGAAACTCCTGTATACTATCTTAAAATTGAATATCCATAATTTTATCTGACCAGAAAAAGCATGCTGCTGTAATACCAATTATCACTGACATAACCAGATGTCCCGCAACGGATTTATAAAAACAGGCAACATATTCCGGGTTTGCCAAACGAAGATATACTAAAATAAAAAACGGCATAGACAACATAATATTCTTCTCAAAAATCTTTCCGCTAAGAAGAACCCGAATCTCTTCTTCCGTATCCATCTTATACTTCAAGTGCTGCATTGTCCTTTTCAAAATCTCCACTACGTTCCCACCTGTACTTTGCACAATCTCTATCACAACCGCAAACTGTCTTGCTTCCTCCAGATTCGTACGCTCCGCAAAATCCATAAAAAGCTGTTCTAACGCAATATGCAGATCAATTCCCTGCACGATCCTTCTCATCTGCCCAAGCATCGGATTCTGCTCCCCTTCATATAGACTTTCCAGCTCTCTTAGTGCGATCCTGCAGGAATTATTAAGAGAATATCCTGCCTGAAGAGAAGTCAGCAGTGACTGCAGCAGATCCTGAAACCCTTTCTGATATAGCTGCTGTTCCTTCTTTTTCTTCCTTTCTTTCAATATCTTAAAACAGGGAACCATTAATACCTGTTCCAGAATCATCCAGTACATATCTCCATAGCACAATATATTCAGCAGCAATAATCCCAGCTCTCCTTCCAGAAAAAAGATTACATTCTCCTTGCACTTATCCAGATTGATTCTGTCTGAAGTTATACTGCTGAGATTACGCCCTCGCCTTCTTCTGTTCTGCCCTTCCTTCACGAAACAACTTCACCGCCTCACAATACTTCTCATACTGTCCATAATCTTTAAGCTTCTCTACATGGAACAGCTCTTCCCGAATCTCTAATCCATGATCTTTATCATACTGAAACAATGTATGTGTTTCATACTCTGTCCGGCTGTAATCTTTAATCTCACTTATCTCTAATATCTTTCTCTCTCCGTTCAGGCATCTTCCCAAATGTATAAGAATATCTACAGAAGAAGCAATCAAACCCTGAATTGCTCCAAGCGGCATATCCATTCCCATAAGGACCATCGTTTCAAGACGCCGGAGCGCATCCCGGCAGGAATTCGCATGGATCGAAGAAAACGATCCACTGTGCCCTGTAGATAACGCCTGAAGCATCGACATCGCTTCCGCACCGCGAACTTCACCGACAATAATTCGGTCTGGACGCATTCGCAAAGAAGCCTTGATCAGATCCTGCATCGTAATCTCATTCGCTCCCTCCACATTTGCATTCCTTGTCTCTAACCGCACAAGATTATCAACATGAAACAATTGGAGTTCCGCTGAATCTTCTATTGTGATCACTCGTTCCTCCTGTCCTATATATTCTGCAAGTGCATTCAAGAGTGAAGACTTCCCTGAGTTTGTCGCCCCACTGATCAAAATATTGTACTTTCCCTTCACCAAAGCAGAAAGTATCCCTGTAAGCGCTTCGGGAAATTCTCCAAAAGCGAGTAATCTTGCAATGGTCATTCCTCCTTTTAAAAACTTTCGAATAGTGATAACCGGACCCTCCAAAGATATGGGCGGTAATACGATATGCACTCTTGAACCGTCCGGAAGGCGGCTGTCCACAATAGGAGAAGCTTCATTCACCATCCTGTTTGTCGGCGCTACAATCTGTTCGATTAGCCGATATACATCGGCTTCTTCAAAAAAATGGTCTCTTGTTCTTCTTACCCTGCCATTCTGCTCCACAAAAATGTGAGAAGCTCCTATAACCATAATCTCACTGATACTGCTGTCTTCTAAATACTTCTCAAGAACATCAAAACCCCGGATGGAGGAAAACATCTGCCTTCTTAGCTCTTCCTTCTCCGAAAGTGTTCCATATCCACTATGTCCTGAACGCAAAATAGCCTTATCAATCTCTCTATACACATCTGCATCACTGACATAAGACGTTCTTCCATCCATCTGATGTAAAATCTGTTCCCGAAGTTCTCTCCTACCAGGCAGTTCCATTCAAAATATCCTCCCTGTATACACGTTTCCATGATTCCTGACCAGAAGCTTCCCTACGAGAATTCACAGATTCCTGACACAAAGTATTCTGATGAAAAGACTCCTGACACTGCTCCTTCTGCTCTGCTGCCCCCTGATGAAAACTTCTGAGATTCAGCACTTTTTCTAAGCGGTCACAGAAGAGATTCAGACGTATATTCTCTCTCGAATCCAACAAAATAATCCTGTCAAAACAGCGCAGTATATCCAGGTCTGATACAAAGCCCATTCCGGCTCCCCAAAATACTTCCCTGTATGTCCCCTCCTTCCTTACCTTGTCAAAAAACCATGTATAATCTTCCTTCGTCAGTTCCCGTAAATAAAAATACATATCCGGAGGATGTAACACTTCGATATCCTCTTCTCTTACCAGCATGTCCCGCATCCTATCCATGACATGCTCTTCACGCAGATGAATATAGTAACACAGATCTCCCATATCACTTCCCTGCCCATATGCTGAAATATTCTCCTTATATCCCAGGTCTTCCGCACCGATATATACATCTCCTTCCTTCATAAAAGACCGCGCGATCTCCTTAAGTTTCTCTTCATAAACCGGAGAATATATCATGGTTAATCTTGTTCTTGCAGTCTCTCTTCCCTCCTCTCTCCCTTCCACTCTTTCTTCTTCTCTTCTGTCTTCTCTACTAGCTAGATCTTCCATCTCATCTGAAAACCGGCTCAGTCTGTCTAACAGTTTCTTCGGATTATGATACTTGCAAAAGGTGCCTTCCTCTTCCTGTGCAGTCAGCAAGATCAGCCGCTTCTCTCTTAGCAAAACATTCTGCTTCTCCTCGGAAAGCCTCTGAAAAAAAGCTTCATCTAAAAGATAAATGTCTGCCCGCTCCTTAAAAGCTAAAAAACTTTCTGTTGTTGTAAAATGATATACCCGTATCGCAGTAGAAAGGTGTGTCTCCAGATATCTCACCAATCTTCTCCCATATTCCCCTTCCTCTCCGATCATAATCATATGAATATCTGAAAAACGCATACTATAACACCTCCCACATTCCTATGTGTTCTTCCGGAAGCTCTCTGCTCTCCATTTATATTATGTAAATATATAACAGTTATTCCAAAATCAATATATCACATCGCAAGTATTTTGTCTACCTGTTTTTTACTATTTTTACTTTTTTTATTTTATTTTCCACCAACTTCATTTATCCTCTCTCATATTTTCCGCTTTTTCTTCATACAATCTAAAAACAACCTTTTTGGAGGTATACTATGTCCCAGAATCAAATTCTTCTCATCTTTTGTGTCGCCTGCTTTGCCGGTTATTTTATCGCATACATAAAAAAAAGACCGTCAGCGCTTCTCTTCGTTATCGGTAGAAGCACTGCTGGCCTTGGATTCATTTACTTTTTTAACTTTTTTTGTGCCGCAAGAGACATCGTTACCGGCGTAGGAATTAATCCCATAACCGGTACCGTCTGTACCTTGTTTGGAATTCCCGGCGCAATTCTTCTATATGCTGTACGGCTCTATAGCTTCCTGTAAACCTATTGCAGTAAGCCACTCAATGCTGCAAAAATAGACGATAATACCATCTTTATTTTGGCAAAGATACCCTGGGCATCAATATCCATTTCACTGAGTTTATCGTAAATCTTGCTTGCCTGTTCTTTTAAGTCATTTACATTTAAATCAAGCTTATTAATCTTCTGCATCAATTCAGCAATCTGTTCACGCTGATCATCTGTAATGTTTACATCAAGATCTTTACTACATTCATCAATAATTGTATTAATATCCTCTTTTGTTTTTGCATCATCAGAAAGAACCTTTTCTTTAATTAATGCTAAAAACTGCTCTGCTTTCTCAGAATCATTCAACTGGTCTGCCAGCTTACTTGTAACGACTAGCTCATTCGTTGCTGCATCTTTACTCTCACTTGAAATATTCTCTCCTGTCATATCTTCATATGCATTCATCGCACCAACCAATGCTGCCGTACCTGTAATATTAAATGGTCCGGCTACGGTTACATTCGCATCGGTCACTCCGGCAGTTGTTAATGCATTTTCATACATTCCTGCGGTACAGTACGTAATGTTCTTTGTTGTAACATCAATTCCCTCGCCCTTATCTCTTTTCTCTATAAGAACAGAAGATAAGGCATGAGTACCGATTACTGAAGAATCCAGATAATCATCCAGATACTTATGCTCATCTTTATTCGTAACCTTCACTACTTTATACTGGTCCAGCTCATTTTCTTTTACTCCAAGAAGTTCGAGTACTTTACTCTTCTGACTGGCACTAAGATCTGCGCCCAATGACAAATATGGTTTCTCTTCTACCGCATCTGCGGATACATTTGCCTGAAATGTCATAAGTCCTGCTATCATAATCGCTGATAAAGCAACTAGTTTCTTTTTAAACATAATTAAGCCTCCTTTTTATATCAATGTACTCTCAGAGTCTTCTCACAAGATGAAGTATCAAAAGTTCCAAGAGTGCATATCCTGTACATTCAAAATCTTCTTACAAAATCACTTGCCATGAAGCTGACGAAGCTTCCTAGAATGTATTATCTTACAAAGAATCAGGAAAATAGCTGCTGATAAAACAGTTATCTTCCATCCGACGGTAAATCCCGGCGGAGTATATTTTAAAGATACTTTATGTTTTCCGGAAGAAATATTTACTCCAAGAAAAGCATCTCCAATCTTATGTGTTTTTGCTTCCTTTCCATCTATGGTAACCTTCCATCCTTTGTCATATGGAATAGAGAAAAATAAAGTCTGATCCTGCGCGGCATTGACACTTCCCTCTATCAATCGGTCTGAATAACGATCTACAGAAAATGCTCTTGTTGCAACAATCTTTTTCAGGTCACCATATGCCTGTTGATCAAAATCAGCCGCCGAAAGTCTTACATAACCATCTTCTGTCTCCCCTTTTAATTCAAAGGTTACTTTCACCTCGGAACCTGCGGCTGCTTTACCAATCGGAAGCATATAGCCATCAATATCTCCGGACTTTACATTCACCCCGTCTACGCTGATCTGTGCATTCTCTACCTGCGTACCATCATAGAAAAGATATAGATTCTCTACATTTTTTGTTATTGGAATCGTAAATGTCATGTTATCCGGACGGGAGTCCTTATATTCAAAGTAGTACTCTCCATCATTTGTCCTTGATGCTGTACAGCCATTCGTTTCCGGGTCTGAAATCCTGATATTATGGAACAACTCTGATACCCCAAATGCCTGCTCACCGAGATCATTTTGTACCCGGAAAGGATAGGCACTGTCATAATACCAGTCTTTTACAGAACGATTCATGAGATATCCAATGGACATTCCCTTTGCCGGATTCTCATAAATATCAAAAGAACCTTCTGACTTTACATATTGAAAATCTGTCTGCAGGCTGTCTTCCTGATGGTAATACAGGTATTTTACATTCAGAAGGAAGTTCGTTACCGGTGTCGCTCCTTTATAAAGATACTCATTACATCCGGTGTAAAATCCCAGATTATCCATTATAGTTACCATGCGGTCTGTCGCTGTAGAACCGAACAGCCCCACACTGTTTATCGGATACCAGGCATTCTCATCTACCATAAGCGCACTGGCAAGCTCACTTCTGTAAAAGGTTCCATCCTTTAATGATTCTGTTGCTTTTTCCATATCTTCTGTTCCATAGAAAAACTTTGAAACAGAAATCTGTCCGTTCTCATTAAATCCCATAAAAGCAGTTACTGTAATTTCAATCACTGCCACTACACAGAAAATAAACTTGTATATATACTTTCTTTTACGTGACAGCGTATAAAAGAATAACAACATCCCATAAAGGAGTAAGAGCATTCCTGCCACACCATAGACATTATCTTCTAATACCTGCGTTCCTTTTAGCTTCGCATAAGCCATCAGTGCAACTCCCGCCATGCAGGCAAATGCGGCATGCCAGCCTTTTACTCCTTCTAAATGCTCAAATACTTCCCATAGCATATACAGAAGAACAAAACCGAATAAGAAAGAAAAACGATTCGGTATTCCATACTGATCATGAAAACCATGCCAGATAAAATTGAGAATCATTTCACTGAAGCTCAGATAAAAAAGACCGATTAATAATACTTTTTTAATCTTTTCACTGACTTTAATCTCTCCGTTTAATACATACAGCCCAACCGCAAGAACGGAAAAAATTCCAATATACAGATTGGCATTCCCATCAAAGTTGTCATGGCTGATCGGACTCCACAAAGCAAACTGCCGATTAAGCAAGTCCGCTGCACTAGTCAGGAAGCTATGTTCCGGAAGCTGCATTGTCTCCCCTGATGCGGTCTGTTTGATTCCCATATAAGCAGGTATGAGTAAAATAGCTGCCATGCCTGCCGCCAGAAAAGAATAAAATGCAAAAGCTATCCCTCGGAAGAAAAACTGTTTTATACTTTTAAAAGAATAGAGAAGATACCATATCACTGCAAAAATACAGATCATAAAGGCGATATAATAATTACAGTACAGCGCATAAAACAGTGCGATGCAATACAGTCTTCCATCCTTTTTTTCTATGAGCCGCTCCAATCCCATCATGATGATCGGGAATATCATTATGGCATCCAGCCACATTACATTCCAGCAATAGCCAACCATATAGCTTGAAAGAGCATATGCCATCGAAATCATCACTGTGGAAAATCCCTGCTTTTTACTCTTTGAAGAAAAATAAATACCAGCAGTCATTCCGCTGCATGCGATCTTCAAAACAATGATCATACTCACTGCCATATTTAATTGACTTTTCTTAAAAAATAAAATCAATAAGTTAAATGGACTGGACAAATAGTAGGAAAATAACGACAAAAAATTAATTCCCAGTCCGGAACGGAAACTGTAAAAAAGGGTTTCCCCACCTTTTAATTTATCATACAACACAGAATAAAACGGCATATACTGGTGAAGCCCGTCAATGATCAACAGCGAATTATCTCCAAATGGCTGTACACCAAATACAATACAACAGCCTGCCATAACAAGAAGCGGAAGGAAAAAAGAAAGAGCTATCAGATGCTTTCTCTGCAGCTTCTGTTCTATCTTGCACATATTTTTACCTATATTCTTACCTGTCGTTTGTTCTTCTTTCTTCTTCAACATCTTCTATCCATTCACCTTCTCTATCTCTTCACCAGCCTCTTTCACACGCCTTTTCAAAAGCCCCAGACATCGCACGATATCTATTCTCTTCTTTATCATAAAACTCATACTTCCATGGGTCATCTGTGTTACATTCGAAGAATGTCTTCGATAATCGATCAACGGTTCCTTTATAAAACAGACCTCACCCATATACTCCGCAGCAGTTCCGATCCAATAATCATGCATGTACATTTCTTTTGGTATCGGACAGATTACAGGGATCAGCCCCCTGCGAAATGCCATGCAGCATCCGACATAACTGTTCTTTATAAGATTTTTAAGTATTCCCTTCCTGCTTCCTCTGTTCGCAAAAAGGCCTTCTACACCGGTTGGATTTCCGCACTCATCCACAATCTGCGCATCATGAAGAACTGCCTTCACCTTTGGATTCAAAAAAGCTTCATTTACCTTCTTTACCTTATCTGGCTTCCATATATCGTCCTGATCAGATAAATAAATAATCTCTCCACTGCAATGACGAATCGCATTCTCAAAGTTCTTTACAACGCCCTTGCCCGGTCCCTTTATAACATGAATCCGCTTGTCCTCTTCTGCCATCTTAAGGAGCAAAGGCTTTGAACCATCACTTGCTCCATCAACAGATACGATAACTTCATCCTGTGCACCAAGCTGTGTCAAAATCGTATCCATCTGTTCTTCTATATACATCCCACCATTATAATATGCCATTGCCACTGAAATCTTCATAAAAATCTCCTACAAAATAATATCGTCTTCCTGCTTTTTCTTCTCTGCTGCCAGAATACGCTTTTTTTCTTCTTCTGACAAGTCCTTGTCTTTCAGGATTTTAGCATAGTTTTTTGTACTTCTTGTTAAATTATTCCCCAAAAAAATTTTTTCTACCTGCCCATCCATTTTTCCAATTACAACACCCATGATATCTCCTCCTGTTTTCGAGTTTTCGAGCTATTTTGAACACTTTAAAAAATAATTTTTTTCTATTTTCCCATTATTCTCATTCTTTGGCATCTATATTTTTCGATGTGTTTCACCTTTTGTTCAAATTTTCGTCAAAAAACGGACATATTTTTTCTTTATAGTATAGACAGCAACAAAGAAATCCCTCTATTTCTTGTGGCTAAAGATTTTTTTCATATTTTGAAGCCCGTATAGAAGAATTATATGGGCTTCCTCCTTTTAATGAATGCCTCTAAGAGGCACAAAAAGAACCCTTTCCCCGAGGGTTCTTTTTTTGTCTATTTGTATTTATTTATCAGACTTTCCGGCTATGTAGTTAATAAACTGCTGTGCAGTACGTCCGGAAATTCCTCCATGAGAAAGTTCCCACTTGTTTGCTTCCGCACATAATTCCTTGTCGCTCATTGTAATTTCCGGATATTTCTTTGCCAAATTGGTTACAATCTGGAAATACTCCTGCTGTGTTGGCTTGGAGTAATTGATACTCACACCAAAACGCGCTGCTAAAGACAGCTTTTCCTGTACTGTATCGGAGCGATGCAGTTCTTCGTCCTTATCCGAACGATCTGACCATGTCTCACGAATCAGATGGCGGCGGTTCGATGTTGCATAGATTAAAACATTATCCGGTTTCGTTTCCATTCCACCTTCAATAACAGCCTTCAGATATTTGTATTCAATCTCAAATTCCTCGAAGGAAAGATCATCCATGTAAATAATAAATCGATAATTTCGATTCTTGATATGACTGATGATCGCAGAAAGATATTTAAACTGATGTTTATAAATTTCGATCATACGAAGGCCATCGCCATAATACTGATTTAAGATTGCCTTGATACTTGTAGACTTACCGGTTCCGGCATCACCGTAAAGTAAACAGTTGTTTGCTACTTTTCCCTGAACAAAAGCTTCTGTATTATCTACCAGCTTCTTCTTCTGAATCTCATATCCTGTCAGATCATCTAATACAACCTTATCTAAATTGTTAATTGGAACAAAGTCTGGCTTTCCGTTATTCTCTACAATACGGAACGCTTTGTTAAGACCAAACATTCCTACTCCATAATCTTTATAAAACTTCACAACTGCATCAAAAAAAGTATCCACATCTTCTGCTGCTGCAAGTTCATCTGATAATGCACGCACCTTTTCACTTACGTTCTTATTATACATACGCTCTGTCTTGCCGATTGCCTTATAGTCTAAGATCGTACGGAAACAATCGATTCCCAGTGTCTCCTCGATTGCTCTGAAATCATAGTGAAACAGGTTCATAAATACCTGAAAATCATTCTTTGCAAAATGATTTACTGTTCCGTTATTCGCCCCCACTTTTTCACTTGTCATACTAAAAGAATTCTCATTCGTCACAAGTACAAATGTAAGATAATTATGCCATAAGTTTTTATCAAAACCGTATGTAGTTGCCAGATCAAGCAATGCCTTCATCTCTTTATAAATATCGGTAATCAGCTCATCTGCTCTGTAATGGCAGCTGTCAAATCTCTTAAAAATATCCGCGAGCTTTAAAAGAATACTGTCTTCTCCTAAATCACGATATAAAATCAACTTTGATACTTCTCTGTACATTTTCTATTCCTCCTGATTCTCAGAACAGTTTTTCAAGATCTCATCTACATTTAATGCATCGATCTGAGAAGCGAACTGACTCTTTAACTGTTCTATCTTATCTTTCGCCTGTTCACGATCTCCATCAAATGACGTGTATCCTTTAAAAGATGCTACCATTGGTTTATCCTCATCTGATGCATCCCCCTTAGAATACAACTCCAGACCCGGAAATGCAAACTTTGGTTTATCTTCATCGTGAACATTACCATTCTTAAGGTCTTCTAAGGTTACCAGACCCGGAAATGCATGTTCCGGCCGGTAATCTGGCATCTTAAATACATCAAAACATTCTAAAATATCCACATCTGTCATATCATCTGGCAAATCTTCTTTTAAATACTCCGGATGGTACTGCTTATAAAATTCATAAATAACCTGCTTTACCTTCGGGTCACGAATATCTGTCTCTACCCTCTCATCATTAATAAACAGATAATATCTGTCTACATACGGCAAAATACGTTCTTCTGCAGTAATAGATGTCACTTCCGGCACGCTGTCATAAGAGACTTCCAGCCGGTGAAATGTTCTCTGTCCTTCTTGTGTCTGTGTAACACCCTCGATTTTATATTTATCTAATTCAAAAAACATACTTTTTAATAACGTAAATTCATACATAAATTCATTCTCCCAATACTTTATTGTGTTTTTAAAATCTCTTCCATCTCATCAAGCAGTTCACCAAACAGCTTTAATGCAGATTCTACTGGCTCTTTCGTTGCCATATCAACATCACAAAGACGCAGCAGGTCGATCGGATTCATGGAACTTCCACCACTCAGAAACTTAAAATATCCTTCTTTCGCCTTTTCATCCCCACTTAAAATCTTTCTACTAATAGCAATCGCTGCAGAATAACCTGTCGCATACTGATATACATAAAATGGTGTATAGAAATGTGGGATTCTCGCCCATTCTAATGCGATTTCTTTATCAATAACAATACCTTCTCCAAAATACTGCTGATTCAGCTTATAATAAATGTCACATAATACTTCTGCCGTAAGTGGTTCCTTTTTCGCCGCCATCTCATGTGTAATCTTCTCAAACTCCGCAAACATAGTCTGACGGTACAGTGTTCCTTTAAACTGTTCTAAGAAATAGTTGATCAGATACATTTTTTCTTTTGTATCTTCCGTATTCTTTAATAAATATTCCATTAGCAGAGCCTCATTACATGTCGAAGCTACTTCTGCAACAAAAATACGATATCCTGCATAAATATATGGCTGATTCTTATCTGAATAATAAGAGTGCATCGAATGTCCCATCTCGTGCGCTAACGTAAATACATTATTTAAATTGTCCTGATAATTCATCAGCACAAACGGATGGCATCCATACGCTCCCCAGGAATAAGCACCGCTGCGCTTCCCTTCATTCTCATATACATCAATCCAGCCATTCTCCATTCCATTGGAAAGAACCTTCCCATATGCTTCGCCTAACGGTGCAAGCCCCTTTTTTACGATTTCTTTTGCTTGTGCAAACGGGACTTTCATCTCAAACTCTTCAACCATCGGTGCATACAGATCATACATGTGAAGCTCTGGCACTTTTAATGCCTTTTTGCGAAGTGCAACATAACGATACATGAGATCCATATGCTCATGTACTGTATCGATCAGGTTTGTATACACAGATACCGGAATCTCTCCTCCATCTAATGCCATCTCTAAAGAGGAATTATAATGTCTTCTCTTTGCAAAAAACGCTGTATTCTTGAGATTAGCCGCATAAAGTGCCGCTAATGTATTCCTGTATTGTCCATACTGTGAGTAAACCGACTCAAATGCATTTTTTCGAATATTTACATCTCTGTTCTCTAAAAGAAGAGTATATCTTCCATGACTTACCGGTATCTTCTCGCCTTCTTTTCCCTCGATTGACGGGAATCGAATATCTGCATTATTAAACATAGAAAAAATATTCGACACATCGGCAGACATATCGGATACATCAGCAAGAATCGCCTCTTCTTCTTTGGAAAGAACATGCTCCTGCTGGCGGAATAATTCATAAAAATATCTTCTGTATAATTCCATATCCGGATTCTGTGAAAACCACAGTTCTATCGTGTCCTCGCCTATTGCTAAAAGTTCCGGCTCTTCAAATACAACTGCGCTGTCAAGCTGTAAAGATAATGCCTGCGCCTTTCCTGCAAGCCCCTGATAAAAACTATTCCCCGTATCTTCATGATATCGCTGATTGGCATAAACATATATGGCTTCAAACTTCTTCATGACTTCTTCTTTTTTACGCATATACTCTACAAAAACTTCAGAACCTTCTTTCAGTCTTCCTTCATATGCCGCAAGTTCCTTTGCCTGCTCTGAAAGCGCTTCATAATCCTTTTCCCATACCTCATCTGATGCATATAAATCCTGAATATGCCACTGGTATGCCGGATCACTTTCCGCTCTTTTTTTAACCGTTCTTTCTGTTTCTCTTTCTGTTTCTCTTTCTGTTTCTCTTTCTGCCATCTTATCTGTGCCTCCTGTCTCTTTTATGTACTCTAGGAATCTTTTTGTGCTTGATTTCGTGAGAAGATTTTTTGTCAGTTGTGCCTAAATTTTTGAGGCGTACGCGGTGCGTACGTTGATGAAATTCGGGTGCGACTGGCGGAAAATCAGCCACAAAAGCAAGTGCAAGAAAGACTCCGAGAGTACATTTTTATGCCTCTAAGAATCTTTTTGCTGCTTATTTCGCTGAAATTATTTTATCCCATCGGGCATATACTGTAATATTCTTTTCATTCCCCTTTGGAATTACTTTAATCTGATTCCCTTCTTTATCATACCATCCTCGGAAATAATATCCTCTCCTTGTCGGTTCTTTTAATAAAATATCACTTTTACCAGAAGCCCGCACCTTATTTTTCGGGGAATTCACTCCCGCATTCCGATACGTAATAGTATATCCCGAAACCTTTACTTTAAACCTCTGGCGCTTTCCGTTAATTCTTACAGAAATGTACGTTTCTCCAGCCTTTCTCGCTATCATATATCCGGTATTATTGATACTTACAACCGAAGAGTTCCCGCTTGTCCATCCGGAAGTTCTTGCTGCCCGGTCATGCATATGGCTTGGTGTCATCTGTCTCACCTGTCCAGCCTGCATAGAAAGGCGCTTCTTTCCTCGTTTTGTAAGCTCTCCTGTTCTTATCCGCTTTCCAAGATAAACTTTCGAATATCCCTTTCGCATTCCATGAAAATCCAAGATATAATAAGAAAGATATCCCCGTTTATTTACCGTAAAACGTCCAATATATATAAGCTTCCATAACGGATCAGAAACTTCCGAACTTTCTTCCCTCTCATCTACTTTTCTCAGCAAAACAGGATTTCTCTTAACAAATCCCATCTTGTAGATACCTGAATTCATTGAGAATATAATGTAATGATTATACGGTTCGATCCATCCAATATATCTGCCTCCGGAAGGACTGTATACCGTTTTTGTTTTCTTTCCCTGAAGAGTAGAACACTTCAAAGAATTATCCTGAGAAATCCAGTACCAGAAACCTTTTCTGTAAAATGTACATGTTCTTGCCTTCAGTGCATTCTTTATTTCTTTATTATCTTTTATATAATCCGAATTAGAAATCGGAATTCCCCGCATATTCAAATCATTCGAATTACCCTGACCATATAAATCTTTCGCCTTGTATCCCGGATGTGTCTTTAAAAACCCTTTCTTTCCAACAAGAAAACTTTCATAACTAACCACAGCACCTTCATGCTTTCCCGTTCCAACTCCATTCGTCAAATCTACATAGTACCACTTTCCATTCAACTTTATAACGTTCCAGGAATGGTTCTTCGAATAGTTACTTACGACTGCACATGGAATTCCAAGCGTGTTCATTGCAAGAGCATACGCATTCGCAAGACCATCACAAACCCCGATGTGCTTCACCAGAACATCATATCCCGTATGTGCATCCGCAGATTCTCTGTATATGGTATTCTTTGCAAAATACGTATATACCGCCATCGCCTTATCCGCCTGCGTCATAGAAGATTCTACAGACTCTAACGCTTCATCCAGACCTTTGATGATCTTTTTATATCGTCTTTGAAACTTTGTCCTGCTGATAAGCTTCGTGCTGTTAAATACCGTTGCATTCCCTTCTTTTTCTACCGCATAATACTGGGACCAGTTTGAATCAAGGAAATCGATTCGTTCCGCCATAATCGCCGCCCTGTTATTAATCGCCGCCGCCCGAAGGCATGCCCTTCCTGAAGAACCCTGACTGACTGAACCGTAAACATCCATATTCTGTGTCACCGTTCCTTCCATCATCAGCTTTGACAGTACGTTAATATATTCTCTTTGTGTATTCGAAAATGACGCCGCATTCACATCCTTTGTAAAAAAAACGCTCCCTGCTAAAATAACGCATAATAAAATCAAAATATGACCTGCTCTTTGCAGACGTTTACTCAACCCTCTCTGTTCATCCACATGTATACCTCCTCTCAAATAGATAACCAGTACATTTGTTTTGTGCTCTACTATCTATCTTATCATCATATATTAAAAATAGCAATTATTGTCGAAACATGATAGAATATAAATATTATGCCACAGGCACGATAAACAGGAGGAACATTTCATGGCTAAAACCGCTGAATTCCATACTTTACTCCGCAATTACCGCGGAATTATGGGCAATATACGTATCAATAACCTCTGGATTTCTTTTGATTCCTGCTTCTTTAATTATTATGCAGATGACGATGAGATTCAGTTTAATCTTGCAGGACAGGAGGGAGTTGTCACGATTCCATCTGTCATTTCCTACGATAAAGTTGATGAAGAAGACTTGTTTGAAGATGCTGTAGCCGGCTATACCGCAACATTAGAATCTGGTGATATCATTACATTTTACTGTTTCAATGCAAAAAATAAATAGTAAAAAACTTACCACCTATAGATGTAGATTTTAATGTAGATTTTATCGACTGATATTAACAAAATTAACTGGCATTGACAAAATCATTAGAAAAAAAGAAAACCATTATGACTCATGATGAATCATAATGGTTTTATGCTGCGGATAACAAGACTTGAACTTGCATGAGCGTAATGCTCACTAGAACCTGAATCTAGCGCGTCTGCCAATTCCGCCATATCCGCTTACGAATATTAATTTTATCATAAATAAAAGATGAATGCAAGCATTTTTTACAAGAATCCGGGGCTGTTTGGGGACAGCCCCTCATCTCACTTATTTCTGATAAATTATGATACTGTCTTTGAAAGTTCATTTTCCGGAATTAATCCAATGGATAATAATACAGTATCACAAGGAATGATCTCTTCTGTTCCAAGAATTGGTTTTAAATTCTCATCTACTGCAGATACTTCTACCGCCTGTACTCGTTTAGAGCCTACAATCTTCGTTACGGTTGTACTTAAATGCCTCCGAGTTCATCATTTCTTTCTAATACAGCAACCTTTTCTGCTTTTTCTCTTGCCTTTAATGCTGCCGCAAGTCCTGTCCGGCTTTGTACGATTTCTAATTTTATTCTGCTTTCTGAATCTTTGTATCTTTTAATAATGCTGTCATCAGATTGGTATACAGTAATTCTGAACGGATTTCTTCTTCCGGCATTGTATCTAAAACATCTTTTTTGTCCTTGTAGCCTAATTCGTCAATATAATACTGTATCTCTTTATTCAATTCTTCATCTGTTACCGTTACATTCTTTGCTTCTACTAACAAGTCCTGCACGCACTGTCTCTTGAGCGAATCTTTGGCATATTCTTCGATTGACATATCGTTATACTGCTCAATAAAGTCACTTACGCTCATGCCAAAGTACTCTGCCATTTCTTTATTCTCTATTTTGACATTTTTCACTTCCTGCTTAACTGCATCTTCCGGGAACGCTTTAATCTGCGTTACATTCTCCATAATCTTTGTCCAGAGCGCATCTTCATTATTCTGCTGTGCTTCTGTCTTCTTATCGGAAATAAGATCTTTTCTGACCTGTTGTTTATATTCCTTTAATGTAGAACAGTCTGTATTCTTTTTAATGAAGGAGTCTGTGATTTCCGGAACAACTTCTTTTTCTATTGCATTAATCGTCACTGTCATCTGACACTTCTTTCCCGCTACAGAAGTATCTTCATAGCTTTCCGGAAATGTAAATTCAACCTCTACTTCCTGTCCAACCTTACTTCCTACAAGCTTCTCGTCTATATCGACATCATCATCTACATTCAGATTCCCTTCCCCTAAATGAATGTCAATACTGCTGTCAGAATAATCTTCATTCTCCTTGCCATCAATCGTTGTTGCATAATCAATATTCAGATAATCTTCTTTCTGAACAGTATCACGACTGGTAATCTCCTTGTAATCTGTATATTCTTCAGCCAGTTCATCAATCTTATCTTCTATCTCCTGTTCTGTGACCTTAGTTGAAGAACCTTTAATCGTAAGTCCTTCATATTGCCCAAGCTTCACATATTCAGAAGCGTTCAGTTCTACCGGTGTTGTCTGCTCTGTTATAGTAGCTGCTTCTGTTGTCGCTTCCGCAGCCTTTTCTCCGGACTTTGAGGTAGCACATCCACCCACCATACACATAGATGCTAACAATGCCGTCGCAATAAATATCTTTCTCTTTATCATAAATTATAAATTCTCCTTTTTTATTGTCAGTTTACCCGTCACCTGCTTTATTCTACTTTACCATTAATCCCACTCTATTCTCAATCATTTTCACAAAATCTACATATATTCTTTTACGATTTTGGCACTTCTGTATCTGCTAAGGCAGGCATACAGTTCCTGCTTTCTTGGAAGAACGGGATGTCCGGCAGAATAGTTTGCAGGAATTACCGCTGCCATTCCTTTTCTCTCGATAAGCTTATACATATTTTCTATGAATTCCTGAATATCTTCCTCTTTTGTTACATGATCTAGTATCCACCCCATCATATAGGCAAGTGCTGTTGTCTGTCCACTTTCTGAAAGCTGTTCTAAATAACGCACATCAATGGATTCCCTGTCGATCAGCACCGTATCTGTTCCCATTGATTTTAACTTTCTTCTAGCGGATTTTACCGGTTTTAATTTACGGGAAAATTCCGGCACACAAACTTCTTTTTCCGCATACTGCCCTGCAATCTGGCATTGTTCGCAGATTTCCTTTGCTTCTTTTGTAACATCTTTTACTTTATAATGATCTAGCTGAAGCACAAGGTCTGCTACGGATAAATAATCTCCAGAACTTCCTACAACAATGATAAAAGAAATTCCCATCGTTTTATAAATTCCACGTATGTGGCGAAGTAAGGTTGTAATCGGTTCTTTTTCATCAGAAACCAACTTTGCCATCACTTTATCCCGAATCATAAAATTCGTTGCAGAGGTGTCTTCATCTAAGAACAGCAATTCTGCTCCAGCTTCCATGGCTTCTATCAGATTGGCCGCCTGAGAAGTACTTCCGCTTGCATTTTCCGAAGAAAAATCTACGGTATCCTGTCCAGCAGGAAGATGATTAATAAACAGAGAAATATCTGTATGCAAAATACTTCTGCCGTCTTCTGCCCGGATTTTCATTCCTGTAGCATCTGCTACGACATATTCTCTCCCATCTCCTGCAATATGATTATATACTCCCTGTTCTAACGCTTTTAATAATGTAGACTTTCCATGATAACCGCCACCTACGATAACAGTAATTCCTTTAGGAATCCCCATTCCGATCATCTTTCCTTTATGCGGAAGCTCTATTTCAATCTGTAAGGATTCCGGTGAAATAAATGGCACTGCATCCCGCATTGGACGATCGGAAATGCCGCTTTCTCTTGGTAATATTGCACCGTTTGCCACAAAACCTGTCAATCCTCTTTCTTTTAGCTGCCAGCGTAATTCCTTTTGATCGTCTGCAAGGAAAACAGTTTTTTCCAAAAAGCTCTTACTCTTTGTATCCCATTTACGATAAAACAAACAGCTTTCTGCCAGTTCCGGCAAAATATCAAAAACAAGTTTTTGCATCTCTTTTGCCATAATTGTTCTTCCTCTCGCCGGAAATCCCATTTCAAAACGAAGTTCCATTCTATCCTTAGAAAAAACAACCGCGATTCTTTCCTGCACCGTCTGATTTGCCGGACAGGTCGTAATTCTTCCGCTCTTACCAGAACCCATAGATCCTTTATCTAATTGACGAAGCTGTCTTAAAAACCGGCGCAGCACCTGATCTTCTAATGCCAGTCTGCGATGTTTTTCTTCATAATACTCTTCCGGAAATCCATGCGTTTCCTTCTTCACTTCAAAACGAAGTCTGGAAGGAGAAGCAAAGGGATCTCCCTGTACATGATCTATATGCAAAATATAATTTCCGTAACTGTAACTACCTCCAAGCGTTTTATACATTCCGTAACTTTTATGATCGATTTTGATCAGTTCCTTTTTTAAATCTTCTTTATTCTTCATATTCATTTCCCTGCTTTTCGTATTTTCACTCTACAGACTTCGTTCTCAAAATCATATCCCGAATACCTGCTCCACTACATCGCTGCTACTTCATCATTACTTTTCACTAAGTTTAAAGAAATAAAAATACTGGGATTCTAATGCCCCGGATAAAAGTCTGTCTACTTTAATCCAATCACCAAAAGCGGAAGTTGCACGTTTTGGCAGATAATTGGAATCCAGTAAAAGATATTTCTTTGTTTTTTTATTATAATCAGAAATACAAACATAATGTCCCTGTACATGAACGATTGCTGTATCTCCTGCCTTAAGCTTTTTCTTTAAAACGTCGATGCTTCCACTTCCACCATCCCAGGCAAATCCATATTTTTTTCCGTATTTCTTTGCTGCTGCCTTAAAAATACCATCATCTGTTCCGCTTCCGACAATACGGTAATTTTTCTTCACTGCATAATTGGCAAGCTCCATTACATCCATATACTGACCGTTCAATGCGTAAACAGCATTTACTGTTGCAAGAATTCCACAGCCTGCAGTTCCCATACATCCACCTCCGCCATATGGTGTCGCACACCACTCCGGATCATATTGGGTAATGACAAATGGCTTCTTTGTATTACTCATCTTTTGTGTCGCATGAATCCGCCAGTGACTCCCTATATCACTTCTTCCTGTGAAAAGTGTCAAGCTCACAGAATCTGCAGAATCTTTTTCTTCCGCAAGGAAACGCTTACTCGACACATTCTGAATCGTATAGGCTCCATTTAATCGCTGCAATTCAAACTGCCCTCGTACTTCTTCTGGTTTTTCTGTCCAACAAAGTTTATAACTTCCCATTTTCCCCTTCGCTGCATTTTCCCTTGAAACACTCTGAAATACCACAGATAAATACTTTCCATCTTCTGTATTTTGAATATAGTATTTATTCTGTGTAATATGCATTATCTTAAATGTGTACTTCTGATAGCCTTCCATTTCTGTCTGATCTTTTGCTCCACCGTTTTTATCATCCTGATATCCACATCCAAATTCATAGATGCCATCTGCTACTGTCTGTTTTTCTCTTCCGTCATAAAGCAATGTATTAGAAAATGCCCCAGCGGTCATCCATCCGATCTCATAATGATCTTTTTTATCGCAAATCACCTGATGGTCCCCATCTTTTTTACTGATGACGATAATCCCACTATACTTTTTAATCGTTGTCTGTACCTTTGAAAAACTTCGATTCGTATAAATGTACATCCCGTCTCGTACTGTTGCATACACATTTTTATAATCAGGATCGACTACAAAAGTATCAAGGGAAAACCAGCCGAAACCAGATTTCTTTCCACTTGTATACTTTCCGTAAATACTTTTTCCACTGACTCTGTATGCCTCTATGTTTAGCTTGCTGCCGTTCACTTCCTTTAACAACTTTTTCAGTGATACATCTTTATAAACAGATACTTTTTCGCTCTTTATAGAAGCTGCCATTACTGGCTTTTGCTCCATATCATAAGGAAAAGCTGCCTCCGCTTTTTTTCCTGCTGCAAATAACATTGCTACACAAAATAAAGAAGTTAAAATCACTCTTTTTATACTCATAAATTAAATCCTCATTTTTATTTACTCACTTCCGTACTGGCTGTATCCTATAACTTCAGGTTTGCCAGCGCATCTGCAAGTGCATTATTCAGTGGCTGTTTTTCTTCTTTCTTCATTTTTTTCATATAATTTGCCACATCTTTTTTAGAAACACCGGCTCCTTCTTTCTTTCGACGGTTTTCAAATGCCTGCATCGATTCTTTATGCCCACAAGAACATACAAACTTCTGATTCTCTTTTGCTCCGATCAGTTCCATCTTTTTATGACAAACCGGACAACGAGCATTTGTCATTCGGGAAATCCGTTCCTTGTATCCACACTCTCTATCCTGACAGACATAGAGCTTACCCTGTTTACCATTTACTAAAAGAAGACGCTTTCCACACTCCGGACAAACTTTATTCGTCAGATTATCATGACGGAAAGTTCCTGTTCCATTCTGAATCTGTTTCATCAGTTCTTTTGTGTATGTTTCAATTTCTTTCATGAACTTTCTATCACTTGCCTTACCTTTTGCAATCGCCGATAACCTCGATTCCCACTCAGCGGTAAGTTCTGGCTTCTTTAAATCTTCCGGCACAAGAGACAACAGCTGTTTTGCCTTACCTGTAATAAATATTTCATTCTCCTTCTTTTCAATAAGATAGCTGCCAAACAGCTTATCAATAATATCTGCCCTTGTTGCAACCGTTCCAAGTCCACCTGTTTCCTGTAACGTTTTTGCTGCTTTTGCATCCTTTTGCTGCATATATTTTACCGGATTCTCCATCGCTTTCAATAACGTTCCTTCTGTAAATCTCGCCGGCGGTTTTGTCTTTCCTTCGGTTTTTTTCAAAGTAAATTCCCCGATTACTTCGCCTTCTTTTAAAGATGGAAATACCTTTCCATTCTCATCGCCTTCCGGCATAGTTACTTCTTTGTATCCTCTGTTTAACGGAACATTTCCTTCGGCAAAAAATGTTTCCCCTTCACATTGTATGGTAATCTTCGTCTGTTCATACTCATAAGGAGGATATAAAACTGCAAGGAATCTCCGAACAACAAGATCGAAAATCTTTCGCTCATCTACTGAAAGCTGTGCCAGGATAACCGGCTGTTCTGTTGGAATGATCGCATGATGATCGGATACTTTTTGATTATTAACAAAAGATTTCTTCGGAGTAATCTTTCCCTTTAGCACTGTATTAGTAAAGCTTCTATACGGACCAACTGCAATCGCCTCCACACGTTCCCGCAAGGTCTCTGCCACATCCGTTGTCAGATATCTCGAATCTGTTCTTGGATAAGTCAGCACCTTATGATGTTCATAAAGACTCTGCATAATATTCAACGTCTGTTTGGCAGAAAAACCAAAGCGCTGATTCGCATCTCTTGAAAGATCGGTCAGGTCATAAAGCCCCTCCGGCTGTGAAGTCTTTTTCGTCTTTTTTACTTCAGTAACCTCTGCTGTCTTCCCTAAAATCTTTTTGTAAACTTCTTCATTTTTTTCTCTGGAAAATGTTGCCGCACTTCCAGACTTTTTATCTTTCCAGGTAAATGTAATTCCCTTACCAATAAGCTGTAAACCATAATACGGCTTCGGTGTAAAATGTCTGATTTCTTCCTCCCTTGCTGCAATCATTGCTAAAGTCGGTGTCTGCACCCTTCCACAGGAAAGCTGTGCATTATACTTACAAGTCAACGCTCGTGTCGCATTCATTCCCACCAGCCAGTCGGACTCCGCTCTCGCCGTTGCAGCATGATAAAGATTCTCATACTCTTTCGCATTCTTAAGATGTGCAAATCCTTCACGAATCGCTTTATCTGTCACAGAAGAAATCCATAATCTTTTCAACGGCTTTTTATTCCCTGCCTTCGCAAGAATCCATCTCGCAACCAGCTCACCCTCTCGTCCGGCATCCGTTGCGATAATAATTTCCCCGACATCCTTTCGCTCGATCAAAGACTTCACTGCCTGAAACTGCCCTCTTGTCTGTGGTATAACTACCAGCTTAAAACGTTCCGGCATCATTGGAAGATCTTCCATTCTCCATGTCTTTAACTTCTTATCATAGCCTTCCGGGTCTGCCAGTGTCACCAGATGCCCCAGTCCCCAGGTAACAATATATTCATTACCTTCAATATATTTCTTCCCCTGCTGCTTACAGCCAAGCACGCGGGCAATATCCCGTCCAACAGACGGTTTTTCTGCAATTACTAACTTTTTCATTCTATAATAATCTCCATTTCATACATTATGACTGTCCTAAAGTTATTTTCTAGTATAACAGAACAGGAAATGGGTTGCAAATAAACGAAACGAAAAAAGGATAGGGATTATCACTGCAATCCCTGTCCTTTTTTCGTTTCTGTATTTTGCTAAATTGTCAATCCTCTTTTTCTTAATATTCTTTTTTCCAGATTATGAAAGATTACCTGATCAATCACGATTCCAACTACCACAATAACTACCATGACGAGCATAACCTGATTGATATCTGCAAGATTTCTCCCTGTCATTAATGTCTGGCCAAGTCCGATGGATGTCGTCATTACTTCTCCACTCATTAATGCGCGCCATGCAAATGACCAGCCTTGTTTCATACCTGATATTAATTCCGGAAGGCTTGCGGGAAATATAACTTTCCAATAAATTTGTTTTTGATCTGCCCCCATTGTAAGCGCTGCTTTTTTATAGATTGGAGGGACATTTAATATCGCATTGTCTACTGCGATTGCCATACTGAATGCGGACCCCATAATTACTACAAAGATGATTGCTGTCTGTGTTAATCCAAACCACAAGATAGAAAATGGTACCCAGCAAATACTTGGCAGTGTTTGTATTCCCATGATCAGAGGTCTTAAATTTTTATGTAAAAATGAAAAATGATTCATAAATACCCCAATAAACCCTCCAATCATAAGGGAAAGAATATATCCTATTGCCCCACGCAGTAAACTGTTCCCAATTGCTGATAGCAAGGTTCCCTGTTTTATCATTTCCGTAAATGAATTCCACACACCACTTGGTGAGGGCATCGCATAGGCTTTCCATATTCCAAATCCGTCAACACCGATCATATATAAAATCTGCCATAAAAGAATAACACCAAGAAGGAACAGTATTTCTCCTGTTATATTGGATTTCCATATTTTTTTCATCAGTAATCCCCTCCCTGTATCTCTTCTAATATTTTATGTCGATAGGCAATGAAGTCCTCGTTATAGACATGCCTTGGTCTATCTAACTCTATCGGTACAATATTTTTGATTCCGCCGTCTTCTCCTGACATTACTACAACTCTGTCTCCAAGATAAACCGCTTCTTCTACACTGTGTGTAATAAAAAATATTGTTTTATGTGTTTTCATCCATATATCCTGTAGTTCCTGTCTTAAATGGTTTGATGTTTGTTTATCAAGCGCGGAAAAGGGTTCATCCATCAGTAAAATTTCTGAATCCATTGTAAATGCTCTTGCTAGTGCTACTCTCTGGCGCATACCTCCGGAGAGCTGATGTATCGCATAATTTTTATAGTCTTCAAGCTGCATCATTTTCAAATACTTTTCCGCGCGGTAATCCTGCTCCTTCTTTGGAACTCCGTTTATCTCCATTCCAAACTTTATATTTTGAATTACATTCAGCCATGGAAACAGAGCGTGTTCCTGAAACATCACTGTCCGTTCCGAACCGGGTGCTTTCACTTCTTTTCCATTTAAAAGAATTTTTCCTTCTGTCGGTTTTTCCAGTCCTGCAATCAGATTCAGCAGCGTACTTTTGCCGCATCCGCTTTTCCCAACTACACAGAGGAACTCTCCCGGTTTTATTTCAAGATTTATATTTTTTAAAGTAGCCTGCCCTGTATTCTCAAAGGTTTTTCCTACATTTTTTAATAATAATGCCATGCTCTGTCTCCTTTAAAATGTCGTTCTTCAAAACATTGTCCTATCCATCATTTTGCAGATGTGTTTGTCTCCTCAACAGAGATAAAATCATCAGTCGGTTTCTGATCAATAAATTTCTGATCAAGTGAAATTGCTGCAAAATCATCAACTGCATCTTTATTTACATCTGTTGAAATCGTAAGTTTCTGAAATGCTGTCTTTAAAATGTCCGCACTTAGTGATTTTCCTGTTGCTGCATTAATCTCATTGTTGATAATCTCCGCCGCTTTGTCTATATTTTGATTAATTTCATCTGTCGCTTCCTCATGTTGTCTTAAAAATTCTTTTACTAAGTCCGGATGCTCCTTTAAAAATTCATTTCTCACAACAACTACCGCTACTGGATAATTGCCTTCCATATAAACCTGATTATAATCGAGAACGATTTCTGCTCCGTTCTTTACAAGTGTAGAACCCCATGGTTCCGGAACAAGTGCTGCATCTATATTTCCCTGATCCATCATGTTCTGAACATCTGCATTTTCTACAGCCGTTACCGTAACTGTGCCACCTTCTTCTACTGTTTTTAAACCATTATCTGAAAGCAGCTTTAAAAGGCACAAATGCTGTGTATTTCCAATCTGCGGTATCGCTACCGTCTTTCCATCTAAATCTTTTGCAGATTTAATATCCGAACCGGGTGCTTTTACCAGTTCCGCTCCTGCCTGAGAAGCTCCAGATATCAGACTCACATCTCCCTTTGACTTTACATTGGCACTAATCGCCGGAACCGGTCCAATATATCCAATATCGATATTTCCTGAAAATAATGCTTCCACTTCAGAAGGACCTGCATTAAAGGAAGTCCATTTCACTGCTGCCTTTCCGTCAAATGCTTTATCAAGTGTTCCCTGTGCTTTCATATAAAGAGCCTGTGCATGTGTTACATTATTAAAATAACCCACATTAATTTCTGTTGTTTTTTCTGCGCTCTTCTTTGTTCCGCATCCTGTAAGCCCCGCTATCATTGCTACTACTCCTGCCATCATAAAAATCTTCTTTATATTCCGTCTCATACCTTTTCGTCCTTTCTTTGATTTTTCTGCCTGACATCAGTTCTTCTTGCTCTCACATGTGTTGTATTTATATTATTCGAAAAACGCCTTAACAACAATGCCATTTTTTGACAACGTTATCTTTTTGAATAAATTGACTTTTTACAACATATTTTTTATAATAAACTGATATACAGATGATTTTTTTATTCTATTTTTATAATATTTTTGATAACGTTATCAGGAGGTTTTTATGTCTTTAAAAGAAATAGCCCACATTGCCGGCACTTCAGTATCTACTGTTTCAAGAGTCTTAAATCAACCGGATTATAAATGCAAAAATCCTGAGCTGGAATCCCGTATCTGGGCTGCCGCACAGGAAATCCGTTATACACCAAACACTGCTGCTCAAACTTTGAAATCCGGAATTAGTCTGGCGCGGACAGAAGAAAAAACAATGACTTTTGATATTTTTCTTACTCGTTTTCCCTCACTCTCTCAAGATTTATTTTTCAGCGAACTTTTTGAGTTTCTAAAAAAAGAACTTTTACGCCAGCAATGTGTCATTGGAAAGTTCCTCACTCTTCCGGAAGTTACTTCTATGTTAAATGAAAAGTCTTCTTTTTCTGCTACCGACAAACATGCGGATGGAATCATTCTTCTCGGAAAATGTCCTTCCGAACTTATTTCTCCTCTACAAAATCATTATCATAATATCGTTGGAATTGACCGTAACCCAACGGATTTTGCCTACGATGAAGTAATCTGTAACGGAACCAATGCAGCTATCACCGCTATGAATTATCTCATTTCTCTTGGGCATAAAAAAATCGCCTACATAGGAGATTGCTCCTATGAGGCGAGATATATCGGTTATTATCAATCTTTAATTTCACACAGCCTTCCTCTTGACTACTCAAATATCTATCCAACAAGCCAGACCCGCGAGGAAGGGATGAAAACAATGGAGCTCATTCTACAACGAGATTCCCTTCCTACTGCCATCTTCTGTGCAAATGACAGCACAGCACTTGGCGTATTTGACTGTCTGCGGCATCGTAGAAAAAAAGGATATGTTCCTTCTATCATCTCTATTGATAATATCCGAGAGTCAGAGCAGACAAAACCAATGCTGACTACCATTGATATTCCAAAAGAAGAAATGGCACACCATGCTGTGAAGCTACTTCTTGACAGAATCCATAATGGACATAATAGTGCTGCAAGAATTGAGCTTCCATGTAAGCTGCTTGTCAGAGAAAGCTGTTCTATTTCTCCGCATTAACAGGGTTATTTCGTATTTACCAACACATATCCCCCAGAAGCTGCAGTACTTGAGAAATAGTAAGTTCTGGCTGAAGATTTGCATGGAATCAGATACTTTACAATTTCTTTCACTGTAGTATATTTGATTCTCTGTTTCTTCTTCGACCAGGTTCTCTGCGCAGAATCTGCTACGATAACTCTTCCATCATCGGTGAGTCCCAGCAGAACCATTGTATGCTTTCCAAGAGCCCATCTTCTGGTTGTTCTGGCACTGAAACGTCCATTTATCTGTGTTCGGTTATTCGCTTCGATTACTACCGCATTTCCTGTCTTAAGATGCTTTAATATCTGTTTTTCTGCCTTTTTATTAGTAAAAGTACGTACATACTTTGTTTTGATACCGGCATAATTCAGTACTTTTGAAATTCCATACATGGAAATTGGCATCTGTCTTAATACCGGTTTACTGTAATTGCGCTTCCAGGCAGCTGTTCCAAGTGCTTTCTTTTCTACAATATTTTTCACCTGAACAGGTGTATAATTCCTGTATTTTTTAGAATAAGCAGAAAGTACTGCTGTCAAAGAAGAAACAGCGCATCCATGCATATCAAGGTATTTCGTCTTTTTCCATGGATTTTTATGCTGTCCGAAAATAGTATACTTTCTTGTACCATTCTCTGAATTAACAGTGACTGTAATCTGTCCTACATCTGACTTTTCCGGGAGCTGTGAGACTGGTGTCGTTACTGCCTTCGCCTGTATATTTACCGGAAGTGCTGCTGTCAGAATGAACATTGTAAGCATAAATGTGATTGCTTTTTTCATTCTTGTTTTCATTCTTGTTTTCATTTTTATTTTCATTTTTGTCCTCATTTTCTGGCTGATGTACTTTATTGATTCTGCGGATTAATTAAAATGTAACCGCCGCTGCTTGCCTTACCACCCCAGTATATTGATGTGGATGTCGTATTGGTACATGGGAACATATAGCCAATTAATTCTCCAAGTGATGCATACTTTATTCTCTGGTTATTTCCAAAAGTTTTAGTAGAACGGTCTACGGAGTCTGCTACAATTACTTTCTTTGTATCTGTCATTCCAAGCATTGTCATGCAGTGATATCCGCTTGTCCATTTGTTCGCTACTGCACCAGCTTTTCGGCTCTTAGCAGCAACAACAAAGATTACCGGATTACCAGTCCGTAAATGTGCTTCGATTTCCTGCTTTGCCAGACTGTCTGAAAAATCTCTGACATATTTATATCTTACTCCATAGCCTTCAAGAATCTTCGTCATTCCATATAAACTGATTGGCATCGGACGGCTCTTACTGTCATTCGTGTCTTTCTTACTATAATTCTTTATCCACTCATCACCAAAATACTGTCTCTCAACAGTTTCTATCATATAGGTCGGCTTATAGGTAACCCCTGCATAAGCACTAAGCACTGTTGTTAATGATGATGCGGAACATCCATGTCCCTGCATATAATGCGGAAACTGTGTGCTTATATTTTCCTTTCCATTCTGTTTATAAATAGAATAAGTTCGGTTATACGGATATCCTGTCACTGTAACATCTATCTGATCTACTTTTGTATTGTCTGGAAGATCTGCTCTCTTTGTCACAAGATTATTTGGATTAATAACTGTCAGATCATACTCTAAAACAGCATTACCTGTTTTACACTTAATCGTTGTCTTTCCTGCTTTCAAAGCCTGTACGGTTCCGTTATTATCAACAGAGGCAACCTGACCGGACGAAGAAGACCAGCGACATACATTGGCTGTATTCACTACTTCAACTTCTCTTGTTGTTTCCACAACCATCTTTGCACTTGCGTTTTCAAGTTTCGGCACATATACTTTACATTTAATCTTTCTTCCAGTACGAGTTACACAAACAATCGTAGTCTTTCCGCTCTTCTTAGCCTTTACAATCCCCTTTGAAGTAACTGTCGCAATCTTTTTGTTTTTAGAATACCATTTCCTCGCTTTTGAATTTCTCACTTTTAAAGTAAACTTTTTCTTTTTAGACAAAGTTAACTTTTCTTTATTAAATCCTACAACTACAACTTTGCATTTATATGTTTTCTTTTTCGTTTTTGCTTTAATATAGGCTGTTCCACCTTTTAATGCATATATTCTGCCTTTTTCATTTACAGAAACTATATTTTTATTACTGGAAGACCATGCAACTGCCCCCTTGGCCTGCCGTAATTTTAACTTTTTATTTGTTCCTGCTGTCATCACTATGTTTGTCTCGCTCAGACGGGTTGCTCCCTCTGAAGAACAACTAAACTGAAGGAACATCGTGAACGTTACTACCAACACTGTTAATAGCGTATATAACTTTTTATGTCTTCTCATAATTGTTACCCTCCTCCTGATACATTCAAAAACGCTTAATCACAACAAGCTGCGTTTTGTCTTCCGCAATAACCGTAATTACTTCTGATTTATAGCTTTCTTAATATTCATATCATTTTTAATAAAGTCATTTACATATTTAAAAAGCTTTTTATCTACTGAATCGGTGTAATGTAACTGATAGCTGGAACTTTCTCTCATATAGCGCACATTCATCTTTCTGTACTTAATAGCATAACGATATGCACTCTTCTTATGAACCCATCCGTTTTTCTGGAATACATTCTTATAAGTATCCACATACGTCACATTCTTATAACCGGACTTCTTAACAAACTTACGCAATGTCTTATTAAAACGAATAACTTTACTGTTTGTTACCGTATTTCCTCTGTAACGAAGCGTACAGTACACTGGATTGACAGAGAGAAGATAAAAATAATCTTCCGGATATTTACTGATAAAACTCTCATATAACTTCCAGTACTCTGTAGCAAGTGTTTCTGGACTTGCCGGAGCTACTCGTCCACCACCCACATAGGATCTGAATGGACTTACCTGTGGATTATAAATATCATTTACTCCAGAGGCAAAGACAATATTCTGACGACCGGCTTTTCTTGCTACATTCTGTATTCTCGTTCTTCCTCCGCGCACCAGATTATATCCGGTTCCTCGTCCTGCATAACAGTCACGATACTTAAGCATAAGATATTTGCCCTCTACTCGTGCTTTGTTACGATATTTTGTTCCATTTGGGGCTCTCATATCCATGTCCTGATAGATGAGAACGGTTCGGGAATCTCCCACCCATAATGAAATCGTATCGTTTGTATCAATATTTTTCTTTGCAGCAGCCTGTGATGTCGTATTGAAACTAAATAACATAACTGCTGCCATAGCTAATGCCATTACCTTTGTTAATAAACTTTTCTTCATAATGCCTTCCTTCCTGTCTTATTCATCTGGTACATCGTTTTATAAATAACTATGTACTAACATTCTCCAAACAGCAGAATTCGAAATACTTTGAATCTGCGCAGAATATACTTTGCTACAATAAATGATATGCCTGTTCCTGACACAAAACATAACATAATAACCAAAATATTTGGCATATGTAATATGTTCCATAAAGCTAATCTTGATACCGTCTGTACCGGGTCTGACAAAATATAAATATCCATACTCGCATCACCCAGACTTTTCAAAACGCCATAACTTTTTACATTCTTCTCTACAAGCCAAAGAGAAAACCACATGCATAATATTGTTCCTGAAACAGAAGTAATAAATTCTCCTCTTCCCATCTGATAATTTACTATATTACATATAATAAATGCGATTGCTACCAAAATAAAAATCAACTTATTCTTTCTGATTTCTGTGAATTTCTCATAATGATCTCTGATATAAATTCCCAGAATAAAGAAAAATAAATACTTTGGTACGCGGAAGTTCCAGTTCAATATAAAGGCTGTGCATGAAAGAATAGCGCTTATAATAAGCATCGGTAACAGCACTGAGCGCCTCAGTAAAATCAATGCGATTACCGACACCCAGAAAAGGGTATATAAAAACCACATCGTTGTATTCGGATTATCTCCAAGAATCAACTTCCAGCTTTGTGAAAAATCATAGGGATTAATCGCAAACCTGTTCATAAAATATTTTAAAGGCATATAGAGAATTCCCATAACAAAATAAGGAATCAGGAGGCGGGCTGCTCTGCTTTTTATATAGTTTATGTATTCTGTCATCTTAGAATACTGAAGAATCTTTACAGAAACAAATCCCGATAACACAAAGAACAGGGGCATATGAAAACTATATATTATACTGATCAGCGCATTCCCCGGTACATTACTTACTCCCGTTTGCTTTAAAGCATGTCCTAATACAACAAGAAGAATGCCGATTCCTTTTGCGATCGTAATCTCGTTATAATATTTTTTATTTTGTTGTGTTGAATTCTCCATAACTTTCTTTCCTTTTATTATTCGTTACTTATCATTCCATGCAATTTCTTTTCTATCTTTATCGTCAGGTGATTATATCGCAGAACTTCTTTTAAGAATTCAATAACAACAGAAAACAGCAGACAGTCTATTACTAATACAATAACGATCAGCCACCAGAATCTGAAAGAATATGAGAAGTCTTCAAACCATCTCGAACGGATAAAGTTATGAAATAAAAAGATATTCATTGAGTATTTCCCCAGTATACACAGCATATCCCGAAGAATCGGTATACTTGCAAGGAAAAGATAAGTGAATAAAATAACTGCTAATGGTGTTATACTATCGGTAACATTCGGATGTACTTTTCCAAACTTTGAAGTCTTAAGCCACACGGTTCCAAGAATGAACACAGCAAGTACACAAAACTCTGCTACCCTTGTGATCATAAGCCCTGTATGCGGAATCCTCCAGTCTGTAGCCTTAGGAAATAAATCTTCCTGTGCAAACCAAATACCTAACGTCATAGCTGGAAGATAATGTACAACACTGCTGCTCATCGGCAATGACAATGCCATTGGCAAAAGATAACTCAATGCAATCGTAATAAATGCTCCACATTTACGATACATATAATAAAGAAATGGAAGCAGCATAATCTCCATAAATGCAAGTCCAAGATACCACCAGGTTCCAAGCAAGGTCGGTGTTCCAAAAATATGAGCCAGTCCTGAAAAATCAATGAGCATATAAATAATTCGAATCATGCCCTGCTTATATACGGCAAAGCTTTCCGGTGCCCAAACTTTACATCCAACAATCGCAAGAATATAAATCGGCCAGAAACCACTCAGAATCTTCCACACTCTTCGTATTGTAAGCCAGGAAATATTCTGTCTCTCATATTTATTCTGATCATATAGCTTTTTTAAAGAAATCGTAATGCCATATGCACTTAAAAATACAAAGATTCCAACACAGACTTTTGCCCATAAAGACAATGTTACAACGGTTCCTTTTGAAAATGGTGCAAACGATACCCCATGTGCTTTAAAATTAATATTGGTTACATAACAATGATGGAAGAGCATTGCAATAATTGCAACGCCCTTCACGATATTTGTATCTTTTTTAGAAAATTGTGTATTCATCCGTACTTCCCCTGCTAAAATTACTTAACGGAGAATGGATTTCCAGGGAATAATACAGGATCTGTAGGGTCAGTTTTTCTGGAATTCTTTAACTTACCTGTAGTATGTTTTAACTTAACAATACCGAAAGGTCCCTTTTTATTTTTCTTTACAATGTTAATCCATGTACGCTGTTTTTTTGGTGTCTTCTTTGCAACATCATAAACGATCTTCGCATTTACCGCCTGCATACGAACACAGTAAGATGTATTACTGTTTCCTAACTTATTATAATAAGATGCAGATAATGCCTTGTTATTACCATACTTTGTATATACACTACTGTGAACTAATGTAGGAGTTCCTGCAATACGTGTGGCCCACTGATAGAAACGTGTATTATTATTCGGTACTCTTACCCATCTCTTTGCGGATGTCTTCATTAAGAAGAAATGTCCTCTAGGTGTTCCGTTCGCTTTTGCCGATGTAGAGCAAAGCACTGTCTTCGCCGGGATGATATACTTCTTTGTCTTCTTATCGTACAGATAGAATGTAACATTATGCGTCTTTGTATTGATCTCGATCGTCATCTTTGTCTTGATACACTTATTATATCCCCAGTCTTTAAATAAGTTTGTAGAAAGGGAGCCGTCTTCTTTAAAGTAATATTTATACTTCGTGCTTCCACCGGTATAGCTCTTTAACATCTTAAATCCTTTTGCAGGAGCAACACCTTTTGTAAAGTAATAAATCTTTCCGCCAACTTTCTTCCAGCCTGTAAATTTGCTCTGTAGCAGACCTTTTACATAGTACTTTCTGCCTGCAACACCGGAAAATACACTTCCGTTCTGATAATATACACCGTTAATCTGTGCTTGTGCACCCGTACTTACATTCAGATACTTTCCTGTAAATGTTCCTGTATAGGCAGCTCCCTGTACACCTTCTTTGTAGTTATAAAGCTTACCATCCTTTAATGCAACACCTGTATAAAGCTGTCCGGTTAAATAAAGCTTTCCTGCTTCCTCCCCTGTAAAATTCGCTTCAGCCGCCTGAACTACTGCAGGGAGATTAACACTTCCAGGTAATGCTGTAAAATTAAATGTAAATAATGCAGCACCCATTACAACACCCGTTAAAACGGCCTTTTTTACGTTAGTAAATTTCATAGAATCCTCCTTATAATTGTTTATATGCTAATACTTTTACTTTATCGTTTCGTATAAGAAAAGTCAAGCAAGTGTCTTTACTAATTATTACGTTTTTAAGCTTTTTTAGCTTTTTTGCTGATTCTTTTTTCCTGCCCAATATAAATAGACGCAAAATACAATCGGTATAGAGTAGATAACCGGAAATGCATATCTTGGATGTCCTTTAATAACCGGTGCCAGTACGATAATCGCATCACTAAGCAAAAGCGGCATCACCAGCAAAAACATTTGTGGAATCTTCTTGCGTATTCCATGATAGCAAAGATAGATTAAAATCAGATTAAAAAATGCCATACTTGCTATAAGCCCAAACACAGGCAAGGTAAAAAATACCTTATTAAATCCAGTTCTCCATCTATCCAGTTTTTGAATCATCGGAACTTCATGAACCCCTAACTTTTCTGCCAGTTTCTTTGCGGAGACTTTGTCCGGTGCTGTTGTATCATAAACGGTACTGTTCTCTACCAGTGGATAGACCAGATAATAGTTCTGATTCATTGTTGCTTCTATATAAGTGACTGGATGCTTCAACCCCTGCTGCACCCATACTTTAAGATACGCTGTCAGATCTTTTGTCGTTGCCTTTTTCTTATAGGTAGCTTTGACGGGATCTGAAATCTTCGGATTATAATACTTACCAAGCTTATTGTATGCCAGTACTCCTTTTATCGCTTCCTTCTCTTCCTGCGTTACTTCCTCCTCATGTTCTTTCACATAACGGGCGGTCTGCTGAAATGGCAAGGATAATGCTTCCTGAATCCCTCCCGGTTCAATGTTATAATGTCTGGTCAAAAAGTTCTGAACCCCTGAAGAGACAGCAACCGAAATCAGACACACTATGACTGCTGTCATAAAAGTTTTCGTATATCGAGTCCGTCTGCTTTCCTTTCTGATGTGGCTTGTATCTTGATTCTCCTCTTGATCTGTACGCTGGTTTCTATTCTGTAAAAATACCGTAATTAAAATAAATAGGATCATCGGATAGATAACATACTTTCCGTTATTTCTAAATAAAACAGATCCCATTATTGATACAGCTAAAAGGAAACAATGCTTTTTACTTCTCCAATATTCCTGTTTTAATAAAAGTATGTACACCAACTCAATGACAAATAGCAATATAAAATAAGAATATATTGTATCCTTTACGATCATTCCGATATACTGCGTATAATATGGCGAAGAAACGGCAATAATAAATGCTGTAACCTTTAACCATGTTGGTGAGGTAAGCTCCTTCATTGTGTAAAACATATATCCTAAAATCAGCGCAAATAAGATTGTTTGAAATAAAATATATAAAAATAAGCCCAGATTTGCACTTCCAAGCAGTAATCCTACTCTCTCAAAAGCTCCTGCCAAAACAGTATGTGCCGGCGGATGATGTGTCGTGAATCTCTGGAATCCAAAAGATTGCAGCATCTGATTCCACACATCAATACACATGGTCGCCGGATAAGATAATAATAAATTCGGCAGCCAGCATACAAACAATACTAAAACAGAAACTTTAAATGGATGCTTATTGTAGGCATCACAGAAAAACACTTTTTTCTTTGGCAGCCAATCCCATCCAGACTGTAAAAACAGATCAAGCAAAGCTGACATTTCAGAGATGAGCCAGGTGATACCTGTCACATAGACAAAAGTTTTCACCATCTGTCCTGTTCCCATATGCAATAATGCAAGGGAATTTACCCTGTAAAAACTCTCTCCCATCACCCATACGACTGCAATACAAAAACATATAAAAAATAATACTGGTGTCCTATGTACTTTTGTTTTGTTTTTATAAAGATATCTCTCTATGATACATAACAAGACAAATACCATAGTTGCCGTTGCCATCGTACCGGTCAGACTTCCCTGAAAATTATAAAATATATTAAGCATCTTACTTTCGCTAGCCAAATGATTCATATCCTGTGGAATATCAAACCGTATATTTAATGCTAACGTAGCAAGAAAACTCATAATAAAACGAATGATCATGTTTTCTCTCTCCTCATTAGTCTTTTAGAAGAGTATCTCCTCTACTCACGCTTCTTTTCTGAAAAAAACAAAAAGCGTATAAGCTTCAACATAAACTTATACGCTTTTTAATATCTTTACAATCCTTTAATACGGATAATAAAAGAAACCTTATGTTTATTTAAATAACTAAAAGTCTTAATCTTATCTGCAGAATAATAACGTCTTACTCTTCCTCTGCGAGTTCCTGCGGAACCTCCATCTAACCAAAGTTTCTGACCTTCACCATTCTTACCAACGTAAATATTAGTGTGAACGATATCTCTCCATCCAATAATATCACCTGGCTGCAAATTAACAGATGTTAATTTTTTATTTACTTTGATAATCTGAACTTTGCCTCTCCAGGATTTAAATCTCTTATGGATTCTTCCTCCACGAGTGTAAAAGGTCTGTCCCTTCTTCAGCACCCCGAATTCCTGCAGACACCATGAAACATATGATGCACAGTTTGCCTTTCTTCCATGTTTGATACTAGCTGAAAGAGTTGGCTTATTATGACTTCCGTATGTAAAATTGTATTTTGTTAAGTCTCTTCCGACTTTCTGACAAGCATCAATCCATCCTTCTATATTCTGTGTATAATCAGATGCTTTTGCCTGTACAGTTGTTGGCTTAACTGCAAGCACTGCGACAATTACCATCATCGTTAAAACTAACGTGCGGAGGCATGATTTCCAGTTTGCAAAATATGTTAACTTCATGTATAAATCCTTTCCGGTGCGGTGTTTTTAACTTTCCGTAACACATATTACAATAATTATTAACAAAAGTCAAGTATAAATTTAATAATTCTGTAACTTTTGCAACATTTGTTACGATTTTGTTAACAAATCATCCCGGAAAGGCGATGAATTTATGTCTTATAATACTAAATTCAATATTAAATTCTATGATCAAATGATGTTGAGGGCAAAAATATTTTAACCCTGGTATCAGCAGCTTAATGAATTGCTGTTCCCTCTGGCACACAATCATCTACAAAGATAATCTTACATCCAAAATCATCTCCACTGGCTGCGATAAGCATACCGTTACTCTTCACACCTGCAAACTTCACCGGCTTTAAGTTCGCAATTACGATAATCTTTCTTCCGATCAGCTCTTCTGGTGTATAATCGTCACGAATAGAAGATACAATAATTCTTTCATCTAATCCATCAAATAATGTAAGTTTTAAAAGTTTCTTTGCATTCTTTACAACTTCACAGTTAATAACTTTACATACTCGCATATCAACTTTATCAAACGCATCAATTGTAATCTCTTCCTTAATCGGTGCAATCGCATTCCTGCGAGCTTCTTCTTCCTCAGCAGCCTTTCTTCTGGCTTCTTCTTCCGCAGCTTTTCTCTCTGCCTCAGCCTTCGCTTCTGCTGCAAGAACCTTCTCTTCTTCTGTCTGTGGAGTAGAGAAATCAAGAAGTCCAAGGTATCTCTGTGGTTCTACAGCAAACAGGAATAAATACAGTCTTGGTCCCGCTGCTTTACCAATCATAAGATTATATGCGTTCTTAAAGAACTGTGCCTGTGCTGCCTTCTTATTCTCTTCCTGGAAGTCTGGATCTGCTTCTCTAGGAATCGTATAGATAAAGCTGTTAAGAGCATCTAAATCATATTCTCCTTTAGCGATAAAGTCATGTAATAACTCAATCTCCTTCTTCTCCACCTCATTCAGTGTATTATAGAAATCCCAGTTTCTGTATCCAAGAAGTGTATTCATGTTCTCTGGTGAACACTTCTCTAACCAGTACTTCGCAAGCTCAAGACGCTCTGCAAACTCTTCTTTCTTATATGGTGTACCAATCTTTTCAAATACTGTCTCAAGCATATCTGCATTGAAATCTACAACAGAACCAAAGTTTACAATCTGCTGCATTGGTACCGGATGAATCTCACGACCCTCGATCATACAATTATGCATGATGCCTTCAATATAATCATAATTCTTTCCCTTACCTGCCTGATATACCTTAAGCATCTTATCAAACTCAAAATACTGACGTAAAATCTCGTCATCGAAGCAGAAGTCAAATGCCTTATTCGGCTCTGACTTAGAATAAAGCCATAAAATCATCTCCGGCTGATAAATCTTAAGTAATGTATCCGGTGTAAGATTAAGACCTGTAGAACCAGACATCTTACCGGTTGTTCCCTTGATACCTACGAATTCGTATCCCTTAAACATAGGTGCCTGCGCTCCGAAAATCTTCTTCGCGATAATCTTACTTGTATCATAACTTCCTCCAGGGCTGGCATGATCCTTTCCGCCCGGCTCAAAGTCAACACCTTCGATCATCCAGCGCATAGGCCAGTCAATCTTCCATGCAAGCTTACAGTTAAAGTCCTTACTGAAATCCCATGTGCCCTTATGTCCACACTTACATGTATATTCACATGTCACTCCATCTTCAGAAGAGGATATGATCGTTGTTTCATCCTTACCACATACCGGACAGTAAATACTTACCGGATAATATGCTTCTCTCTCTTCTTCTGTTGCTACCTGCTGACGGAACTTATCAAGAATATCAAAAATCTCTTTTCTCTTCTGTACTGCCTGAATAATATACTTCGCATACTTTCCGCTGCGATAATTCTCACTCTGTCTACGGAAATCAACCTCTACTCCAAAACGGGAAAGAGATGCTTCAAATTCCTTTTCAAAATGTTCTGCATAAGAAGAGCAGCATCCATAAGGATCCTTTACATCTACATATGGCTTACCAATCTCGTCCTCTAACTCAGGAGCTATCTCCTTAACGTTAACAGGTACCTTTCTGAAACGGTCAAACTCATCCCATGAAAATAACAGGCGGGCTTTCTTTCCCTGCTTGATCAACGCTTTATATACAAAATAACTTGTAGCTATATCTCTGAAATTACCAATGTGAATGGATCCGGATGGGCTGATACCCGCTGCACAAACGTACTCTTCCTTGTCCGGAGATCTCTTAATAATATCTTTTGCAATCTTCTCAGACCAATGCATTCTTCTTCCTCCTACTTTTCCTGTACTGAAATCTGTCTTCAGCACCAGTGTGCTATCTATCTTCATTAATTATAAAGGCTTTTAAGGGCATCTGCCTCAGCCCATAGTCAATAAAACATTATAGCAAACCCTATACGTCTTTTCAAGAAAAATATAAGAAAATCACCGAAAAACCGTACTATTCACCCCTTGGTCCCTCGATATATTTCAAAAATCGTATGCAATCTGCTATTCCACAAAAATAACTTTCTGTCGCATACTCTGCCTCTGCCGCACTCTGTGCCTCAAAAGCCTCTTCTATAATCTCTCTCTGCTCTTCTGTCAGATTCAGCGTATCAAGCTTCGCATACGCCTCTTCTTCCTCTCTTACTAAACGCCTGTACGCTTCGGAATTCTTCCGAAAATCTGCCATGTTCTCATTACGAAAATGGTCTAACGTAAGCCGAAGTCTCTCTTCCCATGAATCTATAACATTCCCTTGCAATGTTTCCCTGCCTTTCTGCTTAAGACACAAGCTATACTAAATTTCCATACCAACTTTTAAACACAAAAAAAGCATAACACAGCCTCGGATTCGTGTCAATATTTTACTTTGAATAATTATTTTTACTTACGCATAAATTAACTATTTACTTTGCTATTTTTAAGAATTTTTCAGCACTCTTGCTACGAGATACGCATCCCATCCGATATAATGCCCATTTCAACAAATAAAATACAAAATATTCATTGACATAACTGGTAAAATCCTTTATACTGATATTTACCGTGCAGCTGGGAAGTTAGCGGCGTCCTGTACCTGAAATCCGCTATAGCAGGAGTGATGGTCAGCCTCGGATGTCTTATTGATGGAGCTGCCCTTTATAAGTGGTGTTGACAATTGGGTCTCGCGCAACAGGAACCTCTGAACCGTGTCAGGTCGGGAACGGAGCAGCACTAAGGAGTCTCTCCTGTGTGCCGTGAGGGTGCCTGGTTCGAGCTAACTGTAGAGGTAACGTCTGTTGGTAAGCATACAAAGCTGACCGCACGGTTTTAATAATTCGATTTTTATATTCACATAACAGAAAGCGTCACATACTCGAAGTTTTTAATCACTTCCGGATGTGACGCTTTTTTAATTATTTTCACCTTATTCTTCCTGCATCTGCTTTCTTTTTCTCTTTTTTTCTTTCTGAATCTCTCTTAACTTTCTGAAAAATGCAGAAAGCATTTCCGAACATTCCTCCTGAAGTACTCCTCTTTCAACCTGCACCTGATGATTAAACTCCTGCATTTCAAGAAGATTAAGAATGGAACCGCCACAGCCGGCCTTCGCATTCATGCTTCCAATAACCACTCTGGTCACACGTGCCTGCACGATCGCTCCGGCACACATCTGACAAGGTTCTAAAGTAATATACATCGTACAGTCTTCCAATCGCCAGTCACCAAGCTTTTTACACGCTTTTTTCATAGCAAGAAGCTCTGCATGTGCAAGAACCGTCTTATCTTTATTTCGTTTATTATATCCCCGGGCAATCACCTTTCCATCATGGACAATAACACAGCCAATGGGAACATCTCCGATTGCTTCCGCCTTCTTTGCCTGCTTGATTGCCTCTTTCATAAACTTTTCATCTTCAGTGTATTTTCTCATAAAATGTTCTCCTGTTTGCCAGTTACTCATTCCTCTAAAAATAACGGCCTTTCCTGATTATTTACTCCCTGCCCTTTAAAAGATAAAGCCAGTAGCCAAAATTGCCTGTTTTCATTCTATTCTCTGTCAGCGATAAAAATATCGGGAACTGATAAAGCTCCGCCATATATTTTTCCCTATTCTCATAAATACCAGGAACTCCAACACAATATCTTTTTTCTCCTGCGTATCTTACCTTTCCCATTAACAAATGCTTATAGCGTTCATATCCTTTTAAAAGAAATTGATTATCTGCTAACTGTCTGGCTTCTTCTCCCAACTTTTTTAGCTTTGCTATTGATACTTTATACCCTTCATAAAAGGCAGTATTAAAAATATTATCCACAGGAGAGTCTTGTTTTACAGAGTTTATCCACATTTTTTCAAATTCATCCACAGGAGCGTTTGCCTCTTCTATGTCTGTATCCATATTTACTTCCATATTATTTAACCCAGTATTGCCTATCTTATCATTGTTATCTGCAGCAATAAAATTAGCTATATTCTGTTCTTGCTCCTTAATATTATCTGTACTCTCTGCCTGATTGCTAACATCTGTATCATCTGCATTCTCAATCTGCTTACTAACATCCGTATCATCTGCATTCTCAATCTGCTTACTAACATCCGTATCATCTGCATTCTTAATCTGCTCACTAATATCAATATCATCTATACGCTCATCTGTATTTTCAGCCAAATTACGCATAGCAGTATAATCCACATTTTCATCCAGATTGCCTGCATTGATATCATTAATATCATCGATATTATCTGCATGATCTACAGGTTCTTCCTTTTTCTTCCACTGCAGGGATTCCAACACTTCTACAGGGATTTCCTCACCAATCCAGACACTTCCATAATAGTATTCTTCCTGATAATACAACACAACACCTGACTGTTTCTTTATATCGAAACCTTCCGGAAGCTGCTCTTTAGAATACATTTGATGAAATTCCTCTTTATCTTCTTCTGTTATGATCGAATCAAGCTTTCGGACTCCCCAGTGTTCTCCCTGCTTTTCATAGAAACATAGTTTTAGTTTCATCCCATGTAATAATCGTTCATCGTTTATCTGAATAGTCAGCTTAAGAATAGCTGATTTTTGCTCTGCCTTAATAAATCCAAGACATTCTTTTTTTTCTGACTTTTCATAACGATACAGATAAGAAAGTATCCGTTGATAATCTGCCATGATGATACTCCTTTTTCACTAATGTATTCCGGCAAACTACTTTTATGACATCAGTGTGTTTATCTTCCAAGAATATCTGATAGCTGTGCAAATTCCTCCAAAGAAAGTTTTTCCCCTCGGATTGTCGGAGTAAGCCCCATCTCCTCAAGCGCCGCTACCGTTTTTTCTTTCGGTATACGCAGTTCGCTGGAATTATACAGTCCATTCTGCAATGTTTTTCTTCTCTGATTAAAAGAAGCGCGAATAATTTTAAACATAAAAGAGGCATCATTTACTTTCACCGGCTTTTCCTGATAGCGTGTCAGGCGAATAACGGCTGACCCAACGGCTGGCCTTGGAATAAAGCAATTTGGAGGCACATTAGCTACGATATATGGCTCAGCGTAATACTGCACTGCAAGAGAAAGCGCGCCGTAATCTTTTGTTCCCGGTCCTACCTGCATGCGGTCTGCCACTTCCTTCTGTACCATAACTGTAATGGAATCGAGTGGCACTTCACTCTCAAATAATCCCATGATAATTGGTGTTGTGATATAATATGGCAGATTGGCAACGACTTTAATTGGCTTACCACCGTTCTTTTCTTCTGCAATTTTACGGATATCCACTTTTAAAATATCTTCATTTAATACCGTTACATTATCATATTCCTTTAACGTATCTTGAAGAATCGGAATCAGCTTTGTATCAATTTCAACAGCAACAACCTCCCTTGCCGCTTCTGCCAGATACTGTGTCATCGTTCCGATTCCCGGACCGATTTCTAACACAAAATCATCCGGACCAATCTGTGCTGCTCCGATAATCTTATCAAGTACATGTGTATCAATCAAAAAGTTCTGTCCATATTTTTTCTGAAAATTAAAACCATACCGCTGTAAAACAGCAATCGTCTCTTGCGGATTTCCTAAATTCGCCATAAAACCTCCTTTTGCTGTCATAAGATTCAACTTTCGTCTTTGAATATGTTCTATTACAAGATGAAGCCTTTGAAAACAGAATTTATAATAATATCCTTCATTGCTCCTCGTTGCCGCCCCAGGATTTCTACTCCACTATACTGTGGCAATGCGTGCAAATACTCGCACTGAAGAATATTATTATAAATTTTGTTACAGAAGATTACGGTGTTCTTGCGATAGAACATTCCCACAAAACACAAAAAATCATTTATAAAATTTATGACATCAATCTTATATTTGGGAAATCAGTACTGAAGTCTTCCCCTTAAATTTTTACTTAGTTTCTCTACAATAATGTAATAATACATGAAATAGCTATTTCATTCAAGAGACGAAATCGAGAAAGGGGCAATATGTAAAAAATGCTTCGTATCACTACGTCCAAACTGCTCAACCGCAGCTTGAACTTGCTCTAAGGCGCATTTTTTACATATTGCCCCTTTCTCAATTTCTGTCTTTGGCTAAAGAAAAAATCACTATATAATGTTGAAGTTCTAATACATAGTTTATCTCAGTCGAAAAAACTCCCATTGGTTTCATTCATCTCAAAGCAGCCAAAAAACAGAACTCTGCTTGCCTAACGAATTAAACCATATAATCTCTGAGCATTTTCATAAGTTGCATTTTCTACTTCTTCTGCCGTAATTCCTTTCAATTTCGCGATTTCTTCTATAACTAACGGCAGATATGCAGAACTGTTTCTCTTTCCCCTGTGTGGTGTTGGTGCAAGATAAGGACAATCCGTTTCTACTACGATATGCTCTAAAGGAATAGCCTTTACCACTTCCTTTAATACACGAGAATTTTTAAAAGTAACAACACCACCTACGCCGATATAATATCCCATTTTCACATATTCTTTTGCCATCTCAGCAGAACCGGAAAAACAGTGGATCACACCGCCTGTTGTTCCTGCATGTTCCTTTTTCATAATGTCAAATGTGTCCTGTGAAGCTTCTCTGCTGTGTATAATTACCGGCAGTTTTTCTTCTGTCGCAAGATGAAGCTGTCTGACAAACCATTCCTGCTGTACTTCCTTTGGTTCTACGTTCCAGTGATAATCCAGTCCGATTTCTCCAACTGCAACAACCTTGTCTCTGTGGCAATATTCCCGAAGCTGTCTCAACCGCTCTTCATTCAACTCGCCAACATGATCCGGATGAATTCCGACTGCCCCATACATAAACGGAACCTTCTGAATAAGCTCTAACGTATCCAGCAAATCTTTCCAGCTCGCACTTACATTTACTACCTGCGTTACACCTGCATCTTTTAAAGATGCAAGGACAGCTTCCCTGTCCTGTGTATATTGCTTGTCATTATAATGAGAATGTGTATCAAAAATCATAATATACCTCTTTAATTGCTAATTGCCAAAGGAAACATACGCCGCTGAAGGCAGATTAATTACTTAGCTGAATTGCATTCCAAACTATGAACAAGAAGAAACTTCTTATTAAGTTTCATTTTGTTCCGTTGCGCTAAACATTCCATTCTGCCCAGAAAAACAGGAACTTAGGAAAAATGAGCCCTAAGTTCCTATGGTCAGAATTCCATAGCACAAAGTCACAAAATGTAATACTTAATTAAGAAGTTTCTTCTCTTTTCCACAATCTTTTAGCAATTCAGCAATAATCATTCCTTCAGTGGCTGTCTACTTCAGACACACAAATCAGTTAAAAATCATGGAATAATAACAGGCGAAAAAATCGGATTAATCAGAAGACTTTTTCTTTCACTGCTATTTTTTTCTGATGGAATAGTTCTCTGATTAAAAATCATAATCTTCTGGACAATCCCCTTTTTTTCCAACATAAATCACTAATTTGCTATCAAAACCAGTCAGCCGCTGAAACAAAATTTTATGCTGAATTGTAAAGAACTTATAACAATTCTTTTTCCTTTAGAAAATCTGGTACAATTCGGCAGAAACATACTCCCTTCTGGAGAATCCCCATTCTTACCAACTGTAGATTTAGAATAGTCAGAAAAAAGGAAAAATACCATATCCCAGATGCGGCTTCGGAGCGTATTTAAGATGCGGATGAGCATCTTAAATACAGCGACTACAGAGCAGGTGGGATATGATATTATTTCTTTTTTCGTCTGTTTTCCTCTCAATGAATCAAATAGTTATCCCTGCATCTTCTCCATAAGACGTGCTGTGTCTTCTGTAAGCTTCTTCAGGGAATTAACCATTGCTGTCTTCTGAGCTACCAGCTCATCACACTGTTTCTTTTCTTCTTCTACTTTACGCAGGCTGTCTTCATGAATCTTCTTTGCCTCTTCAATCGCATTATCTTTATTCTCCTGGGCATCTTTTAAGAGTCTTTCTGCAGTCTTACGTGCTTCTCCGATAATATCTGCTGCATCCTGTCTTGCCTGCTCTCTTTCTCTTTCTGCCTGTTCTCTTGCTTCATCAAGAATGGCATTCTGTCTGCCTTCTAAATCAGAAAGCTGCTTGCAAAGTAAGTCTGCATTCTTCATGTATCTTTCGTATGCCTGATCCGTTGTTTCCGGTGCTTTTGCCTCTTCGGCAGCGGTCTGAGCTTCTTGTGCTCTTGCAAGCGCTGCTACTGTTTTTGCCTTCTCTGCCTTGATTTGTGCTTCTAATGCTTCAATCTTCTTCTGGGCTGCTGCTAACTGTGCCTTTGCCGCTTCAATCTCATCCTGCGCTTCATCTGCACTTGTTACTGCCTCTGGTGTATCTGCTGTTTTATAAGCTGTTTCTGGTGCAGATTCTTCTGCATCTTCTACTTCTGTTTCCTGCTCTTCTTTGTCTTCTTCTGCATCAACGATGTCTTCCTTTGTATCCTTCTCTAACTCTTCCATCGTCTTACCAGTTGCCGCTGCTGCTATTCCGAGAGCTGTCTTACTCTCTTTCTTTAATTCTTCGATTTCTTTTTCTTTTGCTAAGATGATCGCCTCTGCCTCATCACAGATCTTATCCAGCTGAATATCGACTTCATCTTTATCGTAACCAAACATTGATGTTTTAAATGTCAGTTCTTCTACATAGGTTAATAATTCCTGCATATTCATGGCGGTTCCCCTCTTTCTCTGGTTCGTATCGTGCAGTATGTATATACGATTAAATCCAGTCTTCTCTAAAATCTTTTCTTACTATTTATTATAAACATTCTATACTATTTGTCCAGTGAAAATGGTACCTTTTAGAATGTCAGACGCATCTGATACCATGTCACTCCACCATGAACGGATTCCGAAATTCCTTCTTTCTGAAAACCAAACTTCTCATAATAGTGAATAAGGGGCTCTTTACAGGTTAAGACAATGCCTGTTCTATCCTGTGCCCTTGCATCATTGATCACATAACGAATGAGCTTTTCTGCATAACCATTTCTCCGGTAAGCAGGAAGCGTACTTACCCCAAAAATTATCTGCCATGCTCCCCCTTCCTCGTGAAGCTCTGCTTTTTCATACATTTCATCTGTCAGATCCTTTTTATCTGTTACCATCCCATCCACAAATGCGATTAATTTCTCTCCCTCGTAACCCTTTTCACACAATAGCCAGAAATGCGTGCCATATGCCTTAATCCTTCTTGCAAATTCCTCTTTTGTCGCTGCCTCAGCAGGAGGAAAACAGTCTGCCTCTACTGATGTAATCGCATCTAAATCATCTATCGTCGCCATTCGAATCTGCATATGTTCCATTGTAAAAGTCTCTCCTTATTAATTATCGTTATTTATTTACCATACCATAACACGTTTGGTATATAATACACATTTGGTACTCATTTTATATATTTATAGCATATTATAAATTACTTTTACAAAATTTCAATGTTCATTTTTTGCGAAAACAGATATTTCATTGCTATAATAATGTGATGATGTCAGAGTTAAAAGGGTAAAAACTGCGATGCAGGAGGAGAAAACGCAAAAAACCCGGGAAACATATAATACATTATATTATATATTTCCCAGGTTTTCGTCTGTCTTATCTATTACTTTCCTGCGATTTCTAATCGAATCAGTGCTCGTTTGAGTGCCAGTTCTGCACGTCCGATATCAACGCCTCCCTGCTCGGAGGAAATTCTTCTTTGTGCACGTATTTTGGCTTCTTCGGCACGTTTGATATCAATATCCTGTGGCCACTCTACTGCTTCTGCGAGAATGGTCATCTTTTCCGGAGTAATCTCCACAAAACCGGAAAGAAGTGCTGCCTGCTTCTCTTCATTCCTTTCGGTGATGATAAGTCTGCCAGGTGCAATAATCTGAGTCATCGGGATGTGGTCTGCATATACGCCTACCTGTCCTTCTACGGTATTATATTCTACCATGTAGATGTCATTGGAATAAAAAATCCTGTCCGGCGCAATAATCTCGAGTCGGAATGTTTTGTCTGCCATAGAATCACCTACTTATTATATCTGGCTAATACGTCATCGATATTTCCGGCATTCAAGAACATTCCTTCCGGAATCTCATCGTATTTACCTTCAAGAATCTCTTTGAATCCCTGGATTGTTTCTCCAAGCGGAACGTAACGTCCTGTTGTTCCTGTGAACTGTTCTGCAACGAAGAATGGCTGAGAAAGGAATCTCTGTACCTTTCTTGCTCTTGCTACAAGAATCTTTTCTTCTTCAGAAAGTTCATCCATACCAAGGATGGCAATGATATCCTGTAATTCTTTATAACGCTGTAATATTTCCTGTACACCACGTGCTACCTGATAATGCTCATCTCCTACAATTCGAGGATCAAGGATTCTGGAAGTAGATTCCAGTGGGTCTACTGCCGGATAAATACCCTGTTCTACAATGGCACGTGAAAGTACGGTTGTTGCGTCAAGATGGGCAAAAGTTGTCGCCGGAGCCGGGTCAGTTAAGTCATCGGCCGGTACATATACTGCCTGTACGGATGTGATCGACCCGTTCTTTGTCGAAGTGATACGCTCCTGCAGCGCTCCCATCTCTGTCTGTAAGGTTGGCTGATAACCTACCGCACTTGGTACACGTCCAAGTAAGGCGGATACCTCGGAACCTGCCTGTGTGAATCGGAAAATATTATCGATGAATAAAAGAACATCTTTTCCACCTTCATCACGGAAGTTCTCTGCGATTGTCAGTCCGGTAAGACCAACTCGCATACGCGCTCCCGGCGGCTCGTTCATCTGACCAAATACCATCGCTGTTTTATCAATAACACCGGACTCACTCATTTCTGTGTAGAGGTCGTTACCTTCACGTGTACGCTCGCCTACACCAGTGAATACGGAATATCCACCATGCTCTGTTGCTACATTACGGATCAATTCCTGAATAAGTACGGTCTTACCTACACCGGCACCTCCGAAAAGACCGATCTTTCCACCCTTTTGGTAAGGGCAGAGAAGGTCTACTACTTTGATACCTGTCTCTAAGATTTCTGTTTCTGTTGCCTGTTCCGCAAAAGTCGGTGCCTTACGGTGAATTGGATTTCTCTTCACTCCTTCCGGCATTGGCTTTTTGTCAATCGGCTCTCCAAGGACGTTAAAAATACGTCCTAAAGTAACCTCCCCCACAGGTACACTAATCGGTCCTCCTGTGGCAATGGCCTCCATTCCTCTTATAAGTCCGTCTGTCGGACCCATTGCGATACATCTGATAATATCGTCACCGAGATGCTGTGCTGTCTCTGCAACCAGCGTGGAGCCATCTTTTCTACGGATTTCAACGGCATCGTTAATTTCTGGAAGAACACCCTTGTCAAATCGGATATCGAGTACCGCACCGATGACCTGCGTGATTTTACCTGTATTCTGTGCTGCCATTTATTTACTCCTTTAATATTCGTGTAAACAGGATTAAAGGTATGAATGTCTGGACACAAATGACCTCTTCATCCCTTTTCCTAATTACATATTGTTAATTCAGAGCTTCCGCACCTGAAATAATCTCGGTCAGTTCCTGTGTGATCGCACCCTGTCTTGCACGATTATATGCAAGAGACAGCGTGGAGATCATATCCTCCGCATTACTGGTAGCAGCATCCATTGCCTGCATTCTGGCTCCGTTTTCACTTGCTACCGCCTCAATAAATGCTCCATATACAATACTGTTTATATACTTTGGAATCAGTAAATCTAAAGATTCTTCTGCTTCCGGCTCATAATTCATCGGTGCCTCACTCTTTTTATCTGCACTCTCTTCTTCCTTCACTTCTACAGGAAGGAGCTTGATAAACTCCGGAGTGTGTACAACCGTATTCTTAAAGCTGGTATACGCCAGATAAATCTCACCTACTTCTCCTGCCTCATAGGCATCAAGCACTTTACGTCCAATCTCTACTGCATCAGAAAAGAGGGGTGCATTGATAATCTCTGAATCATCAGAAGCGATATAATATCCTTTTCGCTCAAATGATTCAATACCCTTCTTACCAATTCCGTAAACCTCAACGCTTTCCTTTGGAAGCCCGCTTTCTGCAACGAGCTTTACAATATTATTGTTATAGCCGCCGGCGAGTCCACGATTTGAGGTTACAACAATCACTGCCTTCTTCTTAGAACCATTCGATGTCAGATATGGATGTTCTATATTTCCTGATCTGGAGAGAATCGACTGTACCGTATCGTACATTTTCTGAAAATACGGCTTTGCACTCTCTGCTCTGGTCTTAGCTTTCTGGAGCTTTACAGTGGATACCAGCTTCATTGCTTTGGTAATCTGCTGCGTACTTTGAATACTTTCTTTCCGCCTCTTAATATCTCGCATTGATGCCATATTCAATCACCATCCTTAAAATTGATTCTTAAATTCTGTAATGGCCTTCTGAATTAATGCATCTGTCTCGCTGTTGATCTCGCCTGTTTCGCGGATTGCTTTATAGATTTCCGGATACTTTGTCTCCACAAATTCATAGAGTCCCTTTTCGAACTCTGCAATACGTTCTACTGGCACATCAAGAAGATACTTTCTTGTTACCGCATAAATGATAACAATCTGCTTCTCTACAGCAAGTGGCTGATACTGTGGCTGCTTTAATACTTCTTTAATACGCTCACCCTGTGCAAGACGCTCTCTTGTATCATCATCAAGTTCGGAACCAAACTGGGCGAATGCTGCAAGTTCACGATACTGTGCAAGTTCTGTACGAATTGGACCTGCGATCTTCTTCATCGCTTTAATCTGTGCGGCTCCACCTACTCGTGATACGGAAAGACCCGCATTGATCGCTGGTCGGAAACCTGCGTGGAACATCTCTGTCTCCAGATAGATCTGTCCGTCTGTAATAGAGATAACGTTTGTCGGAATATAAGCAGAAACGTCACCTGCCTGTGTCTCGATAATCGGGAGCGCAGTAAGGGAACCTCCGCCAAGTTCTTCAGAGAGTCTTGATGCTCTCTCTAATAATCTTGAATGAAGATAGAATACATCTCCAGGATATGCTTCACGTCCCGGCGGTCTTCTCAGGAGCAGGGACAGGGTACGATATGCCGTAGCGTGCTTACTTAAATCATCATAAATGATAAGTACGTCTTCTCCGCGTTCCATCCACTCTTCACCGATCGCACATCCTGCATATGGTGCGATATACTGCAGCGGTGCTAACTCACTGGCTGTAGCAGCAACAACAGTGGTGTATTCCATTGCATCATGTTCTTTTAATGTCTTTACGATACTTGCTACTGTAGAAGCCTTCTGACCGATGGCTACATAAATACAGTGCATATTCTGCCCCTTCTGGTTGATGATCGTATCAACCGCAATGGCAGTCTTACCTGTCTGACGGTCACCGATAATAAGCTCTCGCTGTCCACGTCCGATCGGCACCATAGAGTCAATCGCCTTGATTCCGGTCTGTACCGGAGTATCTACTGCCTGACGGTCGATTACACCGTAAGCAACTCTTTCTACAGGACGATACTTTTCTGTATCAATCGGTCCCTTTTCATCAATCGGCTGTCCTAATGCGTTAACAACACGTCCGGTAAGTGCATCACCAACAGGAACTTCTACTACTCTTCCGGTAGTTTTTACTACGTCTCCTTCGTTGACTGCGCGGGAATCTCCTAAAAGTACAACACCTACGTTGTCTTCCTCCAGGTTCATGACCATACCGTACACTTCACCCGGGAATTCCAGAAGTTCTCCCTGCATTGCATTCTCCAGACCATGAATACGTGCAATACCATCTGCCACCTGGATGACGGTACCGACATCTGTGGTTTCCAGCTTCGCCGTATAATTCTTAATCTGCTCCTTGATTACGGAACTGATTTCTTCCGGTCTTAAATTAACCAAGCCCAACTACACCTTCTTTCTCCACACTCAACTTTGATAATCCCTTGCTGAGCTTCTCAATCTGCGTTTTAAGACTGCTGTCTAACACTCTGTCTTCTATTCGGATAATCAGCCCGCCAAGTACAGACGGGTCTACCTGATAATCAACTTCAAAGGAAGTGTATTTTGTCGTCTCTAAAAGACGCTTTGTAAGTTTCTCCTTCTGACGGGCAGAAAGTTCTGTTGCGGAAACGACCTTTACCTTACCAATTCCCTTATATTCCTTCGCTTTATCTACGAAATATTCAAAAATCTTTGGAATGTCTTTCTGTCTGTCCTTTTCCACAATAATATTTAAGAATCCCAGTATCTCATCCGATGCCCGCCCGGAAAATATATTCTTCAGCAAGTCTAACTTCTCTATCTTGCTTACTTCCGGATGATTTAAAAGAGAGAGTAAGTCCGCATTCTCAAGAAGAATCTGCTGCAATGTCTGCACTTCGGATAAAAGGGCATCCATCTTGTTCTCCTCAGCTGCCAGCTCAAACAAAGCATTGCCGTAAATACTGCTTACTCGTTTAGCCATGTCTTATCCCCCATCTCTTTTAAGGTCTGCTCAAACAGAGCATTCTGTGTCTCCTCATCAACAGATGCCGCAATAATCTTCTCAGACATAAGCGCAGCAACCGTAATGATCTCCTGCTTCACTTCATCTTTGACACGTTTCTTTTCAAGCTCTGCTTCTTTCTTTGCATTATCCATGATACGGGCCGCCTCCGCTCGTGCATCTGCGATAATCTCATTCTCCCGCTGCATGGCCTTCTTTCTGGCATCACTTAAAATCTGTTCTGCCTCTTTATCGATTCGTTTTAACTTCGTATCATACTCATCTTTAAAACGAACTGCCTGTTCCCGACTCTCCTTCGCCTCTTTTTGTTCCTTCATTACCCGCTCTTTACGGTCATTCAAAATCTTTCTTACCGGATCAAGAAGCAGATAACTTGCAAGTAAGAACAAAATAAAGATAGCGAGCATCTGAAATGCTACCTGAAATAAAAGCTGTGGGTCCAGACCAAATATTCTGTTATCATACTTTAGGGCCTCTAATAACACTTTATGGCCTCCTTTCGAATTCTCGAGGACTCATCTTACAGCTTTCCGATCAATGGGTTAGCGTACAGAAGAATCAGCGCGATAACCAATCCGTAAAGACCTGTTGTCTCTGCTACGGCCTGTCCTAAAAGCATGGTAGACATGATATCACCTTTTGCTCCCGGATTACGTCCTACTGCTGAAGCACCATAACCAGCTGCAATACCCTGACCAACACCAGGTCCGATACCTGCGATAACCGCAAGACCTGCACCAATCGCGGAACAAGCTAAAACTAAACCTTCGTTTGTAATTCCTGTCATAATAAACTCCTCCTTAAATACACTTCACTCTTTTGTCAGCAAACCATTTCTTCTAAATTCTTACTCATAACGGTTCGCTACGAATACCATTGTCAACATTCCAAATACATACGTCTGGATTGCTCCGGAAAAGAAATCAAAATATGCATGTAGAAATGCCGGTATTCCAATCTTTGCAAACCACGGCATCAATGCGTACCACAGGCCCAGCATAATGGTTCCTGCTGTTACGTTACCGAACAAACGCAGTGACATGGAGACCGGCGTGGCAAACTCACTGATGATATTAATTGGGAGAAAGATTGGAAACGGATCTAATAAATCTTTTATGATTCCAAATCCCTTTGTCTTTATCCACGCATATTCAATCATCACAAATGTGATCAGCGCCAGACCGAATGTGGTTCCAAAATCTGCTGTTGGCGGCCGTAGTCCGAAAAGTCCTGAAATATTGGATAAAAAGATAAACGCCATCAGCGCCTCTACGTAATTCAGGTACTTCTTCGCATGAATACCCATGTTGTTCTCAACCATGGCATCCATCTTCTCTACGATCATCTCTACTACATTCTGTACAACATTCGGTTCGTCATAATTTTTCATGATCTCATGTCTGGCGAACAATATCAATGCCAGTAATATCAGACAGACGATCACTGTTGTAACCATAGTAGTATTAATAGAGAGGGTAGTCCCAAACAGCTTAAATTCATAATAACTATGGATAAAAAAATCCACATCGCTGCTTCCCATACCTTTACCTTCCTTTCTTATATAATTTTTTTGTTATATATACATTAGTATATGCATGGAAATGTGCAGATATCTTCAACCCAAGGATTCCAATGATGATTCCCGGAAAACTAAAATATCCTGAGCGCATTCCGATCCATGCAGCCAACAATATAACCGCTGATCTGAAAAGTGAGCCAAGTGCCATACTTCTTCCCGCCTTCTGTTCTGTCATCACAAGACAACGGTTCAGGCTTTTGTACATGCTCACACTAAGTCCGACCGCTACAGCTGTTCCAAGCAAAAGTCCCATACTGTAGCTGCCTTTATTCTCCACGACAAGAAGTCCTATTACTTCAAAAACAATACTGTATACAATACATCCGAAAATCAAATCAAATAAAGTCTCATTGTCTTTATTTATCCATCTTCTCCAGTTCACCTTTATCTGATTCTCCTTTCCTTCTCCCACTGATGCAGGTGAAAAATCTTTGCCAGCTGCACACAAATCTTTACTTTATAAAACGCATGATCATCATATAGCAGGAACGGAATCCCGCTAATATTCCCAACAGAAGAAACAGCGGAAAAATCCAGCTGATCTGCAGTCTCTCAGATAAAAACTTTCCAATGATCATACAAAGGAATATACAGGTCAGCATACTGATTCCCAACTGAGTGATCAACGCAAGCATCCTTAAAAAAGTATAGTCCTTCTTTCTTCGTATCATACAAGAAGTTCTCCGATAATTCTGTCTGCAACCGCTTCCATCAGCGGCTCTAGTATGTCAAAACACTGCTGATATGTCTCTGGGTCTTCTTCTGTCACCTTCGGAATCTTCTCCTCTGCTTCTGTACTGTCTATATCTATGAATGTTCCTATTGACATATAGCTGGCTGTCTGTACATCAAAAGATTCTTTGATCTGTTCTGCCAGTCCTTTTGTAATAGTCAGCACCAGATCTGCTGATGCAAGATCTTCTTCCGTAAGCTGAGCAGACCGGAAATTCTCTATGCTATAACCCTTTTCTCTTAAGATCTTTGCCGCTCCCGGAGCAACCGGCTCTGAGAAAAGTACAACCAGTCCTCTTGACACTACCTCTATATTCTGGCAGTTTCTCTTCTGCAATATACCTCGTAAAATACATTCTGCCATAAAGCTCCGGCCTATATTAGTCTCTCCCACTATAATAATCTTGCGATAATCCAAACTAATCCCTCCTATAGTGTAATCAGATGATAGCCGGCTGCTTTTAACATACGGTTCATAATAGCATTCCCCAAACCTTGCTCAAAAAAACTCTCTGAATACATATAATCACATTCCAGATCATCAAATTCCCTGAGAATGCGGTACAGATTTGCCGCAACAGATTCCGGCTTCTGTCTGCTTCCAATACTTCTTAAAATATCCGCATGATAAGCATCCAACGTTTCGTCAGTTCCTATCACGCCTACTTTATATCCCTCTTCCTTCTTCTCTCTGACAAGTTCATTAATCTTAGCGATCACTTTATCCTTATCACCTTCTACCAGAGTAAGCTGGCCTTTAGGCGCATAATGACGATACTTCATTCCCGGTGCCTTAGCTACAACGTCCTTCTTCATAGTACGTCCGGAAACTGCCGGATCAATCTTCACCTCCGGCAAAACTTCTTCTAACATATCCTTCGTAATATATCCCGGTCTTAAAATGGTCGGAATACCTGTACTCATATCAATGATCGTGGATTCAATCCCTATTCCGACAGCTCCTCCGTCAAGAATAAGAGGAATTCTGCCCTGCATATCCTCATATACATGGGATGCAAGTGTCGGACTCGGTCTTCCCGATGTATTCGCACTCGGAGCTGCGATCATTCTTCCACTCTCCCGGATAAAATCTCTTGCGATCGGATGAGACGGCATACGAATCGCGACCGTATGAAGTCCTCCGGTTGTCCCGTCCGGTACACAACTCTTTTTATTTAAAATAATTGTCAAAGGTCCCGGCCAGAACTTCTCCATGACTGCCTTCGCCTCATCCGGAACTTCTTCTGCAATCTCATACACCTGGCTGATATCGTGGATATGCACGATAAGAGGATTGTCCGAAGGTCTTCCCTTCGCCGCATAGATCTTAGCTGCCGCCTCTGCATTCAGGGCATCTGCTCCAAGACCATATACTGTTTCTGTTGGAAAAGCCACCAGACCACCTTCCCGGATAATCTCTCCAGCCTTTCTCAGTGCTGCCGCCTTCTGTTCTGACGACACACTCTCTATATTTAATAATTCTGTCTCCACAAATGTTCACCTCTGATATATTGATCAAACGCTGCCTAAACGACCGCGTTCCTGCACTTAGCACATTATAAAATCGATTATCTAAAAATATATTAACTGACTTTTGCATCATATCACGTTTTGGCTATAAAGTCAAAAAAAGCCACCTTTACGTCTGTATTTTTCAGCACTTTTACACTCTCTACCGGTTATGTACTCTCTTTTTTTCTCATATATATAATGATATATATAATAATTAAGGATCTGCATTATGAAGATACATACGCATCCCATTATTCTATCTATATTGCTGTTTTGTTTCGCTGCCGGCGCATTCTTTATCGGTCATATGGCCCTTTCTTATGCTACGTTCCAGGCAACAGAAAACTTCTGTGTTCTTCTTGATGCCGGACATGGCGGAGCTGACCCGGGGAAAGTAAGTGCTTCCGGTATTAAAGAAAAAGATATTAATCTTGCTATTACTCTAAAATGTAAATCTGTCTTGGAACAGAATGGTATTAAGGTTATTCTGACCCGGAGTGAAGACCAAAGCCTCGAAGACGGCAGTTCCTCCAATAAAAAATCCAGTGATCTAAAAAAAAGAAAAGCGCTTATCAGAGAAAGTAAAATAAACTGTGCAGTAAGTATACATCAAAACAGCTTCCCTGATTCTTCTTCCTGCGGAGCCCAAGTATTCTATCACCCAAATTACCCCGAAAGCAAACGTCTCGCCGGTCTGATACAAGCACAGATGCACAGCCTTACAGGAATAGAAAACCACCGGAAAATTAAAGCAAATACCGACTATTATCTTCTTCGGGATAATGATACTCCGACTGTGATTGCTGAAGTCTGCTTCCTCTCAAATCCATCTGAAGCTGCTATGATTGCAGAAGAGACGATACAGGAAAAGGCAGCCTTTCAAATTGCTATGGGAATTATGCAGTTTCTGCACGTTCATCCGACGAATTCACCGTCGATATTATCCGAAACCTAACTATTCAAGAATGCATCGTCTTCTCTAAAGCCTTCTCTTTTGTCAAAAGTACCATCTGAATAAAATATCTTCTGATATAAAGTATCTTTTGATATGACTATGGATATACGCAAGAATACCTTACATTCTTGCTGCAAAATACGTTCCTATTCCGAAACTGATATCTCACTTACCTGTTACCAGCTGACTGATCATCCTGTATTCATCTGTTACTAGCTATATTACTAACTATGTTACTACCTGCTGCCAGTTTGCTCTGTATCCTCTCTTCACCGCCGGAAATACCAGCGCAAGCACAGTATACCATTTTTGTTTTTATTTTACAATATTTTCCTTGTGTATTTTCTTTCCTTTTTCTTAAAGTGCAATATTCCGCTATCTGCGGCACATTTTAACACTTTACAGTTTGGGGAATAATGTTTATACTATACACACACAGATATCTGTCAGCATATATCTGCACATATTTTAGAAAAAGCCGGCATCTGTGGCATATCACAGCATTGCCTATCCGTACCTGCTGACAGATTATTTTTTGAAAAAGGAAGTGATTTTATGAAATTAGAGAAATTAAGTGACACCCAGATACGTTGCACTTTAAGTAAAGAAGATTTAACCCAGAGACAGCTTCATCTTTCCGAGCTTGCCTATGGTTCCGAAAAAGCGAAAGAATTATTCCGCGACATGATGCAGCAGGCATCCGCTGAGCTTGGATTTGAAGCAGAGAATATTCCACTTATGATCGAAGCAATCCCAATATCTAATGACTGCCTCGTTCTGGTAGTTACTAAAGTAGAAGACCCTGACGAACTTGATACTCGATTTTCAAGATTCTCTAAAATAAATATGGATGACTCATTTGACGAAGACTTTTCCGAGATAGGCGATGATGATTTCGATACCATCGATTTTCTCGATGACGAAGAAGATGACGACGAGATAAGTGATGAACCTCTTCCCTTCTCTTCTTCAGAAAATTTAGACGATTCTGATTCCTATCAGGCCAGCTCTTCTAAAGCAGACTCTTCCAAGGAACGCTCTGCCATCGATGAAGCACTGGATTTGATCGCACCTTTCACACAGGCGATCGCCCAGGCTAAAAAAGATGCCCTCAAGAAAAAGAACGAAAAGAAAACAGCCGCTCACGACTGCCAGTATTACTCTTTCCGTAACTTCTCCCAGGCATCCCAGCTTGGTTCTTTCCTGGCTCCATTCTATGAAGGAGAAAGTTCCCTGTATAAAGATCCTGTTTCTAATAATTACTATATGATCCTGCGCAAGGCAGAAAGTCAGGAAGATGCCTTCCACCGCGCCTGCAATATTGCCGCAGACTTTGGTGTGAGAATCTCCGCATCTTATGCAACACCAGCATATTTCAGAGAGCATTTTCAGACGATACTCGCAGAGAATGCCATTAAAATGCTCTGTGAGCTAGTTTAAGATTTCATCACATATGCTAAAAAATGACCTACCCCAGATGCTTCGAAGCTGCATCCGGAATAGGTCATTTTCGTCTGTACTAAATTTACAATTTAAATCTACAACTTAGAGATTATTTGTCTTTGTTTGCAAGGTAATCGTTGATGCGTTTTAATACCTGATCAGCATCCATTCCATGTACCATGCAAGCTTCTTCTAAGCTTTCCATAGCGGAAGATGGGCATCCTACACAGTGCATTCCTGCTGCCATTAAGATTGCTGCGATTCCCATATCCATCTGAAGCATTTCGCCAATTAATGTCTGTTTTGTAATCTGCTGTGCCATAAATATATACCTCCAATTCGTATATTGCTTATGCTCCTGCGAGCTATCAAGCGGTTTTATCTGTTTATTTTGACTTTTGCAAGCCTGAATTTCAGTATAATACATGAAAGAAAAAAGTTCAACTGTTAGATTGTCAGTTATTCTTGATTATTTCTCAAAAACTGTCTTTTTTAGAAAGTTTATAACTGTTCAGGCACAAAATTAAATACAGACAAACTGCTTATTTTTCAATGGCTTTAATAAGATTGATCATTTCAATCGCACCTACAGCACAATCATAACCTTTGTTTCCTGCTTTTGTTCCTGCACGTTCGATTGCCTGCTCGATATTTTCTGTTGTAAGAATTCCGAACATTACCGGAACGCCTGCCTGCAGACCAACCTGTGCAACACCTTTGGATACTTCATTACATACATAGTCATAGTGGCTTGTTGATCCTCTGATTACTGTTCCAAGAGCAATTACTGCATCATATTTACCTGTCTTAACCATTTTTTCACAGATTAATGGAATTTCGAATGCTCCAGGTACCCATGCTACATCAATGTTTTCTTCTGAAATTCCATGACGTACAAGACCATCAATTGCGCCGCCTAATAACTTAGATACAATAAACTCATTGAAACGTGCACACACGATTCCGATTTTCTCTTTTTTTCCTACTACATTTCCTTCGATTACATGATATGCCATCTTTTTATCCTCCATTTATTTTAAATATTTAACAAGTTGTTCTTTATAAAGTCTGATTGGACAAAGCTGCTTTATTTAGTATTTTGTGTAATGCCCCATCTTTTCCTGCTTTGTTTTCAAGTAGAATAAGTCATCGGAGTTCGCCTCAATGATAATCGGAACACGCTCTACGATTTCGATACCGTATCCGGATAATCCAACTACCTTTGCCGGGTTATTTGTCATAAGACGAAGTTCTTTGATTCCAAGGTCTGCAAGGATCTGTGCACCGATTCCGTAATCTCTTAAATCTTCCGGGAATCCTAATGCAAGGTTCGCTTCTACGGTATCCATTCCTGTATCCTGAAGCTGGTATGCTTTTAACTTATTGATAAGACCGATTCCACGGCCTTCCTGACGCATGTATAAGAGAACGCCTCGGCCTTCTTTTTCGATCATCTGGATTGCTGCGCGGTACTGCTGTCCACAGTCACAACGACGGGAACCTAATGCATCACCGGTAAGACATTCTGAATGTACTCGGCATAATACCGGTTTACCATCTGACACATCACCTTTTACGATGGCAACGTGATGCTCTCCATTTAACTTATTAACATATCCAAAGATACGGAAATGTCCATAGTGTGTTGGGAAATCTGCTTCTGCTTCACGACTTACGAAGCATTCTGTCTTTCTTCTATACTGAATCATATCAGCAATTGTGATAAGCTTTATGTCGTATTTCTTTGCAAATTCTACGAGATCAGGAAGCTTTCCTACAAAGCCGTCTTCGTCAAGAATATCACAGCAAAGTCCTACCGGACGAAGTCCTGACATAACTGCTAAATCTACTGCTGCTTCTGTAAATCCTGTTCTCTTTAATACGCCGCCCTTTCTTGCTACCTTCGGGAACATATGACCCGGCATACGGAAATCTTCCGGTCTGGCATCTTCCTTTGTTGCAGCGATAACTGTTGCGGAACGATCCTGTGCGGAAATTCCTGTTGGTGCATCTGCTTTGTCAAAGGATACTGTAGATACAGATGGCTCTCCGTCTGTTCCCTGCCAGATCAATGCTTCTAATCCAAGCTGTCTTGCTACATCTTCAGACATCGGCATTGTAATTAAACCTTTGGCATTCGTTGCCATAAAATTGATAACTTCCGGTGTGGCAAATTCGCCGGCTACCAGAAGGGAACCTTCATTCTCCATATCGTCATCGTCTACTGCGATAACCATCTTTCCTGCTTTATAATCAGCAATTGCTTCTTCGATTGTGTTAAACTTAATGTCGCTCATTTATCCTAGGTCCTCCCTTAATTAGAATCCATTTTGTCTGAGAAAATCCATTGTAATGCCCGTTTTCTCTGTCGTGCTCTCTTCTTCCTCATCCGGTATACTTCCATACTGAAGAAGCTTCTCAACATATTTACCTACCATATCATTCTCAAGATTTACGGTGTCTCCCGGCTTCTTGTCAAGAAGGGTCGTATTCTGTCCCGTATGTGGAATAACAGAAACTGCAAAGCTCTTATTATCAACCTTTGCTACGGTAAGGCTTACTCCATCGATCGTGATAGAGCCTTTACTTATGATATATTTTAATATTGCTGCAGAAGTATCTATCGTGATCCATACAGCATTATCATCCTTCTTCATGGAAGAAATAGTTCCTGTTCCATCAACATGTCCTGCTACGATATGTCCGCCAAACCTTCCGTTTGCCGCCATCGCTCTCTCAAGGTTGACCTTGCTTCCGCTCTTTAACTCACCAAGATTCGTTCGTCTTAATGTCTCATGCATCACATCTACAGAATAATTATTCTTTCCAATAGATACTGCTGTAAGACAGACACCGTTAAGCGCTACACTGTCACCTAGATGCAGATCTCCTAAAACAGTACTTGCTTTAATTGTAATGACTGCGGAATTCGCACCTTTTTTAATGCTCTGGATTTCTCCTACTTCCTCAATAATTCCTGTAAACATACAATCTGCCTTTCTATGCTTCTATATAATTTGACTTCTTTTATACCAGATCACTGCATGCTTTGTACTTTCGTAATCTTCAAAAACATTCATAATCTGCTCATTTTTCTTCGAAAACTGCCGATTACTGCAATTCCTGCGCTTTTTCGTATTCCAGTAAAATATCCTGCCCGAATTCCTGCATTCCTATTCTATTAAACTGCCATGCATCGGCTGCCCGAGTAAGTCCCTGCCCTTCTACCGGAGTCTTTGCCTGTGCCCCTCCAAAAATCTTAGGAGCAATATAACAATATATTCTGTCCACGATTCCTGCCTGCAATGCACTCTCGTTAAGCTGACCGCCGCCTTCTAAAAGGATACCATCAATCTTACGTGCCCCAAGTTCCTTCATCAGAACCGGCAGGGAAATCACTTCTTTTTGTTCTTCTGTTATATCCGCTGTCGTTACTCCCGGAATCCGTAATACTTCCACACCCTTTTCCTGAAGCTGTGCTGCCTTCTCTTCATCGGCATCCGGCAGACACGCTACAATAAGTGGCTGCTGTCCGGCAGTCCGTACAAGCTGGGAGTCCATCGGAATCCGCAAATGACTGTCAGCAATAATACGAATCGGGTCTCTTCCGCCTTCTATACGGCAGTTGAGCATCGGGTCATCCGCAAGAACTGTTCCGATTCCCGCCATAATACCTTTATAATGATTACGAAGCGTCTGAACATGTGCCCTTGATTCCTCGCCGGTTACCCACTTGGAATCCCCGGTATAACAGGCAATCTTGCCATCCATCGTCATCGCATACTTCATCGCAACATATGGTATTCCGGTACGGATATAGTGGAAAAACACATGATTCATCGCATCACATTCTTCTTTAAGAAAATGTGGAATCACCTCGATTCCTTTCTCGCGAAGCATCTGGAATCCCTTACCAGATACTAAAGGATTCGGATCGTCTGAACCAACAACTACTCTCGCAATCTTCTCCTCAATAATCGCTTCCGTACAAGGAGGGGTCTTCCCGTAATGGCAGCATGGCTCTAATGTTACATAGATCGTACTGCCTTCCAGACTGTTCCCTCTCTTCTTCGCATTCGCTATCGCATTACGCTCTGCATGAAGCTGTCCATAACATTCGTGATAGCCCTCACCGATAATCTCACCGTCTCTTACAATAACAGCTCCAACCAGTGGATTCGGGTTCACATGGCCGCTTCCCTTCTTCGCCAGTTCTATGGCTCTTCTCATATACTTCTCTTCCGGCATGTCTCAAACCTCCTGCAAGTAAAATCAGATAAAAAATCAGATAAAGAAAGAAGCCTGTAAAATAAAAATACCCTGAAATCTACATCGATAAATTTCAGGGCTATAATTATCTTAATCATTCATAATACTTACATAGTCTCTTTCTTCTTCTCACATCCGGACTGTACCGTCGGCTCCGGAATCACACCGGATCATGCTGTCGCTCGCGGGCTTACGCTTCTTTCTAATATCAAAACATATCAAAACACAAATCAAAAACGCTTACCGCCGGTCGGGAATTACACCCTGCCCTGAAGAATATTTATTTCCATGGGTATTATAGCGCATTATGCTATATTATTCAACTGTTTTTTATACATTTTTCACAAAACATTTTGTCCAAAACTCTTTTACATGATCTGTATCAGGAATTCAAGTCGAGCCCTCACTCACCACCTGAAAGAGGTGGGAGTCTTCTCGACTGAGATAAATCACTTTCCACCAATCTGTTCTTCATAAACACTGATAAGATTTACGTTATATTTTTCTACTTCATTCAGACAGGATGTGTCAAAATCATTCGCCGCAATCTGTGGAACATACCACTGCTGCCGTTTAAAATACTCCTGTAACTCCTGATCGTTAAACATTCTTCCATGACGGGCAAAGATTTCATTCCTTGTAATCTTCAATCCATACGAATCAAGAATCGATAAATCCTGTAATGTGTACTTCGTCACTGTTGTATAGGATAAATGATCTGCTTTCTCGTAGCGGTTTGAACTCTTCTCATTCCCCTGAATAAGATATACCCTTGCATCTGCCTCACTGACTTCTGTATCGGAATCTGAATCTGCAACCGCATTCGTATTCTTATCCGAGTCAGTGGCAGAATCAAGAAACTCTTCTATGTTTAAACTCTCTTCTGTACTCTTCTCTTCCTGCGAGCCCTCCTGTGATTCTATATCCTGCTTCTGTTTCTTCATATATTCTGTATCAGCAGCAGCAACCAGCTTTGCCTCTTCATTCTTCTTAACCATCTTAAACCCAATAATTACAATTCCTACAACAGAAAAAATGATGATTGCCGTAAAAATCATCAATCCTATCGTTTTATATCTCTGTTCATCACTTCTCATTCATCTAGCCTCCTTTTGGGGCACTACCCATGTCCTATCTGGATTGCTTTACCAACATTATAAATGAATTTCCATTTGTATACAACCCCAAACGTCAATAGTTAAAAGTAATTTAATATCTTACAAAATTTAATACAATTTTTCTCTCAGTTTATGCTTGATATTAAAAGAAATCTAGTATAGAATAAGGAATACAGAACATAAAGTTCAATTTATCTAATCTAAAGGAGGATACTATAATGGCATATGTAATTTCTGATGATTGTATTAGTTGTGGAACTTGTGAAGGTGAATGCCCAGCAGGCGCTATCAGCGAAGGTGATGGAAAGTACGTTATCGATGCAGATACATGCATGGATTGCGGTTCTTGTGCAGGCGTTTGCCCAGCAGGTGCTATCAGCCAGGAATAATTCGTTACGATTAACGAAGTGTAAAGAAGACATCGTGAAGGCGGTGTCTTTTTTATTTATTTTAATTCAAGAAAGCCTGATATAACATTTATGATGCTATACCAGGCTTTTACATTCTCATTTATCAAAAAGATGTCACGAAAGTATATATTATAATTTCCGCTTATTTTTACGGAAAAACAGGCTCTTTTTTCTTGTGCCATCTTTGGATACCGCTACTTCCTGTCTTGCTTTTTGAACACTTCGGATCGTTTCATCCAGCCGTTTATATCGTTCCTCTTCGCGCTGTTCCTGCTCTACCATCAGCTCGTCTACTTCCCGAAGCATTTTATTGCAGAGATGATTCCCCATGGCATCTCCAAGATTTTCTGCCTGTTCGCGAAGTGCTTTTCCAACAATCCGGCCCATAATATCTTCAAATTGCTGCATTTTCGCTTCTCGTTCTGCAACTGCTGCATCTTCTGTTTTATTATGAATCGCGATTACTTTGCAGTTTTTTCCAGAATCAACTTCTGTCTCTTCTCTGTTTCTTCCTGCTATGTTTTTATTTTTTTCTTCGGTTCCTTTTCTTCTGTTTTCTTTTTGTATATCCTCTCTTTGTACCTCTTCTCTTTGTGTCATTTCTTTTTGCCTTGCCTGTTCTAGCTGCTCTAATTCCTGATTCTCAAGTTCTTCCTGTGTTGTCAGTAGTTTATGTATATCAATCAGCTTTTTTTGCTCTAGATCCGGCAGTACTTCTTTGACTGCTTTTAATTGAAAGCCTTTATTCTTTAATTCTTTGATACAGTGTAACAGCTGTATTTCTTCTTCACGATAATAGCGGTGCCCCAGTTCATTTCTTGGTATTTTAAGTTCAAGTTCCTCTTCCCAGTAACGAAGGACATGATTTTCCACCGACAAAAGCCGGGCGGCTTCTGAGATGGTATATTTGTTTTCTTTCATAATATGATCCGCTCCTGTTCCACACAATATATTTTACCTGAAACATACTCAAGCATGGTTTTATTATAGCAACTTTAAGAAAGCACTCTCAATGCCATTCGTCCTCTAAATAAAGATAATTACTGACAAATACGGGCAAAAAAAGCAGGTTATCTACATAACCCGCTCTTTATTCGCAAACTTCGTATACTGACCAAGCCATACCAGCTCGACACTTCCGGTAGAACCGTTTCTCTGCTTGGCAACAATTACTTCTGCCAGATTCTTTTTCTCGGTATCCGGATTATAATATTCATCTCTGTACAGGAACATAACCACATCGGCATCCTGCTCGATCGCTCCTGACTCTCGAAGGTCTGAAAGCATCGGTTTATGATCCTGTCTTGCCTCTACTGCTCGCGAAAGCTGCGAGAGGGCAATGATCGGAACATCCAGTTCCCTTGCCAAAACTTTAAGTGCTCTGGAAATCTCGGAGATTTCCTGCTGTCTCGATTCATTCCTTCGGGATTCGCTTCCGGTCATAAGCTGAAGGTAATCGATCACGACCAGCTCTATTCCGTATGTCTGCTTATATTTTCGACATTTAGAACGGATCTCTGCCAGCGTTGTCGCTGTATCATCAATGATAAGCTTTGAATTACCGATAAGGGCAGCGCCCTCTAAAAGCTTTTCCCAGTCGGAATCTCTTAGATCACCGGTTCGCATCTGCTGAGAATCTACCATGGATTCTGATGCCATGAGTCTTGTTACAAGCTGTTCTTTTGACATCTCAAGACTGAACATGGCAACGGCATGATTATCTTTAAACGCTGCATACTGTGCAATATTAAGGACGAATGCTGTCTTTCCCATTGCCGGACGTGCAGCCACAAGAATAAGCTCTGCCGGATGAAGGCCGGTCAGTTTATAATCAAGCTCTGTAAAACCAGTAGCTATCCCGGTAACCCGCCCTTTTGTCTTTGAGGCTTCTTCTATCGCACTTAAAGAATTCAAAACAATCTGCTGAATCGGGACAAAGTCTGACATACGGTTTCGATTCTGTAGAAGACCGAAAATATCTTTCTCTGTTTTTTCAAGAATCGCTTCCGTATCTTCTTTCCCAAGATAACATTCATTCCCGATATTCTCCGTTACCTTAATCAGTGCACGTAACGTTGCTTTATCGTGAACAATCTTTGCATACTGTCCAATATTGGCTGCTGTAGGAACTACTTCTACCAGATCACGAAAAAAGTCAAGGCTCATCAGTTCTTCCGGAACTTCCTTTTCTTTTAGCTTATTCTGGAGAGTAATCAGATCGACTGCCTTTCCTTCCCGGTAAAGTTCTACCATTGCCTCAAATACGATTCCGTACTGGCGCTGATAAAAGTCTTCCTTCGTGAGGATATCTTCTGCCTCAACGATAGCATCCCTGTCCATCAGCATGGAACCTAAAACGGAACGCTCCGCCTCCTCACTGTGAGGCTGTATTCTTTTTATAAAATTCTCGTCTACTGTTGGCATTGATGATCCTTTCTAAGACGGCGGGAATTGAGATTATAATCTCAATTCCCGCCTGTCTTCTGATGCGTTACTGGGGTTGCTATTTTATAGTTTCCTATATAGCTTTAGTATAACAACACCACTAAAATATAGAAATATTTTAAAAGTTCATTATAAGAAATATGAATTTTTAATATTACTTTTCTGTTACTTTTACTTTAAGTTCTGCAGTTACTTTAGGATGTAACTTAATCTTTACATTATGAACACCAAGGCTCTTGATCGCTTCATTTACGGAAATCTTCTTTTTATCGATATCGTAACCAAGCTGTTCTTTCGCTGCTGCGGCAATTTCTTTTGTGGAGATTGCGCCAAATGTACGTCCGCCTTCTCCTACTTTCATCTTAAGCTCTACACTCTTATCTTTGAGTTCTTCTGCAAGAACTTTCGCTGCTGCTAACTGTTCTGCTGCCACCTTATCTTCATGTGCCTTCTGAAGCTTTAAATCATTGATATTTTTGCTGGTAGCTTCTACACCAAGCTTCTTTGGAAGGATAAAGTTTCTTGCATATCCTGCATTCACTTCCACTAACTGACCTTTTTTTCCAAGAGACTTTACGTCTTCTAATAAAATAACTTTCATTTTAATCCTCCTATATTGTTAATGTCCTCACCACCTGAAAGAGGTGGGAGTCTTCTCGACTGAGATAAAGACTCTGAGAGTACGTATTTAGAAATCTTATATATCACCATCTTCACGCATCTGCTGCAAAACATCTTCTAACTGCTGCTTTGCTTCTTCAAGGGTAACATCTTTTAACTGGGCCGCCGCCATCGTAAGATGACCGCCGCCATTGAACTTCTCCATGATGACCTGTACATTAAGCTCATCAATGGAACGCGCACTGATATATATACAGTCCTGTAACGATGTCAAAACAAAACTTCCCCGGATTCCCTGTATATTTAACAACGCATTGGCCGCCTTCGCCCCAACAACAGTTGCTCCGGATACATTTGCTCCATCGAATGTGGAAATAGCAAATTCATTCATGTAAATCTCAGCCTTGTTAATAATGGCTGTCCGTATCCGGCAATGTTCCATATCTTCACGAAACATCTTTCTTACGCGGGTCACATCTGCACCTGCTCTTCTTAAAAAAGCCGCCGCCTCAAAAGTACGGACACCTGCTTTTATAACAAAATTATCGGTGTCTACGAGAATACCGGAATACATGGCATCTGCCTCGATATTCTTAAGCTTCGGCTTATCTACGATATACTGTAAAATCTCTGCTACCATCTCACAAGTTGACGATGCGTACGGTTCTACATAAGAAACAACTGCGTTCTTTATCGTTTCATTATTCTGTCTGTGGTGATCAAGAACAACAATCGTTGAGACAGACTTTAAAAGCTCCGGACACTCTGTCATTGCTGGAAGATTGACATCTACAACAATGAGCATCGCTGACTTATCTTTAAGAAGCAGCGCTTCCTCATTCGTTACGAAAATATCTTCCTCTTCCTCTGCCCGCTCTTTGTAGATTCCCTCTACGATCGGTTCTATCGCTGGACAATCCTTATCCATAACAATATATGTGCTCTTACCTAAAGTCTTTGACAGACGATAAATACCAAGAGCCGCACCGACACAGTCTGCATCCGGATTCTTATGTCCCATGACAAAAATCTTATCATGCGTAAGCATGATCTCACGCAGTGCATGCGCTTTCACTCTTGCCTTTACTCTTGTACTCTTCTCTACTTTCTGTGTCTTGCCTCCGTAATAGGAAATCGTATCCCCATCTCTTACTACTGCCTGGTCTCCACCTCGGCCAAGGGCAAGATCCATTGCCATTCTTGCACTTTCATATGTTTCGGTATAGCTTCCTCCATTCACACCAACACCAATACTTAATGTCATGGACAGCTCATTACCAATATTGATCAGACGAACCTCATCAAGAATAGAAAATTTAGATTCCATCAGCTCTTCGAGCTTCTCTTCCTCAAATACAAAGAGAAACTTATCCTTCTCGAAACCTTTGATGATCGCATCAAGTCCCTGCATGTACTTCATAATCTTTCGTTCTACTAATGCAAGTAAAAGCGACTGCCTTACTTCTTCCATATTTTCAAGAACTTCTTCGTAATTATCAATATAGATCAGTCCGGCAACCAGACTCTTCTTCTTCGACTCTTCCTCATATCCACGAAGCTGCGTCTCATCAAAAAAGTAAAATACCTGAAGAACGTCTCCTTCAGCCCCATCATCCTGAATCTCTTCCTCTTTTCCACGTTCCAGATTCTTAAATACCATACTCTTACATTCCACATGATATTTATGTTCTTCCTGTGTGATACAGTATTCTTTCGTCTGTCCATTCTGTGGAAAAACCTTTTTGTAAAGGCCCGGAAAGATCTGTGTGATACTCTTCTTTATGATCTTTTGTCCCGCGATTTCTGAAAACTGTTTATTATACCAGATAATCGTTCCTGACTGGTCTGTCATTACATACGGCACCGGCAGTTCTTTAAGAATCTGCTTCTGGATCTGACTCTGTTCAAACCCTGCCGTAAGCAATTCATTATTAATCATCTTTTCTGTATATTCGTAACACAAAACAGATGCAATAAGATATATGACATCTCCTACTAAGATCGTATATCCGAGACCGGGATTCACTTCAATCACACCTAAGGCCGCTACCAATATAAAGACCACCACAATAATAGGCAACCATAAATTCAGTGCGACCTTTCTTGATATATTCTTTTCTCGTTTCATTTCTTTCTCCCAATTAGGAAATATACATTGTTTCCGGCTCACACGCAAACCCTCTATGTGGTCTGCGGCTGAGCAGCAACCTCTCTGATTCTAAATTGTTACAGATATAGTATGAGTTATTATAGCACTGTTTTTCCTAATTTAAAAGCAAAAAAACATCCCTGCTGTGATTCGCCCCTAAAACTCTCCGGCAAAAAATGCTGTAAAGTTGTTTTATATCTTCAATTTTTTCAGATTTTAATCCTTAATGAATCCTAATGAATCATTGCGATTTTTGTCAAAATTCAGTATAATAAACATCAGTAATATTTCATTTAAGGGAGGTTCGTATGAACGATAAATTTTCACTATTAAAAAGAATGCGTCGTCTTTCCGGTATTTTAGTTCACCCAACATCTTTGCCAGGTAAGTTTGGCGTTGGAGATTTAGGTCCGGAAGCCTATCGTTTTGTAGATTTCTTACAGGAATCCGGACAGCATTTATGGCAGACACTTCCTCTTGGCCCTACCGGAGGACATAATAGTCCCTATCAGTGTTTCTCCTCTTTTGCAGGGCAGCCATTACTGATCAGTCCAGAGCTTCTTCTGCAGGAAGGTCTTCTTGCGGAGTCGGACTTAAGTAATGTTCCTGCTTTTCCGGAAGAAGAAGTTGACTTTAAGGCTGTACAAGCATACAAAGAAGAACTTTTCAAAAAGGCATTTACCCGTTTTAAAGAACTTCCGGAAGAAAGCGAGCTTAAATCTGAACTTGCTCTTTTCTGTAAAAGCTCTCACTGGTTAGATGATTATGCTATGTTTATGGCAATTAAGAAGTCCAAGGACGGACTTCACTGGTTAGAATGGGAGAAGAAATACCGCAAACCAACGAAATCTCAGAAAGCTGTCATCGAACGTGACCTCGAAGATGAGATTCTTTATGAGAAGTTCCTCCAGTGGACATTCTTCCGCCAGTGGAGTCAGCTCAAAGCTTACGCAAATGAGCGCGATATCCTTTTAATCGGTGATATCCCGATCTTCGTTTCTGGTGACAGTTCTGATGTGTGGGCTGAACCAAGATTATTCCAGGTAGATTCTGATGGATTCCCAACCGTTGTAGCCGGAGTACCACCAGACTATTTCAGCGCCACCGGACAGTTATGGGGGAATCCTCTTTATGACTGGAAATACCACAAAAAGACCAATTATACATGGTGGATGGATCGTTTTAAGACACAGTTCTTATTAAGTGATATCGTTCGTATTGACCATTTCCGCGGTTTAGAAAGCTACTGGGAGATTCCTGCTGATTCTGAAACTGCTTTAAATGGCAAATGGGTTGATGGACCGAAGGATGATTTCTTTGAAACATTAATTCAATCTTTTGGAGAAGAACCACCTATCATCGCAGAAGATCTCGGTATTATTACAGATGAAGTTCGTGCATTACGTGATAAGTTCGGATTACCAGGTATGAAGATTCTTCAATTCGCTTTTGAAGATGATGACAGCAATTATCTTCCTTATAATCAGCCATATAACTGCGTATGCTATACAGGAACGCACGACAACGATACAACAACAGGCTGGTACGCCTCTGCTTCCGAAAAAGCCCGCGATAAAGTACGCCGTTACATGAACACCGACGGCTCCCAGATCAGCTGGGACTTCATCCGTACCTGCTTCGGCACTCCTGCCCGCTTTGCTTTAATTCCTATTCAGGATCTGTTCTGTCAGGGAAGTGAATATCGTATGAACACTCCGGGAAAAGCAGAAGGCAACTGGGCTTATCGCGTGAAGAAAGAACTTCTTACCAGCGATGTCGCAAAACGTCTTTATGACGTAACAAAACTTTACGGACGTTAAAACGTAAGGAAGGGGGAAATCATGACTTTTCGTTCTATCTGTATTGCAGTTTATGTGTTTTTTTATTTGATCTTTACGACTCCGGAAAGGATTCGTTTAAAAAAGCTTGAACAGACCGACCCACAGGAGGCTTCCCGCATCGCACAGGAACATGTTCAAAAGGTATTTCGACATCTTTTAAAAATATCCGGTGTCACAATCGAGGTAAATGGACTCGAAAATATCCCCGATGAAGCTGCTCTTTTCGTTGGAAACCACAGTAGCTACTTTGACATCATCGTTACCGGCGCTGCCATTCCCGGTGGTGTAGGCTTTGTAGCAAAGGACAGCCTCGGAAATATTCCAGGACTTTCTTCCTGGATGAAGCGCATTCACTGTCTGTTTTTAGACCGCAAAGACATCCGCAAAGGATTACAGACCATCCTTGAAGGCGCAGAGTATCTAAAAGAAGGCTATTCCATGTGTATTTATCCAGAAGGTACAAGAAGTACAAACGGAGAACTTGGAGAATTCAAAGGCGGCAGCCTGAAAATGGCTCAAAAAGCCAAAGCCCCTATTGTTCCTGTTGCCATCCGCGGCACTAGAGACATCTTTGAAAATAATCCGGGGCTTCGCGTCTGTCCATCTCACGTAACGATTTCATTCGGCACACCGTTTAAAATCTCTGAACTTCCAGCCGCAGAAAAGAAATTTGCGGGCGAACATGCAAAACAGGCGATCGCAGATATGCTTGCTCAACAATAAATAGTGAAAAAATAGCATAAAACTGTAATTTTTTCTTTTCAATTAACGTAAATAATGTTAGAATGAAATTTGTGTTATCAAAAAGAAGGAGCTTCCAATTTTTCTTTACTGCACTTACTTTTGCAGAAGATTTTGGAAGTACCTAACAATGTACAGGAGGAATATTATGAACCCATGGATCGTTTTTGCAATTATCCTTTTAATTGCACTCGCCATTCTCGGATTCCTTTATTACAAAGGTTCCAAGCTTCAGAAAGAACAACAAGAACAAAAAGAACAGTTATTCAGCGCCGCTACTCCGGTCACTATGCTCGTAATAGATAAAAAGAGACTCCCTTTAAAAGATTCCGGTCTTCCACAGATTGTTATTGACCAGACTCCAAAGAGAGCACGCCGCGCTAAAGTGCCTATAGTAAAAGCTAAGATCGGACCAAAGGTTACAAGTCTTATCGCTGATGAGAACGTATATGACTTAATCCCGGTAAAAGCTGAGATTAAAGCAATGCTCAGCGGCATTTACATCACAAGCATCAACAACTTCCGTAAAGCTCCGGTTCCAAAACCAGAGAAAAAAGGAATGATGGCTAAGCTTCGTAAGAAAGCTGATGATTTATCCACTAAATAAGCGGTTTGTTTTTGTGGCAGACAGACGAACCTAAAAAAGAAGAGATATAACAAATGCTTCGTATCACTGCACTCTTAATGCTCAATCGCATTAAGAGCTTGCTCTAAGGCGCATTTGTTATATCTCTTCTTTTTTAGGTTCTGTTTGTTGGAACAAAAATCAAATTGTGAATGGAGTGAATGAAATCATCTTGTGGTTAGAAGGGGATAAAAAAGAAAAATTATTCTCTAAAAAGTTTGAGTTTTAATTTTCATCTTCTTTCCCGAAAAAGCAATTCCCATTTTTAAAATATTTATAATTCCATCCTTCTCCATTTCAGTACTGTAACGGTTAGAATTAATCTGTTTCAAAGCAGTTTCCGACAATTTTTCTAATTCTGCTTCATTCAATCCGCCTTTTGATTTTAATTCTATGATTATGCCCGAATATTTTTTATTTCGTGGAATAAGGCTGATATCATATCGCCCATCGCCGGATTCTCTGTTGGATTTTATTTTATACTGGGTATCCGTAAGTGAAACTAATCCCAATAATAAGCCATGATAAAATCCCTCTGTACCAGCATCATAAAAACTAATTGTTTTATCTATATATTCTGTGATTGCATCCTGCATTTTTCCCAAATCATTGGTATAAATACTTTCTGCTATTTTATTTGCTGTTGTTCTTTTAATTGCGCCAATCTGTAATAAATGCGATAAGATTTCGTTTTTATATACAGCAGCGATTTCTTTATTTGGAATAGAAACTTCGCATAAATAAGAACCATCTGCCTGCAATTCTTTTTTCAATACTTTTAAATAGCCAGTAACCAAAAGCAAACTATATATATTTTCTGGTTCTTCGCTGAGTAATTTGTAAACAACATTTTGGTCAATTCTTGCTATTACACATTCTCCCTGTAAAAGAGCATACAGTTTTTGCGTGATATCTTCTGTAGCGATACTCAGAACATCGCCTAAAATCTCATTTTTTCCTGTATTTACCCAATAAGCCTGTGGAATACAGCCTTTTGCAATATAACTAATTACCGACCACGGATTATAGATTTCTTCGCTGCCAAAAATATAGCCATCATACCATTCTTTCAGTTCTTTTTCTTTATCTGTCACATTATAGTATTCTAACATTTCGTATACTTCAGGATAGGTAAAACCAAAGAAATTACTATATGCATTATCTAGTACAGAATTTATAACAAGATTGTTTAATCCACTGAAAATACTTTCTTGTGCAATCCGCAAAATTCCTGTGAGAAATCCATAAGAAAGATTTTTGTTATCTTTAAATGCTCCAGAGAAAAAATTACGCATAAATCCAATGATTTTTTTGTAGAAATTTCTAGAATATCCCTCCTGAATAGGGGTATCATATTCGTCAATGATAATGATGGGGGCTTTTCCATGGTGTTCGGCAAGCATTCTGGATAAAATCTCTAAAGCCGATGTAAGTTCTACTTCTGTTGCTGTCCCGTTCATAATCTTAAAGAAATATTGTTTTTCATATTCTGCAATATTTTCGCTGTTCATAAGCTCGCGATGCCTTCCAAACTCTGCTTGAAGCAGTACTCTGATTTTATCTATTGTAGCTTCCCAGGAATCAAACTTTACATCTTTAAAAGTGAGAAATATAACCGGATACTTTCCCTGATGCTTTGTATACTTCTCCCCACATTTCCAAATTATTTTATCTGTAAAATAAATACTTGTATCTTCTGTACTCTTTTCAAAAAACACCCTTAACATATCCATGTTTAAAGTTTTACCAAACCTTCTCGGTCTGGTAAATAAGGATACTAATGACTTTTGGTCCAAAAATTCTTTGATTAACAGCGTTTTATCTACATAATAGTACTCTGCCTGCGCTCGGATATAATCCGATATACCTATAGGAAGCGGTTTTTTCTCTTTTGAAACATCTTCTTTGTGATAGCTATCTTTATTCATATGAACTCCTCCTTCCTTTTTATTAGGTTCATTATAACAGACGAAAAGCCGAAAATACAACATTACAATTTGTAGCTTTTCTGTTTATTTGAAAAGAGTAGATATTTTTTATACGACTAGAAACAGGGAGGCTTGTCTGTTCATCATCTCAACCCCGTATAATCAAGAAAAAAACAAGTAAAACTGACTGTTTCTCTTCCTTCATTCCGGTAAACATGCATCTGATCTGTTTCAAATTTATAAACCTGTTCTTTATTGATTATCTGCGTATGCCCATGACATTCTATCGTAAGTACACCTTCTGTTACTGTAATGTACTCTCTTGTTTTTTCTCCATGACTCCCACTCATATAGACCCCGCCGGGTTCTATGTCAATTCGATATACTTCTACGGAATGAGAATCTTCATAAGGAAAACACGTCCAGACTTTATATTGCCCTTCCAGTTCTTTTGTAGGAAAAATTTCTTTTGGACTTACAAGGCAAAAATCTTCTCTCGGTGCATCAATGAGTGTCTGAAATTCTATGCGGAGTCCGCTTGTAATTTTCCCAAGCACACCAAGAGAGGGATTGGCTGTACCTTTTTCAATCTGAGCAAGCATACTTTTGCTGACTCCGGTCTGTTCCGCAACCTCGCCAAGGCTCATTCCCTTTGACAGGCGAATCTGTTTTAAATTAACCGCTACATTATATGACAAATAATCCATAAAAATCCTCCTTGATGTGATGATTTGCAGAAAATATCAATCCAAATCGCTAATTAATGTCACCATAATATCAAAATAACCAGAAGACTACAACTCAAATCCTCACAAAACTTCTATTTATCAAAGACAGAAGGTCCTGCATTTATATTTTAGCAGATGCGTCTTTAGAGCGAGCAAAAATGCTAACCAGGCATTTTCGCACAGCGAAACAGAGCAGATGCTAAAATATAAATGCAGGACCTTCGTCTATTCATTAAATAGAAGCCAGCACCCTGTCAATTGCTGCATCGATTACTTTATCAAGTTCTTCATCGTCTGCTTCCGGCATAAGTGTTGCTGCATCTTCATCAGAAATAAGTTCAACAAGATCACCGAAGGATTCTTTGTATTTTCTCTTACATACGACATAGAATACTACACCGAGTAAACTCCAGGCTCCTACCATTCCCCATTCAGGAAGGATCAGGCTTCCGCCGCTGCCTGGGATACAGTACATACATACCATAAATCCAGACATGATGACTGCCATTGTTCCGAAGAATTTATAAGCTGGAACTTTATATGGTCTTGGCATATCGGGTTCTTTTTTTCTTAATATCATAAAGGAAACCGCTACCATACAGTAAGCAAGACAGCATGCGAAGTTACCTGCATCAGAAATCCATACAAGAAGCTGTCTTCCGGCAAATGGAGCAAGCATTGTAAGGACACCAATAAGAATAAGTGCATTAATTGGCGTTTTATGTTTTGGATGAAGTTTTGCAAATGTTTTTGGAATCATATAGGATTCTGCCATGGAATACATTGCACGAGAACCACCAATTAAGAAGGAATTCCAGGATGTGATAATACCGCACATACCACCGACAATAACTACTTTTGCCATGATTTTCATTCCAAATGCTGTTCCCATTGCATCGGCTGTAACAAGTCCGGTTGCTTCCTGTGATTTTATGATCGCACCTGAGTCAAGGACAAGTCCTACGGCGATAATTACAAGTGCATAGAAAACAACGGCTAAAACTACAGATAAAATAAGCATTTTACCGATTTTCTTTGGAGGAACATTAATTTCTTCTGCTGCCTGTGGAATAACGTCAAAACCAATAAAATAAAATGGTGACATTGCTGCAACACCGAGAATTGCTTTAATATTAAGTCCTGCGGTGTTTCCGACAAACATCTGTCCATTCAGATTATCCACCGTACCGTTGATTACAGAAGCTACAATTAATAAAATACCGGCACCACCGATGATACAGGTGAGTACTGTCTGTAAAATAGCGGCTGTTTTGGCTCCCATAATATTTATCATCATAATAATAAATGCTACGATAATGGCTACTGCAAGCCAGGAAGCATATACATCAAATCCTGCAACTGTATACAGATATCCTTTTAAAAATCCAGGCCACAGGTAAGTGATGATTGTTGGAAATGCACAAGCTTCAAAGCAGGCTACACTGACATATCCTAAAACGATTGCCCATGTACAGATAAAGGAACCTGTCGCTCCCATCGCACGATGACTAAATACATGTTCTCCACCACACTGTGGCATGGCTGCGGTTAACTCTGCATACGTTAAACCTACAAAGAAAATCATAACACCGCCAAGGGCAAAACCAAGCGCTGCTCCGAGAACGCCGCCTTTTTCAATCCAGCTTCCGGTTGATACAACCCAGCCCCATCCGATCATAGCTCCAAAAGCAATGACAAGGATATCCCAGGCACTAAATACTTTGTTAAATTCCGATTCTTTCTTGTTCATATCCTGTCCCTCCTATTCATGAAATACTTTCTTTGCTACTTCTTCTATCAGTTCTGCTGTCCCATCCACACCAAGAAGACTGCTGTCTATCAGCATATCCCTGTTATGGCGGTCACCACGATTACTTCCGGTTAATGCAAGATGCCGCTTATGATAACGTTTATCTTTTTCTGTAATAAACATCTTCGCATCCTCTGCAGAAAAGTTATGGCTTTTCATAACATTTTGGATTCGAACATCTTCCGGAGAATAAATGAAAATTCGCAAAATTGGTTTTTGTTCCTTTAAAATATAGTCAGCAGAACGCCCGATGATCACACAGGACTCTCGATCTGCAAGTTTACGGATAATTGTTTTCTGGACGTGAATCGCACGCTGTGTTAAGTCTGCATATTTGGAGAAAGAACCACGAACATCACCTTCTGCTCCTTTTCCGGCAATTGTTCCGCCTTCTTCTACTTTTTCCATAATTTCTTTCGGAATTCCGACTTCTTTTATAATCTCATCTACTGTATCACGATCGTAGAACTTAATTCCTAAATCCTTGGCAACCTTTTTTCCAATCATGTTGCCTTTTGCGCCGTATTCGCATCCTATTGTAATAACAAGATGTGCCATATTCTATTCCTTTCTGATTTCTCTAACTTTCATAAATAACTTTTATAAAAATATCTCAATAAAAAAGGCAAGGGGACCACAAACTTTTTTGTGACACCCTTGCCAATGAAACTATATCAATGCTTTTACTGTTTCTTCAATAATTGCGCATGCCTCATCGCACTGTTCTTCTGTAACGATCAGCGGCGGAATCATACGAATGATATGTGCGCCAATTGCTGTAATAAGAAGCTTTCTGTCAAGGCAACCATGTTTTACTTCCACACCGGATATTGTATCATCAAACTCTACACCAACCAGTAATCCCTGATGTCTTACTTCTTTTACGTGTGGAATCTTTGCTAATTTCGCTGCGAAATAATCTCCGACTTTCTTTGCATTTCCTGCTAAGTCTTTATCAAGAAGTTCTTCTACTTCTGCTAAAGCTGCGGCACAGCTTACCGGGTGTCCACCGAATGTTGTTCCATGGGAACCCGGTGTAAATGCTTTAGAAACTTCTTCTGTCGCACAGATTGCTCCAATTGGCATTCCACCGCCAAGACCTTTTGCCATGGAAACGATATCTGGTTTTACTCCGTAATTCATGTAAGACATTACTGCTCCGGTTCTGCACCATCCGGTCTGTACTTCATCTAATAATAAAAGCATTCCCTTTTCATCACAGAATTCTCGAAGTCCCTTTAAGAACTCTGGTGTTGCAGGATGAACACCACCTTCCCCCTGTACCGGCTCGACCATGATCGCGATCGTATTTTCCGTACAAGCATTCTTAAATGCTTCTAAATCATTATATGGAGCATAGGAGAAACCGTATGTCATCGGACCAAAACCAATCTGGCATCCATTACCCGGCTGACCTGTTGCGGACATTGCTCCAAATGTTCTTCCATGGAATCCCATCTTAGCAGTTACGATATGATATTTATTCGGACCATACTTTTCAATACCATATTTACGAGCCATCTTAATCATTGCTTCATTCGCTTCTGTACCGGAGTTCTGATAAAAGATCTTATCCATTCCAAGAGTCTTACAAACTTTTTCAGCAAGTAATGCCTGTGGAATTGTGTATGGATAATTAAAAGTATGCATGATATCGTCAACCTGATCTTTTACTGCCGCAACAACCTTTGGATTTCTGTTACCTGCGTTATTTACGGCGATACCTGCATAAAAATCAAGATATGGAGTACCATTCTCATCGTAAATGTACATTCCTTCTGCTGTTTCTGCAAGAAAATCAAAACGCTCATATGTCTCGATCATATATTTATTTACTTTGTCTTTAATATCCTGTACGCTAAGTCCTGTGTCTTTTAATTTCATGATAAAATCCTCCTTATTATCTAAAACTCTCATAATTTTCATTTTGCAAACCGGTTTTTATCATATAGGAGAGTAGCTGTTTCTCCTATGAAAACAAAAAAGCAAGAATACCTACAAATACTTGTAAGCACCCTTGCTTTAACTGTCTATTATTTTGTACGGCTATACAATATCACGTCTATAATAATCTGTCAATAGATAATTTAAGAAAGTTTTTTCGCTTTTTTCAAAGGTTTTCGCTCAATCACACGAAGTAATTCAATTTCTTTATTGCATTTTGTTTATTATATTGTTCATACATTTTATCATGCAGACTCGGTTTTCATCTGTATGTCAGTTCAAATTACTACAAAGCCTTTCTATATAGCTCTGCAATCTCTTCCTGTGTAAATACAACCGGATTGTTCGCTATGCTCGCAGCAGATACCTTCATGCAGTTTTCTGCCATCCATGGTATATCCTCTTCAGCAATGCCAAGATCAGATAATTTACATTCTAAATCAATAGCTTTTAATAATTCACGTATTTTATCTGCACAGTCAGCGGCAGATTCTCCACCAAAGATTTTTGCGATCTTTGCAAATTTTTCTTCATTTCCTTTATAAGAAGCTTCAATTACTATCGGAGTGAGAGCTGCCAATCCCTGTCCATGTACAATATCTTTAAGACCACTTGCCGGATGCTCCATTCCATGAGCGATCGTCACTCCTGCCGTATTAATGACCATACCACCGATTGTACTTGCCATTGTGATATTTTCCCACTCTTTTTTACTTCCTGTTCCATTGTATACAGAAACCAGATTGTTCGCAATGAGTTCAATCGCATAGATACTCATTGCATCAGTAAGTGGCTGTGCGATTTTGGACGTATAAGCTTCTATATTGTGGCATAATGCATCAAATGTAACGGAAGCAAGTACTTTCTTTGGCATTGTCATCATACATTCCGGATCCACGATAGATACCTTTGCTACGATTGCATTGCAGCGAAGTGACTTTTTGTCCCCATTATCCGGATTCGTGAGAACGGCGAATCCATTCCCTTCTGAACCGGTACCACAGGTTGTCGGAATCAATATTAATGGCAGCGCATCATCACTGGTCAGACGATTATAAATATAATCATTAATATCGCCTTCATTTTTACTTAAAAACGCAATAGCTTTCGCACAGTCCATAATACTTCCACCACCGATGGCAACAACAACATCACAGCCATTTGCCTTAGCAAAATCTGCCCCTTCCTGAGCAGTTGTTGTCAGTGGATTCTGGCTTACTTTATCAAAAAGAACTGTTTCAAGTCCTGCCGTCTTTAAGCTGTCATTTACCTTGTCATAAAGACCTGACCTCTTCGCACTGCTTCTTCCTGTTACGATCAAAGCCTTTTTACCATACGGTTTGGTCAATTCTCCTGTCTCTAAAACCTTTCCTGAACCAAATACAAGATTTACCGGTAAAAAATAATTAAATTCCATGATACTTCCTTCTTTCTTTATTTTATAAATACTACTTTTTATAAATACTACTTTTATAAATTTGCCAGAATAGATTCCTCAAAAATCTTTAATCCAGCTTCCATCTGTTCTTCCGTCATACATAATGGTGCAAGGAATCTTATCACATTGCCGAAAGAGCCTGCATTTTCCAGTAAAAGTCCCTTCTGAAGTGCTGTCTGAATCAGTTTTGATACAAATTCCGGGTTTGGCTCCTTGCTTTCTTTGTCTTTGACAAATTCTACACCAAGCATACCGCCAATTCCTCTGACATCCCCGATTATATCATATTTTTCTTTCATTTTTTCAAACGCCTTCCTTACGACGGAGCCTATATGAAGGGATTTTGCACAGTAATCTTCTTCTTTCATGATTTCCATCGTTTTTATCGCTGCTGCACAGGCTAACGGATTACCGCAGTAAGTACCGCCAATCGTTCCTGCCAGGGCTGCATCCATGACCTCCTCTCTTGCACTGATGGCACTGATCGGCACACCAGCTCCCATAGACTTCGCTGTGGCAATAATATCCGGTGCTGCTCCCGCCTCCTTCCAGTATTCTGATGTAAAATACTTTCCTGTACGGCAGTTACCACACTGAACCTCATCCGCAATAAGCATAATACCGTTATCATCACAAATCTTGCGAAGTTTCTTCACAAATTCAATGGGAGCAGGAATAAATCCACCCTCACCCTGTAACGGCTCAATAATAATTGCCGCAACATCACTTGCCGGAGCTGCCTCATCAAAAAGCTTTAACAGTTTGTCAATATAGTACTGAATAGCTTCTTCCTCGCTGTATCCTTTTGGTGCACGATACAGATTGGGTAACTACTTCCACATAAACCTTTTGGAACAGCCTCACCCCTTCTATCTAAAAGAGCCTTTGCCTTCGCCCCTGGTACACTCCCTGTAACTATTTCCGGTAATGAATCTCTTAGCATGCCACTTCCTCCTAACTATAAAACGTACTCTTAGAACCTTCTAAAAGAATTTTCTAAATACAAAGAAAAAGGTGCAATCCCAGCCTTCACTGTTATCGCACCTTTGCTTGTTTCTTATTTATTTTTATTGCTTATTTCTTTCATGGCATTACTATAACACGATTAAATTATATTACCATCGTCACGATACACAAAATTATTGTGCAACATTCATAATTGCTATTTCATTCATCTAGGGGAAAACAGACGAAACGGGAAAAGGCTAATGATTGCATCTGTAAAGATAGTCGCGGCGAGAAGAATGCTTATTCGCATCCTTCTCTGGCTCCGACATTACATCTGCAATCATTAGCCTTTTTCCGTTTCTGTGTTTTGGCTCCAGAAGAAATAAATTCAATAGTCTTTAGTAAAAAGAAGGGGAAAAAATCAGAAGACTACTGAATTCATTCCATGTGGTGCCAAAACACAGAAAATAAAAATGACAGACCATCGCAAATGTAATGTGAGAGCAAGTAAAAATGCCGGACGAGGCATTTTCTACGCAGTGATATCTTTACAGTTGCGATGGTCTGCCATTTTTATTTTCGTCTGTCACTCTTTTAAATCAGTCCCAAAAATTCATCAATCTGATATGCCAGATACCAGTCACTTCTATCTTTGGTAGAGTTAAGTGCTTTTCCTGTAATTTCTGAGATTTTTTTCAAGTGATAGGAAACTGTATTCCTATGCAGAAAACATTCTGTTGCGACTTCGCCGATATTTCCATTTGTTTCAAGATAACATTTTAAAATACGAATATATTCGCTGCCATTTTCCCTGTCGAGTCGTTCTAATTCTCCCAGCGTTTTTTCACGATATTTTTCCAGTTTTTTGATATTGTCAATCGACAGCCATAGCTTGCTTATTCCCAGTTCCTCTTCCTGACAGATCTGTTTGTCTTTTTTTCTGCCCCAGCGGCACAAGTAGGATAAATCTCTGTATTTCTCCCAGAGATTTGCCACAATCGTCTCTTCATCTCCTATTGCTATATATACCTTTTTTTGCCCGGAAAACTGCTGTGAAAGCTGTGCTATCTCTTCTGCTATCTTTGTTCTTTCTTTTCCCGGAGATATCCGGGCTATGAGTGTGATATACAAATCTTTCTGAAAAACGACTGCCTGCACCTTTTTGTGTGCAAATATCTGCTGGCATTGCCGAATGAATCGATAGAAAAACTGCGTATTATCAAAATTTCTCTCCGCCTGCGTATTGCCACCTGCCGGAAAATAACACTGTACCATAAAAATTTCTGTGTCTTTATGAATATGATGTTCATGCAGAACCGGCATATACTGTTGTTCTTCTTTATGTGAAAAAATCGCTTTTTGAAGTGCAGTTTCTAAACTGTCTTGTTCTTGCATTGTCTTATAAATGAGATTGCATAAATCTCTATTGAAGTCTACTAAATGGACTTCCCATGGCAGTACAAAAATGGGAAATCCCACTTCTTCGCTATATGTAATAACACTGTGTGGCACTCTTGTTATGTACTTTCCTACATTGATGACCAAACCGCTTGCTCCAGCTTCGTACAGACTTTTTACAAAACATTCAAGCATTTCTTCATCTTTTTCTTTGATTCCAGTTGTAACAATCAGCTCTCTGCCTTTTAAAAAAGAGACGTAATCCATCTCTTCGACTGTATGTACCCAGTCAACAAGATTTCTTAAGCCTCTTCCTCCGGCAACCAGCTTCATATTGTAACGGTGTAACGCCACCTCATAGATTTCTTCCAATATTATCGCCATTGTTACCCTCATTTATTTTCTTTCATTCTATTCCATAAACTTCGCCAGCACTGTCAGATCATAATCCGATACTAACATTCCGTTCATGATAAGAGAATACTTCAACTGTAATTTAAAATGTGCATCTCCATGCAGCACCCGGATCTTCTTTGTGTCAGATACCAGTTCCATCGGTCCTGCCGGTGACTGATAAATACAGTTTTTATTATGCTGCGTATCAAATACAAGAACGGAATTAAAATTGCCTGCACCTGTTTTACGAAGTTCCACGCTGCCAGATGAAATAGTGAGGCGGTTTTTAATAACCGCCCCTTCTTCTGTCCGTTCTGAATAAAAAATGTAATGAACATCATTTTTATAAATATAACTTCCTTCGGTAACCAGCGTCACAGGTTCTTCCTGATCAAAACCTTTCTGAATCCCGGTTATCGTCAGCCAGACCTTTCTTGCCATAATCGTATCCCTTTATACGTCGTATCTGTTCATGGCAAGGTCAATCAGCTTCTGAACAAGAGCCTTCTTATTCAGTCCTCTTGCTTCCCAAAGCATTGGATACATACTGATTGCTGTAAATCCCGGAAGAGTATTAATCTCATTAAATACTACTTCATTCGTATCCTTTGTAAGGAAGAAATCTACTCTGGATAATCCGGAGCAATCTAATGCTTTAAAGATGGCTACCGCATCTTTACGAATCTCTTCTGCCTTTCCTTCTGGAAGCTCAGGATCTACAACTGTTCTTGATTCCTCGTTATTATACTTCGCATCATAGCTGTAGAATTCTTCTGCAGATAATACTTCGCCAACACCGGAAGCCTTTGGTTCATTCATTCCAAGAACACCACACTCAATCTCCCGTCCTACGATTGTCTCTTCTACTAAGATCTTAGAATCATGCTTTGCTGCAAGATGTAATGCAGTAACGAGTTCTTCTCTGTTCTCTGCCTTGCTGACTCCCTGAGAAGAACCGGCTTTAGAAGGCTTTACGAAAACAGGATATGGAACTCCTGCTTCCACTCTTGCTACAACTTCATCCATGTTGGAAAGCTCGTGTCTTCTTACGCCGACAAACTTTGCCTGGCGTACTCCGATCGCATCCACGATTACTTTAGTATAAAACTTATCCATAGAGCAGGCAGAAGCTAAAACACCACAGCCTACATATGGAATCGCTGCTAACTCTAAAAGTCCCTGCACTGTTCCGTCTTCTCCGTTCATACCATGAAGAACTGGGAACACAACATCAATAGAAATACGTTCTGTCTTACCTCCTCTTTCTAAAAGGAGTTCCTTGCTTCCGGTATCCGGACAAATATAAGCACTCGTCTTGCTGTTCACCCAGGAACCATCTTCAAGATGAGCTATTGTGTCAATCAGCTTCCACTGTCCATCCTTTGTGATTCCTACCATGATCACACTATATCTTTCTTTATCAATACTTTCAATTACTGTTTTTGCTGAAATAAGAGAAACGTCATGTTCTGATGACTTTCCTCCCATAAGAACTACTATATTTTTATTAGCCAAAATTATTCACCCTTTCAAAAGCTCTTTTTAAATTCACTTCACGCCTTATTTTAGCACATCGAAAAGCTTTTGAATACTTAATTTTAAAAATATATGCACTTATCCAAGTACATTTCACACATTTATCCCCAATCATAAAAGGTGTCTGCAGTTATCCTGCAGGCACCTTTTTCTAGCCTTCTGTATATTCTAATTCCAATACCATCCATATGCATTATAGAAATCACTTACATCTTTATCGGAAATAGAGTTAACTAAACCATTGATATAGTTGTAAGTCTGTGGACGCTGGCTCTTTAATGCTGAAACATTCTCCGTATAATCGCGGAAAGATTCTGCGAAATACTCGCCTGCATCCTGTGTTACATATGCTTTGTTGTTACCAACATACGCATTCTTCTCTGTATTATAAATCTTCTTAAATTCAGAAGTCTGATCTGCTCTGCCTTTTAATGCCGCTACAAAATGGCCTAACTCATGAAGCAGATAAGAGGACTGACCTCTTTTTAACTGAATATTATGATTCCGTACACTAAATACACCTGTTGTACTTAACTTAGAATTCACTTTAAATCCGAATCCTAAATTAACAAATGCATTATACACTCGGGAATCTACATGTCCCTTAATATCACTGAAATCATTGATCGCAAATCCTGAAGTTGCATCTGCTGTATTGTCAGATGCCTCATTGCTACTCTTGCTGGTTGTGATTCCAAGATTCGTCTCGGTTGTCTTAACTGTTGTTACTACAGTTGTCTTAATTGTCTTAACTTTAGATTTCTTCTTTGTGCTTGTCTTCTGTGTAGTCTGAACGGTTGTCTCTATTACAGTCTGAACAGAAGCGCTCTTCTTTGTACTTGTCTTCTTCTTTGTCTTCTTCTTTGTCGTTGTCTTTGTCTTCTTCGATGCCTTTTTCAGTTTCTTCTTCTTTGTTGTTGTCTTCTTAGAAGTCTTCACTGTAACCTTAGGAGCCTGTCCAAGCGGAACTTCCTCCTCGCCTGCTACAATCTCATCAGAGCCTGTATCCGGCATCGTATCTGTTATATCTGCAAATGTCTTGCCTGTACCACCATTATTGGTATAAAAAATAATACCTGTGCATAAAATAAGAGTAATAACAAGGTAAGCGGCTGAAATTGCAAATGACTTATTACCTGTTTTTCTCATAAAAAAACCTCCCTCTTTGATATGTAAGCTATACGGCAGCAGTACTGCTTTTCTTTGTACAACTCGACTATATGCCGTAGGCTACATCTCAAAACCCACTACAAGGACAGCGCAGACAGATTTTGAGAGTAGATAAAATGCCCTTTTTATGGCATTATCAAATGTTACGAGTTTATTATGAGAATTGCGGGGATGAGGACTTACGTCCTCGGATTCAAAAAGCCGCCTATATCTCTAGCAGATATACGCGGCCGCTCATAATATTCGATAATAAATCCATACGCATTAAATACGGCAACCGGCTGTCATAGGCAATGCCCTTAGACCCTTGGCTTTGCGTCCCCTGCTTTCGCAAGGTTTGCCCACTAGAATATATTAGTTTACAGTCCTATAATACCATAGCCTTTGTGTAACGTCAATGAATTTTCGACAAAAATCACCAATAAAATTCCTGTATTTATTTGGGGAGCTTATTCATCATTAACTCCGGTGCTGCCGCATAATCTAATGCTGTTTCCCGGGTTATTTTTCCTTTTTGATATAGGTTTGTAATATAGGAGTCCATTGAGAACATTTTCTCCTGTCCGGAAGATGCGATCAGTCCATCAATCTGATGTACTTTATTCTCTCTGATCATGTTTTTAATCGCACGATTTACAGTCATAAGTTCAAACGCCGGGATGAGCTTTCCCTCTTTATCCGGTAATAACTGTTGGGAGACAACGGCATTTAATACAGAGGCAAGCTGTACGATTACCTGTCTTTGCTGGTTCGCAGGGAACACATCAATAATTCGGTCTACTGCATTTGCCGCACCAAGCGTATGCAAAGTGGAAAAGACAAGATGCCCGGTTTCTGCTGCTGTCATTGCGATATTAATCGTTTCATAATCACGCATTTCTCCAAGAAGAATCACATCTGGACTCTGGCGCAGTGAGGCGCGGAGCGCCACTTTATAACTTTCTGTATCAGAACTTACCTCGCGCTGACTTACAATGCTCTTTTTGTGACGGTGGAGAAATTCCAGCGGATCTTCCAATGTAATGATATGCTCTTCCCTCGTACTGTTAATCTGATCAATCAGGCAGGCAAGTGTTGTGGACTTTCCACTTCCTGCAGAGCCGGTCACAAGTACAAGTCCTTTTCTGTATTCTGCCAACTGCATGATCTGGGATGGAATACTAAGTTCTTCTGGATTCGGTAACTGAAATGCTATAAGACGGATTACGGCTGCCAGGGAACCTCTCTGACGATATGTAGATATGCGGAATCTTCCCAGATTCGATATGGAGAAAGAAAAATCGTCATCTCCTGCCGTCTCTAATGTTTCTATCTTTCTTTCCTCCGCAATCGAATAAATATCTTCAATCAGTTTCTTTGTATCTTCCGGCATCAGCCGTTCTCCGATTCTGACCATCTTTCGGTTAATCTTATAAGTAAGGGGCAGACCTGCTATAATAAATAAATCTGATGCGCCCTTTTCTGTTGCTTCCTGCAAATATTCCTGTATTCCCATTCTGCCTTTTCCTCCCAATATAATGTATTCAAGAATGTCCCGATATTCTTGCTGCATTCAAAAAATGTCCCGGCATTATTCTATACTTTTCATTACGTCAAGCGATTCATCTGCCTGCCAGTCCTCCGGTGAACAAAGCTGCCATTTTTTTATATAATACTGCGGAACTGTACCTGTCTTATCCAGATGCAGCGTGACAACAAGCTGCTGCCTTTTTGAAACACTTTCTATAATATTTATTTCCGACAATATCACAGTTTTTTGTTTCACCGTCTTTTGTGCCGTTCCCTTTTGTCCTATTTCTTTTTGTTTTGCTGTCTTTTTCTGTGCCCACTGTTTCTCAAGTTCTGTATTCTTCTGTGCAAGCTGTTCCTGCACTTTATTCACCGCTTTATAGTACTGCGTTGTATGCGCCGCCGTCTTCTTCGTAAGTGCATAATCCGATAATGCATTTTGTAAGGATAACACAGCAAATGCCGCCAGACATACATTCATAAAGATTAAGATGATTAATGAAATACCAAGATTCATTACAGGGATTTCCCGCTTTTTCATTATTCCATCCCCTCCTTCTGTGTCGATGCAGCGTGCTTTGTATTATCCTGTGGTACATAAATGCTCAGATTCAGATGATAAATTTCGTCTTTCTGTGCTCTTTCTGCTTCCTTTCCGGAATATACAGCAATCTTTATCTTTTTTAAATCTGTTTTTTTACTATCGGAGTTCTCTGCAGACTTTGTCTCTGCCTCTTTTTGCTTTGCATCAATTTCCGATACTTCCAGCCAATATGCCATATCCTTCTTCTCACACTGCTTCCAGTCTTTATCATAATAAACATATCGATGATAAAGAGAATCTGTACCCCCTTCTAAAATCTCTGCCATAGAAGAGGCTTCCTGCTGTGCCTGATACAGATTCCTCGCTTCCTGACTGAGTTCATGAGACTTTGCAAAAAAACGGATACAGATTCCTGCGGTACATGAAAAGAATAAAATGCATATCATTAATTCAATTAAAAACAATCCTGACTTTGAATGTCTTACTCTTCTCATCGCTCATCTTCCCCATAAATCCTTGCATAAACTAATTCTTCCTGACCGCTTCCACTAAGATGGATCCGGAGCAGATCCTCCTTTTGTTTTATGACAGAAAATGTATCTGCGCTCACTAATTCCTGTCCACTTTCCCATTCGATTCCCCGCTCTTTTTTTGTAAAAAGTTCTCGCAGCTTTCCCTTATATAAATAAATGTACGTCACATATCCTGTATTCTCCGGCTCATACAGCGCCAGCACTGTCCGGTTATTCTCTGTCAAAACTTCTACCTGTGAACTGCTGCTGTATTCTCTGATCTTTTCCTGCACATAAGCAGCTGCTGTTCTTACTGTGTAATTCTGCTTCAATCCATCCGTTGTTTTCTGATAAATATGTGCGCCCGAAAGAACCAGAGAGACTGCACAAAATCCAAAAAAAACAATAAAAATCAACGGAAAGATCATATCAATCGTATGTATTTGCTTTTGTCTGTTATTCATCTAATAAAATCACCTGTACTTCCGGCCGGATATTTTTTGCAATAACCTCATAGCTTACTTTATACTTTTTCTCATTCCATGTGATTCCGTAATGCTTCTTTAAATACGCAAGAGATTCTGGATAGGCACCTTCCACTGAATAACAGTGGACAGCAGACTGGATTACCGCATTTTGAAGACTTTCCTGTTCCTTTTGTGTGGTCTCTTTTGTCACTGACGATACCCCAAAAAGCAGTATCCCGATCATCAGAATAAATACACAGATTGGAAAAATAAGCTCTGTTCGAATAAAACCTTTTCTATCTTTCTTTTTTATATTCTCTCCTGTTCCATTCTCCATTTCACATTCTCCATCGTATATTTTGACATTTCATTATCCAATCACAGAAAGAATTCCCATAAGCGGCATCATTACCGATAAAAGTAAGGCACCCACAAGAATGGATAAAATAATCACCATTGTAGGCTCAATTACTGAGACAAAATTTTGAATTTCTGCTGTTACTTCCTCATCTACCTGTACCGCGATCTTAGAAAGTGCCTGATCTGCCTCCCCAGTTCTTTCTGCGATCATGATCATCCTTGCATGGAGGGGCGAATAAATCTGTGTTTCTTTTATTACTTTTGAAAAAGATTCTCCTTCAAACATCTTTTCTTTGCTGTCTAAAAGTTTCTTCTTCGTCTCCTCATCCCCGTCCACAAGCGCTGCCGCCATATCAAATGCTCTTCCATAATCCATTCCACTCTGCAATGCCATAGAAAGTGCAGAAGATATTCTGGCACTGTTTAATCTTTTTACAATAGATTTACTTGAAAAGAACCGTCCTGTCAGTCTGCGCAAAACAGTATTTCCCTTTATCGTCTTTAAAAGCCACCACACGCCTGCCACAAAAATGCAGATGAACACTGCAGGAATGACCCAATACTGCTTTAATACTTGCCCAGCTTTTAAAAGCACCGCTGCCGGTCCTGTAATCTGACTTCCTAACTGCTCATACACCTGATTAAATACCGGCATGACTTTTACGATCATTACAAGCATAATTGTAAGCAGCATACATAAAATCATTAGCGGATAGGAAATCGCACTCCGGATATCCTGCATTGTATTTTCTTCACGCTCATAATAAGCTGCCAGACCTTTCATCGTCACGTCAAGATTCCCTGTTTCTTCTCCAAGCTTTGCCATCTGAATCACGTAATCCGGGAAAACTCCTGCCCTTTGTAGTGCTTCATAAAAAATGCCTGTTTCTTCAAGACAGGTTCTTATATCTGCATATATTCTCTTATATTCTGTATTCTGCGGTTCAACATCCGCTTCCATAATCGAAATACCTTCTAACATGGATAAGCCGGATTCAAGAATCATCCCACTCTGCTCACAAAACACAGCAATCTCATTATTTGATAACATTTTCTGTCCCCTTATATATCTCTCCCCTGTTGATTATGATTCCGAAATCATTTGCAAAAGCAAAAATTCCTAATGAATATACTGTACGTTGTAATTTGAAGAATCCGTAATGAAATCCTTTATTCCATCTCCACCATCAGCCGCAAAGGTCGGATCCATCATCGTCCAGCTCTTTCCGTCAAACTGAATCACATTATCTACCCATCCCCGTTCTTCAAGATAGGTACTGATCCAGGCATGATAAATATTCGTTGCATATCCGATATCAAGACGGGTCGGAATTCCGGAAGAACGAAGCATTGCCGTCATCAAAGCTGCATAATCAAAACAGATTCCTTTCTTCGTCTTCAATGTCTCATCAACATTCGGCAAATATCCGCTCTTTACCGTCTCTGCCTTTTCCTCATCATACACTATATTCTTTACAACATACTCATACACTGCCTGCACTGCCTCTAACTCTGTCTTTCCCTCTGTCAGCTTCTTTGCAAGCGTAACAGCCTTCGTATCCTCATTAAAATTCACATATTGATTCGAATACAAAAATGGTAAAACTTCATTTGCAAGCACTACATCCACTGTCTTCGTAAAAACAAGGGCATACCGGTTATCTCCCACATTTTCATAAGCAGATACTGCATAATTCCCGTTACCTGCTGTAAGCGGAAGTGCATTGTAGTGACCATCCGACTCAAAATAATATCGATACGGGATATTATCACTTCCTTCTACCTGCACCATTAATTTATCTGCACTGCCTTGATATGCCACCATAAAATATCCCTGGTCCGTATGAGACAGGTCAAGCGATACTCCCTCTTGTTTCTCTGTCACCTTCCCATCCGCCTGCGGAAGAAAAAGATTCCCTTTATGATAATAATTCGGTATATCGACAATCCCCTGCGATTCAAGCCGTACTTCTGTCTTTTGTTCTTCTGCCTTTCGCTCTGCTGACCGGTCAGAACCGGATGCTCCGCAGCCCACAAGGCAAAATACCAATAAAAAAATACTTCCCCTCTTTAAAAAGCGGAAAAAGTATTGTTCTCTATACTTCATTTTTATTTTACCGTCCTCTATCTTACCGTCCTGTAATAAACTTCCTTACAATTATACTCTACTTTGCAAAAAGTTCCAAGAACTATTACCCAGAATGATAAAGTTAATCCGTTGACTCAAATCTCAAATTTATGTCTATACTTTACCTATGAACAAGTTAAATAATACAAACAAATTAAATAAAATAACATTTTCTATCAGCATCATTATATTTTTATTATTCAGCTGCGGTATACTGTGTCAGACTTATATAGAAAAAACCTGTTTACTCTATGATAATTCCCTGCGGTTCCATGTACGTGCAGATTCTGATGAAAAGGAGGCTCAGGAAAGAAAACTGATCGTGAGGGATGCTGTCCTGCAATATGTAAAAACAGATGTGGAACAGGCACATTCTGCCGGGGAATTAAAACAAACTCTTGCTAAAAAAACAAAACAGATTGCCCGGATTGCTGCAAAAGCTGCTGATGGTAAACCGGTCCGGGTCTATTTCACACAGGAAAGATTTCCAATACGACATTATGGAGCTGCCATCTTCCCCGCCGGGGAATACCAGGCATTACGTATAGACATCGGCAAAGCGCAGGGGCATAACTGGTGGTGCGCTTTCTATCCAAAACTATGTTATATCCCAGAAAAAAAGGTGAATCTTTTTCATGTATTTTATAGATTAATTCATTAGGTGCCCTGCAGCAGTTGCGGCAGGCACCTGTTTCTTTTTTTATTTTTTATCTATCAATACAATTTTTCCATCTTCTATTACAATCTGATGCAATACGCTTTTTTCCGGTGATTGTTCTGTGTGCCGCAGGTAATCAATTGGAGTTTCGCAGATTTTTTCTGTATTATTTTTTTGATCAGATTTTATTTTTTGCTGTTTTTTGCTTTGTTTTATAAGAAGACTTACTTCCTGACCGGCTGCTCCTTTTGGAATATTTTTTACTTTGTAAAGCTTGTCGGGAGGTGGTGAACTTGCGACAAGAAAAACATTCGGTGATTTCTGCCAGTCACCGTCCCATTCTTCTAACAGTCGCATACAAGCCTCTTTATTTTCTGTCATTTCCAGGCTGAAAAAAATAGTATAAATATGGTTCCACTCCATTTCTCCCGGAATAATCCGAAGATATTTTTCTTCTAATTCTTTTAAGGTTTTTGCTTTTATCTTTGTAATCTGACAAGGAATTTCCTCGTCTCGTTCTTCCATCTTATTTAAGTCTGCTCTTGCCACCTGAAACGCATATCCGTTTTCTTCGCCTGATAATCTGTCCACATACAGGGACAAAACATAGCTTTTTTCTTCTATATCCGTCAGGTGCCGGCAGCCGGTTAAAGAAAAGGAAACCCCAAGGACAAGAAGAATTGTAAAAAGATATAAAATCGATTCTTTTTTCTTTATTTTATCCGCTGTTTCCGTATTCTTTCCCTGTTTCTTATTTTTTGTATTTTTTCTGCCGGCGATATATACGAAAACCGGTAACATCAATGCAAGCGGAACATCCACAAATATTTTATATTTCAGATAGGAATTCCACAAATATGGTTGTTTCTCCACAAGACAGGCTAAAAAAAGAAGACAAAGTATGCTTATTCCTGTCACGATTGGTTCTTTTGCGGTTGTTTTCTTCAAGGTTGCTTTTTTCAGGATAGCTTCTTTTGATTTTTTTAATAAAAGCTGTTCTAACATCTTTTTTCCATAATAAAGATATCCACTGATTACTGCCATCATACAGAAAACCCAGACTATGGCAGGAAGGATATCAAAGCGTTCAAGGAATCCTCCTGACATCCGAATCAGCTGCATCATTTTTATTACCGGCCACGCTGACTGTGTAGTAAGTGTTTTTCCTAATGTCCGTACTGCAAGAAAGATAAGCAATACATTGCAAAAGAAAACACCAAAGGCTGCTGTAATAATGCTTCTTTTTATTTTTTGTTTTGTTTTGGCTGCCGGTTTTAAAAACAAAAAGAATTCTATCGGGCTGCCACATACGAAAAGAATATATCCGTTTCGCAGGCTTTGTATCGCAGTATCTGAAAAAATATCCCTCCAGACTTCTTTTATGGTTCCTGGCTGTATCGATGTTTCAATGCCCACAAAGGATAAGAAAACTGCAATACCATACGACACAAAAATCCATGGAAATATGAGTTCTAAAAAGCGGGCTCTTTTTTGCAGATTCGTATTCGGCGTATACCAGAGAAGAAGCGCCGCCGGAAACAGTATAAAAAGAAAACTGCTTTTCGGCATATATACTGTCTGTATCGTTTCCCCAAAAAAGTAAAAGAGGGCTACCACATTTATAGCGAATCGAATAAAATAAATACTCTGTATTGATTTTGGAAGGATTTCTGTATAACTTTTTGCATTTTCAGAAAACTGCTCCTGTATCTTTTCAGAGAGAATATAAAATACAACTGTTGCAATGATTAAAAAAATCCCGTAAAAAAGCACCGCCACACCGCCGGACTGTCCATTATAACAGGCAAGGGCAGGAACGGACAGCGCCCCCGCCCCAAACATTTCTATAAAAAGCATCCGCCGCAGCTGTCTTGGCGAAACCTTGTTTTCTGCTGTCATCATCTGCCCTCCTTTTTCCGAATCCGCCGTCCTTCCCTGGTAAATACCGGGCGTTTTAACATATAGGCAAATGGATAGCGGACATAGTCGTCTTTTTTCTCGTCATAATTTAAATTCTCCCCACAGACAGATGGCAGCATATAGGGAACACCAAAGGATTCTAACTGTGATAAATGAAAGAGTAATGCTACAAAAGTGAGTAAAAATCCATAGATTCCCCAGATTGCCCCTGTGAAAATAAAAAGAAATTTCAGCAGACGAAAAACGGACCCGAACGATTCATTTGGCACGATAAAGGAGGCAATTGCTGTAAAGGAAACAACGATGACGACAATCGTACTTACGATTCCCGCTTCGACTGCCGCCTGCCCGACGATGAGTCCTCCGACAATGCCAATCGTTCCTCCAAGCTGGCCCGGCAGATGAATCCCGGCTTCTTTTAGCAGCTCAAATTGAAATTCCATCAGCAGGACTTCTAAGGCAACAGGAATCACGATTCCTGTGCGTGCCACAGCAACCGATAATAAAAAAGAGGCCGGAAGCATTTCTGTATGAAAAGCGGCAATCGCCACATAAAGACCTGGAAATCCTATGGCAAACAGTGATGCAGCAAAGCGCAGTACTCTGGCAAAAGATGCTACTTCAAATCGTGTGTAATAATCGTCTCCCGCCTGAAAAAACATCTGATATGTTGCTGGCAGAATCAAAACACCCGGAGAATTGTCCACTGCAAGAACGATCCGCCCTTCTAATAATCCACTTGCTGCTTTATCCGGGCGCTCTGTATGCTGGAACTGTGGAAACGGACTCCATGCATTTTCTTCAAGAAGCTGCTCCACCATTCCCCCGTCAAAAATACCGTCAAAGCTTATATTTTTCACTTTTTCCCGTATCTTTTCAAGAAGCTCCGGCCGGACAAGATCTTCCATATATATAATCGCAAGGTCTGTTTTCGAACGTTCTCCTGTCATCGTATGTTCCATCTTCAGGCGTGGATCACGAATCCTCCTTCTTATCAGCGCTGTATTTATCCGCATATTCTCCGTAAAACTATCTTTCGGTCCCCGGATTACCATCTCCTGCTGCGTTTCCCCGACACCTCTTGATGGATACTTTTTCGTTGATAATATAATTGCTTTTTTGCAGCCTTCTAATAAAAGGAGGGTATTACCGGATAAAATATCTGTCAAAATGTCTTCAAAGGTTTCGTCTTCTTTCCAATCCACCGTTTCCATCACATGATTTTCTATATAAGAAAGCAGCTCCCGCCCACTTATTTTCTCTTCCCATTTCTGTTTAAGAAGCGGACGAATCACAAAATCTTCTACCATATCTGCATCCGTCATGCCATCTACATAAATTGCCGCCGCCCGGCAAAAATCCACAATACAAAATGGATTCTTCACGATATCACCGCTTCGTTCAAACACCGCTTCTAGAAAAGCATAATCTTTATCAAAATCCCCTGTGAGACTCCCTTTTATTTTCTGATCCCGGCCATATACTATCTTCACATTTCTCCCTCTTTTCCTGCTTATTTTGTATACAACTCCTTAAGCATCTTTTACAAAAATACCTTGTTAGTATTGAGAAATTTTTTCTTTTTTATACCAGCGTTTCTTTCTTGATTTTTCGTTAAAATGCGTTATAATAATTGTATACAAGATACAGAGGAGGTACAATTTTTATGACTCAGCCCTTACAGTTGAAAGCATATGCAAAGGTGAATCTGGGACTGGACGTATTAAGAAGGCGGGAAGACGGTTACCACGAGGTTAGAATGATCATGCAGACAGTGAAGCTTTTTGACCTCATTACTTTACAAAAGAATACATGCGGACAGATTCGGCTTTCCTCGAATCTGCCTTACCTCCCTCTCAATGAAAAGAATCTTGTCTACCGGGCGATTAACACGATTCGGACTGCGTATAATATTCCAGACGGTGTCGATGCCACAATCGAGAAACATATCCCTGTTGCAGCAGGAATGGCCGGCGGAAGTACAGACGCAGCCGCAGCGCTGGTAGGCATGAATCAGCTTTTTTCTTTGGGAATCACACAGGAGGAACTTATAAAGCATGGACTGACCCTCGGTGCTGACATCCCATTTTGCATTATGAGAGGAACCGCACTTTCTGAAGGAATCGGAGAGATTTTAACACCACTCCCTTCTATTCCGGCATGCTGGTTTTTAATTGTGAAGCCAACCTTTTCCATGTCTACAAAGTTTGTTTATGAGAATCTTCATCTCGATGAACAGACGAAACATCCAGACATTGATGGCATGATCCAGGCGATTAATCACAACGATCTTACCGGTATCACTTACCGCATGGGTAATGTATTGGAGCAGGTTACACAAAAACATTATCCGGCAATTATACAGATTAAAGAAAATATGAGACGGCTTGGCGCACTTGGTGCACTTATGAGTGGAAGCGGTTCCACTGTATTCGGTATCTTTACTTCAAGAGAAGCCGCCGGAAAGGCCGCTGAATTCTTCCGCAAAGATCCGGGAATTAAACAGACTGCCGTTGTCCGTCCATTCAGCAAGGACCTTCCACAGTCCAAGCCTCATAAAAACCATAAGCATTTTACAAATTCTACAAAGAAATATCATTCGGCAACACAAAGAGAAAAATATTCAGGAAAAAGGGGAAGGAGAAATACTCATGAAGGACACAAATCTTAATGTAAATGAATATCTGCCACTTCGCGACGTTGTATTTAACACACTACGCCAGGCTATTATTACCGGTGAATTCGCACCGGGCGAACGCCTCATGGAAATCTCTCTTGCCAATCGTCTTGGCGTAAGCCGTACTCCGGTAAGAGAAGCCATCCGTAAGTTAGAACTCGAAGGTCTTGTTATCATGATTCCAAGAAAGGGCGCTCAGGTAGCTAAAATCACAGAAAAGAATCTCCGCGATGTCATCGAGATCCGTACAGTACTTGAAGAGTTTGCTACTGTACTCGCCTGCGAACGAATCACACAGGATGGGGTTCTAAAACTACGTCAGGCACACGAAGACTTCATTCATGCCGTAGAAAAAGGAGACATTCTCGATATCGCCAACAAAGATGAAGCATTCCACGATACTATTTTTCAAGCAACCAACAATGACCGACTGATTTCTATCATCAATAACCTGCGTGAACAGTTCTATCGTTATCGTATGGAGTATGTAAAGGATATCCGCCAGCGCTCCAATCTCGTAGAAGAGCACCGCGAATTACTCGATGCTATCTCTACCAGAGACACCGTAAAAGCAAAACAGCTGATGAGAGCGCATATCCTCAAACAGCAGCAGGAAGTAATTAACAATATTCAGGAAGCATAGCCAGACAGCATAATTATAGTAATATTATGGTAATCATGCTATGCTGCTGATTATTGCTTTCCATTATAAAAACATATAAAAACAGCCATAACAGGCAACGTTGATGATAACCTTGCCTGTTATGGCTATTTTTTAATTATAAGTTTACTTTAGTTCTTAGTATTATTATCCCTTTTATTATTCTTTAGAATATCTGTTTTCTTCATATAGAGCAAGGCCTGATCATACCTTGAATACCTGCCTTCTCTTCCTTTTTTTCGTGTGCGTATAAGAACACGAATCAAAAGAAGAATAAGAAGAAGAATCCCAATAACAGATGCCGTAATCGTCGAGTCTATCTGGAATGCCTCCGCCGTAACATGAATATGCTGCGGTTCCCCGGTTCCAGTACAATGTCCCCTCAAGATTGCTCATTGTCTAAAGCCCGCGGGATAGCAGCAACTTTTTCAATCATTTTTCAAAAAAGATACGAAATTTTTTATCATCAAAAAAGGTATGCAAAAAATCCTGTTTTTCACATACCCTTTTTTAGAATCCTGTATTATTTTATATTACTTTTTATTACTTTACTATTATTCACAAAGCTTTGTAAATTCGTCAGCAACAAACTGAACCTTCGTTCCGATAATTACCTGAACAGAAGTCTTTCCAG